>Ga0207647_10002179_pt1 | contig 14935 bp, 14 predicted proteins | sample KBSCornC2_FD_184295 | JGI IMG/M metagenome (GOLD analysis project Ga0207647, IMG submission 184295) | Corn rhizosphere microbial communities from Kellogg Biological Station, Michigan, USA - C2 (SPAdes) (version 2) | ecosystem: Host-associated > Plants > Roots > Rhizosphere ...
CACGTCGCGGCCGCCGCGGCGATGCTGGTGGTGTTCGGCGCGCTGCGTCACGCGGGCTGGCTCGGCGGCGGCGACGTGAAGCTGGCCGCGGCGGTATTCCTGTGGGCCGGCCCGCCGCTCGCGTTGCCGGTGCTCACGATCGTCGGCGCGAGCGGCGCCGCGTGCGGCCTCGCGATGCTCGCCGGCGTCGCACGGCAGCGTCGCGTCGCGCCTGCGCACCCGATGGCGACGCGCGGCGTGCCGTACGGCGTCGCGCTTGCGTTCGGCGGCGCGCTGGCCGTCTGGGCGCCGTTTCCTCACGCACTTTCGCTCACCTAGCCAGGGGACGCGCGCCGCCATGCCCAAACCCCTGAGAATGGCCGTGCTGATCATCGCTGCCGGCATCGGTGCGTTCATCCTGCGCCAACTGTATGTTTCCGCGTCGACACCGCCGCCGCCCGGTAACACGGCCGACGTACGCGTGCGGGTCGCCGCGGCGGACCTTCCCGAAGGGCTGCTGCTGCGCGACAACGATCTCGCGTGGAAACCCATGGCGCGCGCGCAGGTGCCGGCCGGCGCGTTCGTCGAATCGCAACCGGGCGCGGACCTGAAGGGCGCGCTGCTGCGCAGCCGCGTCGAGGCGGGCGCGCCGATCCGCGCGGACAACGTGATTTCGGCGGGCGCGCCGGATTTTCTCGCCGCCGCGCTGCAGCCCGGCATGCGCGCGATCTCGGTGCCGGTCGACGACGTGTCGGGCAACGCGGGGCTGATCCAGCCGGGCGACTTCGTCGACGTGGTGCTCACGCAGCAGATCGGTGGCTCCGCGACGACGCCCGGCACGTTCGAAGCGGAGACGGTCGTGCGGCGCGCGCGCGTGCTCGCGGTCGGCTCGGAATTCCAGCGCGCGAAGGGGCCCGCGAGCGCGCCGGACGCGCCGGTCCGCGCGCGCACGGTCACGCTCGAGGTCGCGCCGCGCACCGCGCAGGTCGTGCTGGTCGCGACACGCCTCGGTTCGCTGTCGCTCGCGCTGCGCAGCTTCGCGACGAGCGACCGCCGCCAGGCGGCCGGCGGCGACGAACAGGAGCCCGATACGCCGCCGGTATGGGCCGGCGACGTATCGCGCGCGGCCCGCGAAGCGGCGCGTGCGCCGGCTGCGCGGACGGATATGGGCACGCGCCCGTCGCAAGGCAACACGGTCGTGATCTATCGCGGCTCGTCGGTCGACGACGGATCGCGCGCCGGCGGCACCGGCACGCCGGGCGTGCCGCCGCTGCCGGCCGGTTGGCCGGGCACGCCTGTTGCACCGGTTGCGCCGGCCGCACCCGTGGGCGGCAATGCGACGGCGGACGCGGCGACGCAAGCGCCGCGGACCACGACGGTGCAGTGATGCAGTGAAGAATCGGGCCGGCCGCCCGGCGGCCGGCAACTGACGGGAAAACGCATGGTGCGCATGGTTCGTTGGATCGCTGTCTGGTGTCTGGCCTGCATCGTCGCGCCGGGCGTCGCGCTCGCGCAGCGCGCGCACGCGGCGGACGCCGGCGCGCCGTTGTCGATCGCGACCGGCAAGGGCGAGATGCTGTCGCTGTCCGAACCCGCGACCGCGATGTTCGTCGCGGATCCGAGCATCGCCGACATCCAGGTGCCGTCGCCGCGCACCGTGTTCGTGTTCGGCAAGAAGGCCGGCACCACCACGCTGATCGCGCTCGGCGCGAACCATCGTCCGATCCTGCGCCGCACGGTGATCGTGCAGGTCGACACCGCGTCGCTGCAGACGGTGCTCGACAGCCGCTTTCCGCAATTGAAGCTGGCGGTGTCCGGCGCGCCGGGCTCGCTGATGGTGTCGGGCAAGGTGCCGAGCGCGGCCGACGCGGACGCCGTGATGCAGTCGCTCGCGCCCTACCTGAACGACAAGGAAAGGATCGTCAATCGGCTCACCCTGTCGCGCCCGATCCAGGTGAACCTGCGCGTGCGCGTGACCGAAGTGAGTCGCAACGTCACGCAGCAGCTCGGCATCAACTGGAGTTCGCTCGGCGCGGCCGGCAACTTCATCGGCGGGCTGTTCAACGGGCGCACGCTGATGGATCCGACGAACAGGCTGTTCAACCTGTCGCCGACCGGCGCGTACTCGGTGCTCGGCGGCTTCCACACAGGGCGCTGGTCGATCGACGTCGTGCTCGACGCGCTCGACCAGGAAGGCCTGATCACGATGCTCGCGGAGCCGAACCTCACCGCGATGTCCGGCCAGACCGCGAGCTTCCTCGCGGGTGGCGAGATTCCGATTCCGGTCGCGCAGGCCGGCAACACGACCGGCGCGATCACGGTCGAGTTCAAGCCGTTCGGCGTGTCGCTCGATTTCACGCCGACCGTGCTCGCCGACAACCGGATCAGCCTGAAGGTGCGCCCGGAAGTGAGCGAGGTCGACGCGAACAACAGCGTGACGACCGGCGGCGTGACGGTGCCGGGGCTCACCGTGCGGCGCGTCGAGACGACGGTCGAGCTGTCGAGCGGGCAGAGCTTCGCGATCGGCGGGCTGCTGCAGAGCCAGACGGCCAATACCGTGTCGCAGATTCCGGGGCTCGGCCGGCTGCCGATCATCGGCCGGCTGTTTTCATCGAAGAACTTCCAGGACAACAAGACCGAGGTCGTCGTGATCGTGACGCCGTACATCGTGCAGCCGACCGGCCCCGGCCAGCTCGAACAGGCGCTCGACACCGTCGCCCGGCCGAGCAGCGATCTCGAGTTCGCGGTGCAGCGCAATCTCGGGCTCGACCTGATGTCGGGCGAAACGCCGCGCCCCGTCGGCGCCGCGGGCTTCGTGTATTGACCGGAGGAGCGCGCATGCGGGTTCGAACCATCGTCTTCGCTCTGCTGGCGCCCGCGCTTGCAGGCTGCCTGTCGGCGCCGCCGCCGATCAACCTGCCGGATGCACGCGCGATCGGCTTCGACGGCGTGCGCGCGGTGCCGCCCGACTGCGCGGCGCTGATGCAGCCGTCGCATCTCGTCGACGCGGGCTTCGGGCGGCCCGGCGTGCCGTTCGGCTGCGCGACCTACACGAATCTCGCGACGATGCTCGCGCGGCCGGAAGACCTCGTCGCGCCCGTGCCGTACGGCGGCGCGGACGCGCAAGTCGCGGCCGACGCGGTGCGCCGCTACGTCGAGGATCGCGTGAAGCAGCCGACCCCCGGCAAGACGCTGACGACGACCGGCTCGCCCGGCCATTGACCCGCTCCGGATGACATCGCGATGCCGACCATGAACGTCCTCGATCGCCAGAACGCCAAGCGTGCCGCCTCCGCCGGGGCGGCGGATCTCATCGCGGTCGTGTCGGACGCGGGCAGCGAAGACGTGATCCGCCGCGTCGCGCAGGATCTGTCGATCACGCGCGCCCACGTGCAGGCTGGCAATTGCGACGACGCGATCCGCTTGCTGCAGCAGCACGAGCGTTCGCCGCGCCAGTTGATCGTCGACGTGTCGGATTCGGTGCTGCCGGTGTCCGACCTGATGCGGCTCGCCGAGATGTGCGATCCGTCCGTGCGGGTCATCGCGATCGGCACGCAGAACGACGTCGGGCTGTTCCGCAACCTGCTCGGCATCGGCGTGCAGGACTACATCGTGAAGCCGCTGACCGTCGAGCTGATGCGGCGCGCGCTGACCGCGACGGAATCGGTCGTGCAGGTGCGCACCGGCAAGATCGTCAGCTTCGTCGGCGCGCGCGGCGGCGTCGGCGCGACGACGGTCGCGGTAAGTCTCGCGCGGTGCCTGGCCGGCGAGAAGCGGCGCCGTGTCGCGTATGCCGACCTGAACCTTCATGGCGGCGGCGCGAACTCGATGCTCGGGCTGTCGAGCAACAACGGGCTGATCGAATTGCTGAACATGGAGCAGCGCCCCGACGACGCGCTGTTCGACCGCATGTTCGTCACGAAGGGCGACCGCCTGCACGTGCTGTCGGCCGAGCTGGCGTACGGCGAGGACGCACCGCTGCGCGACGATGCGATCGCGCAGCTCGTCGACATGCTGAGGGACCGCTTCCATTACGTGCTGTTCGACGTGGGCAACCGCGCCGGCAAACTGTTCGAGGACGCGCTGGCGGCGTCCGATCTCGTCTATATCGTCGCCGACCGCTCGGTGCATGCCGCATACGAAGCCGCGCGGCTCGCGCGCTTCGTGAAGGAGCTGCCCGGCGAGCGGCTGCTGTCGATGGTGCTGAACAATCCGCTCGAGCCGGTCAAGGGGCGCGTCGCGCAGACCGATTTCGAGGACGCGTTCGGCGGCGTGAAGCTGCGCGAGCTGCCGCACGAGCCGCAGCCGCTCGCGGTCGCCGAGAACCTCGGCGAGCCGATCGAAGGCGGGAAGCGTCATGGCTTCCTGGACGAGATCCGGCGGCTCGCGAACGGCATCACCGGCGAATCGATGGCCGTCGCCGAGCCGTGGTACGCGCGCTTCGTCAAGTGGAGGAAAGGATCGTGACGTTCGGTACCCGCAAACGGTCGACGCCGGAGCCTGCGCCGGCAGTGTCCCCGGCCGTGCCGCGCGACGACGCGCCCGCGCCCGCGCCGGCGCCGATCGCGAGCCACGCGCCGCCGCCGCTGCGCGGGGCCGCGGCGGCCGACACGCAGGAGTCGCTGATCCGCTCCGGCAAGTTCGATGCGATTCGCACCGCGGTGTTCTCGTCGATGAACATGTCGGCGGCATTGATGAAGACGCGCGACGAAGTGCGCGCGGGCATCGAGCAGGTGGCCGCGCACACCGTCGAGCGCGAGCGCCTGAAGATCACGGCGGGCGAGCAGGTGCTGATCGTCGACGCGATCCTGAACGACATGTTCGGCGTCGGGCCGATCGAGCCGCTGCTCGCCGACGACACCGTGTCCGACATCCTCGTGAACGGCCCCGACCAGGTGTACGTCGAGCGCGCGGGTCGGCTTGAACTCACGTCGCTGAAGTTTCGCGACAACGCGCACGTGACGAGCGTCGCGCAGCGGATCGCGGCGGCGGTCGGGCGCCGTGTCGACGAGAGCAGCCCGATGGTCGACGCGCGCCTTGCCGACGGCAGCCGCGTGAACGTGGTGCTGCCGCCGATCGCGATGCGCGGCGCGTCGATCTCGATCCGCAAGTTCGCGAAGCGCGACATCACGCTCGCGCGGATGGCGCATCAGGGCAACATCTCGCACGGGATGCTGCAGGTGCTGAAGATCGCGTGCGCGTGCCGGCTGAACATCGTGATCTCGGGCGGCACCGGCTCGGGCAAGACCACGCTGCTGAACGCGCTGTCGCAGCACATCGAGGAGCACGAGCGGATCGTGACGATCGAGGATGCGGCCGAGCTGCAACTGCTGCAGCCGCATGTCGTGAGTCTCGAGACGCGGCCGGAGAATACCGAGGGGCTCGGCGGAATCTCGCAGCGCGACCTCGTGCGCAATGCGCTGCGGATGCGGCCCGATCGCATCATCCTCGGCGAAATCCGCGGCGCGGAGGCATTCGACGTGCTGCAGGCGATGAATACGGGCCACGACGGCTCGATGACGACGATCCATGCGAACACGCCGCGCGACGCGATCAGCCGGCTCGAAAGCATGGTGATGATGGCGAACGCGAATCTGCAGCTGCTGTCGATCCGGCGCCAGATCGCGAGCGCCGTGCACCTGTTCGTGCAGATCGAGCGAATGCGCGACGGCGTGCGCCGCGTGACGCGGATCACCGAGATTGTCGGGATGGAAGGCGAGGTCGTGATCACGCAGGACCTGTTCACGTTCCGCCAGGAAAGCGACACGACGCGCGACGTGGTGAAAGGGGTGTTCGAGGCGTCGTCGCTGCGCCCCGCGTTCGCCCCGCGTGCCGCGTACTACGGCATGGAGGACGCGCTCTCCGAGGTATTCCGGCAATGAGGCCCGCCGACCTGTTCGCGCTCGGCGCATTCGTCGTGATCCTCGTGATCGGCCTCATGCTGTCCGCGCTGCTCGATCGCGCGCGGCAGGGGCCGGAGCAGCGCATTCGCGAGCGGATGCGGCGCCTCGCGCCGTCGCTGGCGGGCCGCGAGGCCGGTGCCAACGCCACGCCCGGCGTCGCGCTGTTCAACCTGCCGCGCCGGCAGGGCCGTGTGCGTGCGTGGCTGCAGCGCTACGTGACGCGCGTGCGCGCGGTCGGCGGCGAGCGCGGGATGCGGATCGTCATCGCCAGCGCGATCGTCGGCGAGATCGCGGCGATCGTCGCGATGAAGCTCGTCGCGCTGCCGAGCATCCTGCATCCGCTGATCTACGTCGGGTTGCCGCTGCTGGCGATGCGCACCAGCTATCGCGCGCTGGTCGAGCGCTTCCGGCTGCGCTTTCTCGAAGCGTTTCCCGACGCGATCGACCTGATCGTGCGCGCGGTGCGCGCAGGCATCCCGGTCACGCAGGCGATCAGCACAGTCGGCGACAGCGCGGCGGAGCCGGTGCGCTCGACCTTCCGCACGATGGGCGACAGCCTGCGCGTGGGCGTCGATCTGAAGGACGTGCTGACGCAGGCGTCGGACCGGCTGATGATCGCGGATTTCTCGTTCTTCACCGTCTACCTGCTGCTGCAGCGCGAGACCGGCGGCAGCCTCGGCGAAACGCTCGACGAGTTGTCGAGCATCATCCGCACGCGCCGCGACATCCGCCTGAAGACGCGCGCGTTGACCGCCGAAGGGCGGATCACGACGAAGATCATTTCGGCCGTGCCGTTCGTGATGATCGGCGCGCTGTTCCTCGTGAACCGTTCGTACGTGATGCTGCTGTTCGACACGCACGCCGGCCACGTGATGCTGACGATCGCCGCTGTGCTGCTGACGATCGGACTGCTGACGATCAACAAGATCTCGAAACTGGATACCGCGCGATGACGATGTCGATGCTGGCCGCCCGCGGCCTTGAACTGCTGCTGTTGGTCGCGTGCGTCGCCGCGGCGCTCGCGACGCCCGGCGGCGGCACGCGCCGGCGCATCGCCGCGCGCGCGCAGCAGGCGGCCGGACAGCGCTCGCTGTCGCTGGCGGCGGGGCGGCTGCAGCCGGGCGAGGTGCGCCAGGACCTGACGCGGCGGCTCGCGCAGCTCGGCGAGCGGCTGCCGGTGCTCGACCCGATGCAGCGCGTGAAGCTCGGGCTGCAGCTCACGCGCGCCGGCTTTCGCGAGCGCCGCGCGGTGTCGGCGATGATCGGCATCAAGCTGAGCTGCGGCGTGCTGTTCGCGGGCTTCGCGATCGTGTTCAGCCCGTACATTCCGCGGCTCGGCGAATTCTTCGTGATCCGTGCGGTGGCGATGGTCGGCGCGTTCGTGATCGGCGTGATCGTGCCCGAGTACGTGCTCGGCGCGATGATCCGGCGGCGCCGGCGCATCATCGCCGCGTGCTTTCCGGATGCGCTCGACCTGCTCGTGATCTGCACGATGGCCGGCAACAGTCTCGCATCGGGCGTGCGGCGCGTCGCCCGCGAACTCCAGCGCATCTGTCCGCCGCTCGCCGACGAGCTGACCGTGTGCGCGGACGAGCTGACGCTGAGCGGCAATGTCTCGGAGGCGCTCGCGCATTTCGCGCTGCGCGTCAATTTTTCGTCGGCGCGCTCGCTCGCCACGACGCTCACGCAATCGCAGCGATTCGGCACGCCGATCACGCAGGCGCTGCGCACGCTGTCGCGCAGCGAACGCACCGAGCAGGTCGTCGCGCTCGAGGAAAAGGCCGCGAAGCTCGCGCCGAAGATCACGGTGCCGATGATGCTGTTCATCCTGCCGACGGTCGGCCTGATCGCGGCGGGGCCGGCGGCAATCCGCCTGATCGAGGTATTCAAATGACACGATCCGTCATCCGCGCGCTGGCGTTCGCGGCCGTGCTGCCCGTGCTGGCCGGCGGCTGCGCGCCGGGCATCCAGACGAGACCGGCGCTGTCGCAAAAGAGCGACGACCCGCAGGCCGAGTTGCGCATTGCCGACAGCGCGCTCTCCGGCGGCAACGTCGAGCTCGCGTCGACGCTGTACGGAAAGGTGCTCGCGCGGCATCCCGATTCGCTCGCGGCGCAGCTGGGGCTCGGCGACGTCAACTACCGGGCCGGCGATCTGGAGCGTGCGCGGATTCTCTATGCGCAGGCACGGCAACAGGCGCCCGCGGATCTCGGGCCGCAGCTCGGGCTCGCGCGCGTCGCGTTGCGGCAGCGCCGGCTCGACGAGGCAGCGCAGCGCTACCGCGACCTGCTGGCCGCGCAGCCGAACCTGCCGCTCGCCGCGCAAGGGCTCGGCACGGTGCTCGACCTGCAGGGCCGCCATGCCGACGCGCAAGCCGTGTATCGCGACGCGCTCAACGCGCATCCGGACGCGCAGGGGCTGCGCATCGACCTCGGGCTGTCGCTCGTGCTGAGCAACCGGCCGCGCGAAGGCGTGAACGTGCTGCTCGACGTGGCCGGCTTGCCCGACGCGCCGTGGCAGGCGCGCCAGAACCTCGCGTTCGCGTATGGCGTGCTCGGCAACACGGATTCGGCGAAAAAGCTGTTGTCCGCCGACCTGCCCGCGTCGGCGGTGGCCGACAACCTGCGCTTCTACCAGGCGGTGCGCGCGCAGCTCGCGGCGCGCCCGGCGGCCGCCGCGCGGCCGTTGACGGGCGCGGCGCTCGAGCGGAGCGTCGTGCCTCCCGCTGTGGGGACCGCAAAATGACACGCGGGGCGAGGGGGGCGCGCCACGCGCGCGGCGTCGTATCCCTCGAATTCGCGCTGATGCTGCCGTTCCTGTTGATGGTGCTGATCGGCATCATCGACGTGAGCCTGCTGCTGTGCGACAAGGCCGTCATCACGAACGCGAGCCGCGAAGCCGCGCGGGCCGGCGTCGTGCTGCGCGTGCCGATGCTGACCCCGACGCAGATCGCCAACGTCGCGTTGAGCTACACGCAGAACAGCCTGGTCAGCGGCGGCACCGGGACGGTGCCGACCGTGGCCGTGACGCAGGCGAACGGCACGACCGCGGGCACCGCGCTGACGGTGACGGTGACCTACACGTATTCCGGGCTGGTGCTGGGTACGGCATTGAGCGTGCTGACCGGCCCGATTACGATCTCGGCCAGCTCGGTGATGCTCTATGAATGACGCAGCCGACACGCGATGCACCGGCCCCGCGTCCGAGCGAGGCTCCGTCGCGCTGTTCTTCCTGATGTTCCTGATTCCGCTGCTGTCGTTCGGCGCGCTGGCGATCGACATCGCGTGGGTCGCCACCGTGCGCAACCAGCTTCAGAATGCCGCCGACGCGGCCGCACTCGCGGCGGCCGATGCGATGATGTCGCCGACCGGCGGCCCGCTGAACTGGTCGCAGGCCGCGCCGGCGGCCAACGGCGTGATCGCGCGGAATTCGGCGGCGGGCGTGGCGCTGGCGACGGGCACGGTGACGACCGGCTACTGGAACGTGACGCGCAACCCGGCGTCGATGCAGCCGACCACCATCACGCCCGGCGCGTACGACGTGCCGGCGGTGCAGGTCACGGTGTCGCGCGCGCCGGGCATCAACGGCGGCTCGATTCCGTTGCTGCTCGGCGGGCTGCTCGGTGTGCCCGGCACATCCGGCAGTGCGACCGCGATCGCAGTGCTCGCCGCGCCCGGCGGGGTGGCGGCAGGCGGCCTCTTTCCGATCGCGATCGACCAGTGCGTGTACAACCAGTACTGGAGTGCAGCGACCAACCAGCCGCTGATTGATCCGCTGACGGGCCAGCCGTTCGAGTTCTCGATCACCAACGGCCAGACCTATGGCGCGCTGTGCATGGGCGGTCAGTGGACGTCGTTCCAGTCGACCGCAACCGACACGACGACGATGGGCGGGTTGATGGTGACCGGCAACCCGACGACGCTGAATATCGGCGACAGCATCAATCTCGCCACCGGGGTGAAGGCGACGCTCTACACGTCGGTGCCAATCGGCGCGACGGTCGTGCTGCCGGTCGTCACGCAGACATCGAGCAGCACCACCGTGCCGATCGTCGCGTTTGCCGCGTTCCACATCGACGTGTCGCTCGGCGGCAACTTCAAGTACATCCAGGGGCACTTCGTCGCCGGCGTGAAGCTGACCGGCGTCGCGACGGGCGTCGGGCCGTATTACGGCGTGTACGTGCCGCCGCGGCTCGCGTTGTGAGCGTCGTGCCGCGCGCGCCGCAGCAGCACGAGCAGCGCGAAGAGGGTCACGGCCGGGCCGATCTGCGGCCACTGCAGCCACGGGTTCAGGTATTCGACGATCGGCAGCGCCCACATCAGCGCGATCGCGGTCTGTTCGCCACGCAGCCAGCCGTCGCGCCAGCCGATCGCCAGCATGCACGCGATCGCGACCGTGAGCCACGCGAGTTCGTAGTGCCAAACGTACGGGTTGGCAGCCAGCGTCGCGACCGTCAGCACGGCCGCCCGCACGCGGGTATCGCGTGACCGCGCCCACGCGATGCAGGCGGCCGCGATCGCGATGGCGGCGATACACGCGTGTGCGGCATAGGCCGCCGCGAGCGGCACGCCCGCGAGGCGGAACGTCGCGAACGGCGTGGGCGACACGAGCCAGAACACGACACCGTGTTCGAGGACGATCGAGCGCGCGAGGCCCGTGCTGGCGACGAACAGGCGCAGCGAGTCGACCCCGCAGACCAGGACGCTCAGCGCGACGAACGTGCCAGTGGCGAGCGCGGCCCATGCGATCGTGCGCCACGCGCGCGCCGCGATCAGCACGAACGGGAACAGCAACGCCATCTGCGGCTTGACCGACAGCAGGCCGATGCAGAGGCCGGCCCACATCGGCCGCCGGGCGGCCCAGTGGACGGCCAGCGCCGCGCAGGAGGCGGTCAGGAACGCGTTCTGCCCGAGCGTCGCGGTGACGAACACGCACGGTGCGGCGCCCAGCGCGAGCGTCGCGGCGCGCCCTGCGCCGGCCATCGTGCCGAGGCCGGATACGCGCGATGCCGCGAGGCCGAGCACGACCACGCCGAACGCGACGAACAGCGGATAGCCGAGCGCAAAGGGCAGCAGCGCCAGCGGCGTCACGAGCAGCAGATAGGTGGGCGGGTACAGCCACGGCGCGAAGCTGTCACGACGAAAGTGGGTGAACAGCTCGGCCGTCAGTCGCGAGAACGACGAGAAATCGTAAGCCTGCGCAGGCGTACCGTGCAGCATCACATACGACGCGGACCAGAACACCGAGAAGTCGGCGCCGGGCCGCGCCACGGCGCCGCCGTGGCGAACGACGGTCGTCCAGACCGCGATGAACAGCGCGTAGAACACCAGCATCATTGCGCTGTACAGGACGAGGCGCCGCGGCGTGAGCCATTCGCCGACTGCGCGCGGCGCCGAGCGTAGCGATTGGCTGGAAATGTCCAATTGCCGCGGCCCGGCTTACTTGAACGACGCCTTGCGGGCGGCGAGGCCGGCGGCGGCCGGTATCGTCGTCCGGCGGCGGGCCGCGTGCGTGCGCTTGAGCGGGAACTGCAGCAGCTTCGATGCGGGCTGCGCGGCGGCGTCCCGCTCGGCCCGGTAGCGCCGCCTGACGAGATAGACGGGGCGCTGCTTCGACTCGTGATAGATCCGGCCGAGGTATTCGCCGATCACGCCGATGCCGATCAGCTGGATGCCGCCGACGAACAGCACGACCGAAATCAGCGATGGGTAGCCGTGCACCGGATTGCCGAACAACAGCGTGCGTACGACGATGAACGCGCCGTACACGAGCGACAGCATCGCGAACGTGATGCCGACGTAGGTCCACACGCGCAGCGGCACCGTGCTGAAGCTCGTGATGCCCTCCAGCGCGAAATTCCAGCGCCGCCACCCGGAGAACTTCGAGCGGCCGCCGCTGCGCGGCGCACGCGTGTATTCGATGATCGCGGTGCGAAAGCCGACCCACGCGAACAGCCCCTTCATGAACCGTCGCCGCTCCGGCAGCGCGCGCAGCGCATCGACGACCTGGCGATCCATCAGGCGGAAGTCGCCGACGTTTTCCGGCATTTCCACCTCGGACAGCGCGTTGTGCACGCGATAGTAGAGCGCCGCCGCCGCGCGCTGCAGGTAGGGATCGCACAGCCGGTCGGTGCGTTTCGCGGCGACGACCTCGGCGCCGCCGCGCCAGCGTTCGATCATCGCGGGAATCAGCGCGGGCGGGTCCTGCAGGTCGGCGTCGATCAGGATCACCGCGGCGCCGGCCGCCTCGTCGAGGCCCGCGGTGAGCGCCGCTTCCTTGCCGAAGCGGCGCGTGAGATCCACGACGTGCACGCGCGCGTCGCCGGCGGCGATCGCGAGCAGCCGGTCGAGCGTGCGATCGCGGCTGCCGTCGTTGATGCAGACGATCTCGAAGCGGACCGCGGCGACCGACTCCAGAATGGGCAGCGTTTCGGCAAAGAACGCGTCGATCGTTTCCTCTTCGTCATGAAACGGCACGACGAGCGAGATCAGCGGCTTCCTGGCTTGCGTGGACATGCTGCGGGCTCCCGAGAGATCCGGCCTGCGCTGCACCGTGTGATTCCGGTTGTTTTCCGCCGAACGGGCGGGGCCCGGTTCGGCGCGACGTCGGTTCCGGCCTGCTTGTCCACCGCAGACCGGACTTAGGTGTTGTGTCCATTGTATGCAGGGAATCGCCGATTCGTAACACGTATCGGCGGATTTGCACGGCGTGGCGAAGGGCTTGCCGGGGAAACACCGGGTGGCCCCCGGCGGCGGACCGTGCGCGACGGCGCTAGGATGGCGTTTTCAATGCCGAAGGAGCGCGCGGTGCAAGTTCACGATCTGACAGGTGCGCCGCTCGATTTCTGGGTGGCGATGGCGGAAAACCTCGGCGCGCCGCGCGTCGACGCCGGCGGCTGCACGATCATTCGCGAGCCGGACGGCACGCCGGTGCCGTACGCGCCGTCGTCTTCATGGGTGGACGGCGGCCCGCTCGTCGAGCGTTTGCCGTTCGGCGCGTTCGAACGCGACGGCGGGCACGGCACGTGGCGCGCGGTGCTGCATCGGGCGGTGCCGGCGGCGGGCGAGCGCTGCACGTTCAATCAGTCGGGGCCGACGCTGCTGATCGCCGCGATGCGCACGCTGGTCGCGTCGACGTTCGGCGACGACGTGCCCGATCTCGACATGTCGAAGCCGCGCTGAGTGTGCGCGCAACCGGTTACGCGGCCGACAGGTTGCGTACCGCGATCGATGCGACGTCGACGCGCTTCGGCAGGATCGCGTCCGCGGCCGCGCGATCGGCGACGCGTTGCAGCACGTCGATGTCCGCGGCGGTGACGCCGCGCTGCGCGAGCGCCGCCCGGCGGGCGATATCGGCGGCCGCATCGCGCGGCAGGCGCGTGAGCGATGCGTAGACGCTCGCGTAGTCGGCCGGATGCGCGAGCGCCCACTGGCCGGCGCGGGTGAGACGCGCGAGCACGTCCGACAGCGCCGCGCGCTTCGATCGATCGTCGAGCGTGTCGACCGGCGACGTGAGGAACGCGAGCCCCGAATTGATCCCGCTGCCGTCGCGCACGATGCGCGCGCCGCGTCGCACGACGTTGCCGTAGTAAGGATCGAAGGTCGCCCAAATGCCGATCTGCTTCGCCTCGAACGCGGCGAATGCGTCGACCGGCAGCACGAAGCGCACGTCGACGTCGCCCGGTGCGAGGCCGTGTTCGCGCAGCGCGCCGTACAGCTGATATTGCGAGATGCTGCCGCGCGCCGACGACACGACGACGGTGCGCCCCTTCAGATCGGCGACCGTGCGCACCGGCGAATCGGGCTGCACGACGATGCCGAGCGACGTGGGCGAGCCCACGCGCGTCGCGACGATCCGCAGCGCCGGATCGCCGAGCGCGGCCGTCAGCACGGGCAGGTCGCCGGCCGGAGCGAGATCGATCGCGCCCGCGCGCTGCGCTTCGAACAGCGGCGCGGCACCCTGGAAATTCGCCCAGCGAAACCGGTACGGCACGCCGTCGAGCACGCGCGCGGCCTCGGCCAGCGCGCGCAGGCCGCCGGCCTGATCGCCGAGCACCAGCGTGACGTTCGACAGGTCGGGGCCGGCCGCGCGGGCGGGCAGGGCGGCGGCGCCCGCAAGCGGTGCGGCGGCGAGGGCGGCCACACGCAGCAACGCGCGGCGGCGGGCAGGGGCGGGGGGCGAAGTCATCGGAGGCGGTCCTCGGTGATCCGCGCGCGAGCCGCGCGGCTGCCGGGCAGATTACGGAATCGGTTTCGCGCCGGCAAACATCGAATCGCGCAATGCTTATTCGTGCGAGGGGGAATGGCGGCGGGGGAAGATCACGCGCTAGCCTGCCGCAGGGACGGTGCGCAGGAACGCACGTACCGCGGGCGCCTTCTCGAAGCGCCGGTGCGCGAGCGCGAGTTCGGACGTGATCGGCTTGCCGGCGATCGGCCGGTACACGACGCCCGGCAACGACACGCAGCTGTTGCGCACCAGCCTGCCGCGCTTCCCCAACATCAACGTATCTGTGCGGCCCGAGAGCGACTTCTTCCCGTGGTTCTCGAGCTTCTACCTGCTGACCGGCTGGTACCGGCAGCAGATCGTCAAGCTGCAGGTGCCGGTGAGGTTGGGCTTCGGCGGCTACCTGACGCTCGATTCCGACGTCTGCTGCGTCGGCGATTTCGACGCCTGCACCTTCGTCGAACACGGCCGGGCACTGTCGCGTTGGGAGCCCAAGCGCCACCATGACTGGTGGGAGAACGCCTCGGAGATCGTCGGCGTGCCCTATGACGCGCGCACCCACGGCCTCTCGGTCACGCCCAACATCCTGCACGGCGATCTCTGCCGCCAGGCGCTGGCGCACTTCCAGCGCGGGCCGTTCGATCCGATGACGTCGCTCGGCCTGTGGGTGCTGCGCAAGGTCGGCGGCGGCATCGCCTGGACGGAGTACTCGCTCTACACCGGCGTCGCCGAGCTCAAGGGCAACCTGTTCGACTATCACGTCCACTGGGACCCGAGTTACTTCCACGACACCCAGCTCTTCTCCGAGCATACCTGCGTCTGGGGCGCCG
>Ga0207647_10002180_pt1 | contig 14930 bp, 16 predicted proteins | sample KBSCornC2_FD_184295 | JGI IMG/M metagenome (GOLD analysis project Ga0207647, IMG submission 184295) | Corn rhizosphere microbial communities from Kellogg Biological Station, Michigan, USA - C2 (SPAdes) (version 2) | ecosystem: Host-associated > Plants > Roots > Rhizosphere ...
CCCCCCCTGGTCGGGATGCAGTTTCTTCATGAGCATCCGGTGAGCCCGGCCAATTTCTTCCCGCGACGCTCCCGCCTTCAGGCCAAGGATTTGATAGGCCTCCTCGTCCGTCATTTTGCCGCCCGCAGGCGCACGGCCCTGCCCCCCTGCCGTATTTCCCTGCGCGTGCTGACGCCAAGCGGGAAACCGGCGGTCCAGATAGCTTTCAAGTAACGCGACGCTTTCCGCATCGAGACCCGGGATCATCGCCGACAGTTCTGTCAGCGTGAATTCATCGAGTGGCCGACCCGCGTTGGAACCGGCGACGATGCGACCTTCCAGCTGACCGCTGTCGTGATCGAGCACCATCTCGAGGAACGGTGAGCGCACGTGCGATGTCCGCCCGCGGCCACCGGTCGATTGGCCAAACAGGCCCGCGATCCTGGAGAAAGCTGCCGTCCTCCATCCGAGCAACCCGGCCCCGAAGACCGCCAACGGAATGGCCAAAGCCAATTCGCCGCGGGCGCCGACATACACAGCCGCTGCCAGCGCGAGAATGCCGCCGCCGGATTTGAGAGCCCGCGCCAACAAGGCTGGGTTGGCCGCACGCAACATCTGCAGCAGCGAATACAGAAGGATAACGGCAACAACACCGGCGAGGAGGACGGGCATGGTCTGATTATAATGCCCTCGGCGCTCAAAAGCACCGACGCGCGGCAAGCCAGGGCGTCATGACATGCGACTGAGCAGCAGCGCTGCTCCCGGCGCGGTGCTGGAAAGCCGTATCAGGCCTTCCCGCCCGCCCGCCGCGTAGGCCGCCGCCGCGCGCAGCAAGTCCCTGAGCTGAGCTGCCGCACCCGGATCAAATCGGCACCAGGCGCCACCGGTCAGGCGCGCGATTTCGCGAAATGCCTGCTCCGCCTCGGCGTCGCGCCCTTCTTGGAACAGGAATACGGGCACCTTGAGCAATCCGAGTTCGCCGGCCGTGACGCAGAGGTCGTCCACGCGCTCCTCCATTGCGTCGCCCACAAAGACCACGGCTCGCACGCCACTTGCAGCCGCTTCCCGGCGTGCCTCGGAGAGAACCTTGCCGATCTGAGTGTTGCCGCCCCGGCAATCGATCGTGCTCATCAGCTTGGACAGTTGTGCGCTGTCGGCAATCCAGCGGCTGGCACGGCATTCATGGTGACCGCGGTAATAGACCAAGCGTATCTGCAAATGCCCCAGAGAAGCTGCCTCGTGAAACATATCGGCCTGCAGCTGACACGCCATGTCCCAGGTGGGTTGGCGACTCATCGTGGCATCCAGCGCAAATATCAACCGGCCGGGCGCGCCCGGCGCATAAGGCGACATGGCGCGAGCGCGGGAAACAAAGGCAGCGATATCCTCAGCGGATGACGGCTGGACCTCGGTGGATCGGGGTGTCTGGCCGCCATGCAGGGCTTTTGCGGCAGAGCCATCAACGGGGGATTTCGAACCGGTCGGATGGTCAGACATGAGCCCTCGCAATCCAGCAAGAGCCTGATGTGGGAAGGAACGGCCGGGGGTCAATGGCAAAACAGGCGCGCGCCCTGAATCCCTTCATGGAGGGCCAGCGGCGACCGCGCAGACGTCAATTTTCCGCTTGTCGAGGCGATGCGGGGGCATTCATCTGGGAAACGGGTCCCGGCGAGACCTCGATCTTAGGCTGCTGCACGGGCGTGTCGACGGGCCTGAGATCGCTATCGGTATCCGTGAGGAATTTATCCAGCATATTCTGGATGGAATTTTTCGCGACGTCCGGGCCCGTATCGCGCATGTCATTGTGCTGATATCCCGTTTTGACGAGCGTGATGCCGGCTTTTTCAGCCTGCTCGGCGTCAGGCAGCACACCCGGATCCGGCTTGAAATTTGGATCGGTCGAGCGGAACGAGAGGATTTTGAAACGACCGTTGGTCATGAACGGAACGCGCAGATTATCCAGCGTCACCAGCTTTTTGATCTCGTCCGGATATTCCTTGGCGAAATACATCGAGATATCGCCGCCCATAGAATGCCCGACCATGGTCAGATGGCGGTAATCGGCATTGGGCTGAACCTTCAGCATCTCATGCAGGGCGAAATGGATGTTCTCGACGCCGCGCTGAATCTGCGGCAACCGGCCGACATAGAGTTCACCTACCCGCGTCACCATCGGCGGATCCGTCGGGAGGTCGTGTTGTGGGCTGAGCACCAGATAGCCCCGGGCAGCGAACACGTTGGCAAGGAAGGAATACTCAGTATTCTTGACCGTATTGCCGTGATTGAGAACGGCCACTGGCAGGGTGATCAGGCCGGCATTGGCCTGCAACTCCCTGTCGCGGCGTACCGCAATCGCTACCGGGACGGGACGGCCGCCTCGTGACGGATCATAGAATGTGACGGTCTCGTGCCGGATCGCCCAGGCGTTGACCGAGAAATAAGCGGCCACAACGCCTACGGTCAGCGATAGCAGAACGATGATCCCACGCTTCATGGTCTTCCTACCTCAACCCGATTTCCGTCCACGGAACTCTTCGGTCCCTTAAGACTAATATATATCACGTCGGCGTGACAAAAAGGCCAAATAATGTGAATTAGGGTCTTCAGCCTACGCCATTCCCCAGCCTCTTTCCCTGCGAAAGCAGCCGGCGATCATAGCCCGGCCAGATGAAGCCCAAAATAAAGCAGGGGCGTCAAAAACGTGTGCAGAGTTTTCCAAAAAACGCCGGGAGTGCGGTGCGAGATTGGCGCTCACAAAGCTCGCCATTAAGCGCCGATAATGTCATCGAGCTCGAGCGGCTTGTCGATCTGGCTGAACCATTCAGCCCGGCTGGCCGCGCGGCGGCGGCCGCGTTCGTCAAGCGGAAGTTTCAACTGCCGGAGCAGGCAGGTGACTTCCTCGCGCGCGGTGACGTGTCCCATGTTTGGCCTTGTGCCGAGCGTCGCCTCGTCGATATCGTCCAGTGCAGTTAATCCTCGTGGAAAGAACTCACGGTAAACGACGCGCTCGGCGAAGCCGTCGATCGCCCGGAAACCAAGCCGCATCGAAAGCTCGTTGAGTCCATCGGAAACCAGCTGCTTGTTGCGGGAACCGAGTACCGAGAGCCGGTTGCGAACCACGATCCAGTCCGTAGTCACGCCATCGAGTTGCCGCCGCTTGCGCCTTGTGTCCCGAACCATGGCGGCATAGTGGCTTTCCCCGGTTACCGCGTAAGTGGCCGGATCGACCGTCCCCAACACATCGAAATCCAGAAAACTGTCATTGATGGGCGTCACCAGGGTGTCGGCCATCGAGTGCGCCAGGCGCATGAGATAGCTGTCCGTCCCGGGCGTATCGATCACGATGAAATCGCAGGTGCGCTCCACGGTGCTGACCGCCTCGATGAACTGCTGGAATTCCGAGTTTTCGTTTTCGGCGATCTGCATGGTCTGACCGAGACGAATGCAGTGGTGCAGCGGAAGTTCGAGCTCAAGGCCGGTGCGGCGCGCCCAGGCTCGACGGTTATCGATGTAATGGGTGAAGCTCTGCTGACGACAATCGAGGTCGATGGTTGCGACACGCTGGCCGGCCTTCATCAGCGCTACGGCAATGTGCAGGGCCGTTGTCGATTTGCCCGAGCCGCCCTTCTCGTTGCCTAGCACGACGACATGGGCCGTGCCGGACTGCCCCTGACTTGCCTGCACCAACATGCTTCGCTCCCGGAAATATCTTCAAATCAGCAACGACGCCGGTCAAGTTAAATACGCAAGCACGACCGCAAATCGTTAGCCTTCTGCTTTAATCATGAATCATTGCGGCACCCGATCGGCGTCGGCGATCCCTGCAAAGGGCGGCGCTGAAGATCAGAGCGCAATCTTTGGCAAAGCTGGCCTTGGCGCTGACATCGCCGGTTTGATAAGCTTCCCCGCCTTCAAATCCTCGTTGCCTTCACCATTCAGATCGCTTTCCAGATGCCCTCAACGCCATTGATTGCCCGTACCGTTCCTGCGCTGCGGCGCGCGCTTGATCAACTTCGCAGCCGAAAGGCCACCATCGCGCTTGTGCCGACCATGGGAGCGCTCCATGACGGGCACGTGTCGCTGGTCCGGTTGGCCAAACGCCGCGCCAAAAAGGTGGTGGTCTCGATCTTCGTTAATCCCACCCAGTTCGCTCCGACAGAGGATTTCGGCTCCTATCCCCGCACCTGGAAAGCGGACGTCACCCGACTCGCCGCCGAGGGCGTCGATCTCATCTGGAGTCCCGATGCCAAGGCCATGTACCCGGAAGGGTTCGCCACCCGCATCCTGACCGAGGGGCCGGCCACCGCCGGGCTGGAAGATCGTTTTCGTCCGCATTTTTTTGGCGGGGTGACGACGGTCGTCGGCAAGTTGTTTGCACAATGCCGTCCGGATTACGCGATGTTCGGCGAGAAGGATTTCCAGCAGCTGCGCGTGGTGGCGCGAATGGCGGCCGATCTCGATCTCGGGGTCAGGGTGGTGGGCGCGGCCACCATCCGGGAGCGCGATGGTCTCGCGATGTCCTCCCGCAACGTCTATTTGTCACCAGAGGAGCGACAGAAAGCATCCACCCTGTTTCGCGCCATGAAGCAGAGCGCCCAGATGCTGCGCGAGGGAAGCGGCGTCGAAACGGCCGCGAGCGTGGGGAGACGCCTCATTACCGATGCGGGTTTTTCGCTGGACTACCTGGAAATCCGGAACGCGGAGTCGCTGGCTCCCGTGTCCTCGATCAAGCAGGGCCCGCTGCGTATCCTGGTAGCAGCGCGGCTTGGAAAAACCCGGCTGATCGACAACATCGCGGTATGACGGTGATCTCTCGGGGCTGCGATTAGAGCAACCCGAGTTCGCGCAGTTCCCGCCGCATGGTTTCAGGCATCGATGCAAGGCCAGCGGCGGTCTTCGCCCCGAGGTCCGGGGGCACTTCGTGGTGAGCCAAATATCGCCATCCCTGAAAGGGGCGCATGGGTCGGGGAAGAACCGGTACGATCCTGGGCTGCATGACCAGCCGGCATCGCGCGATGCCGTCGCGGTCGCGAAACGGTTCGATGGCAATGAGTTTCTCGCGGGCGGCGATCTCGCCCTTGATGACCCAATAAAGCGAGCCGCCCGCCAGCAACTCCTCCTCCCGCTTCGGGGTCATCCGCGTGACATGCACGTGCCGACGCGGCAAGCCCTGCTTCCGGGCGGTGCGCATCCGCTCGGCGACCCAATCCTTGAGCTGTTTGACGGAGTCGCAGCCGACAGCGAGCTTGATGATATGAAGCGGCATGGGGCCCCGGAGGTTAGAAACCGGCACGATGGGAAAGGGTCATTCTGCCTCCTCGGCCGGAGCCTCCTCCTTGGGGGCAAGTTGAACCGGTGCGGGCGTTCTCCCCGGTTTGGTGGTCGGCTGCTTCTTCTTGGCCGCAGGAGGCGCGGCGGGCGCGGCGGCCGCCGTCGTTGGCGATCCGGGCGTCGATGAGGTCGCGCGCGGGGGTGCCGGTTCAGGCGTCATGATGCTGACGGGCGGCGTCGAGGCCGATGAGGGGAAATCGGCGTTGGTCGGTTTGCCGGTCGGTAGCGATAGCGGCAGGCCGGCGACCGAACTCGCCGCGCCGGCAGAACTGGCCACGGGGGCATTCCAGGTCGGCGAGTATTTGATGATCAAGGTCTCATACTGCCGCGCGTCCATGTTGGCGGCGACCTGCCGACGATCCGTCAGGAACCGGAAAACCGGACACTCCAAAGGCGTGCAGTGATCCCGGGCGGCCAGCACGTAAGCGAACAAACCATATCGATCCCGCTCAATCCCGCGACGGAGCGCCTGCATTTCGGCCGTTGCAGCGCGGCCCGATGCAGGGTCACCGGCCGCCGACAGCCGCTTGATCTGGCGGGCGGCATAAGACACTGCGGCGGCTACGGTATCGGGCGAGCCGAACAGCAGTTTTTCGCACCCCGTCAGCACCGTTTCACCGGCGAGATCGTCGATGCATGACAGCGCCGCAGGCGGGCTGCCGGCGATTTGCGTCGACGGCTCCTCCGGTCCGGCAGTTGAGCTGCTGCTTCCGAATCCACGGATCGTCGCTGCGACCGCAATCCCAATCGCCAGCAGTGTAATCACCGTCAATGCGCCGTTGGCGACGGATTTCTCGGCCCGCACCAGGGTAACCAGAACGATCAGTGCGAAAAATGCCGCCGCCGCCATCGTCAGCCACATGGGAAAGGATGGCGAATGCCAGAGCTGATCGAGCGTGGCGGCCCAAGCCCATTTCATGCGTATGCCCTCACACCGTCACGGGACGCAAGCTTCCATCGCGGATGTTATATCCGCGTTCGCCTTAGGCAAAAGATCAGGAAGCCGGTTCTAAAGCTTGAGTTGGTTGATTCCGCTGCAGGGCCACCCGCCCTGCCCGTCGTCAGGAAACCGCCAGTTGGCTTTCGCGGGCCACGCGTTCGAAGGCTTCAGTCGCGCTCTTGATCCGGTATTGGCAGTCGTCGCCATCGGTCGGCAGCAACCGGATCACTTCATAAGTTCCAGTGGCCGCAGGACGCGAGACATTGCTGGCGGTGAAATAAACGGTCTCTCCGACGGCAAATTTGTGTTTCAACGCACTCTCCATCACGCAAGAAAGTGTCGGCCCTCGCCCACGGGTCCCCGTTGCAGCAGCCGACTTGCAAGCATGCGCCAACCTAGCATAGGGCCCGGCCATTTGGCCAGTCAGATCGGAGCCCCAAATGGCAGGTCATATCCCTTTTTCTTCAAAGAGATAGGGATGGTGCCGAGGCGCTCTGCACGGGCTTGGCACAAGTCCTGGCCCCAGCCAGGAACAAGCGCCATTTTGGTGGAATCAAGCCCCCGGAGGAAGCTTTCCCTCCGGACTGGCGTGGTCCACAACCCCAGGGAGTTGTTGGGCCAGCACCTGGACGAGCTGGTCGACCGGAATATTGAAGCGCGCGGCCAGCTGACGCACGGTGTCGCTTCCCAAAACCTGCTGCAGCTGCTCGGCCGTGATCGGCAGGTTCGAGCCGTTGCCTAGCCAGGATTTGACCTGATCGCCAAGTCCCGCTTGTTGGAGCTTGGCGAGAATTGCGGAAAGACCGCCCTGCCCATTGTTGCCCATCACTTCGTTCAGCACCACGGGAACGACAGCCGCCTCCATCTGGCCAAGCGCGCTTTTGAAGGCCGGCGAATTCTCCAATGAATCCAGAATTCCCATCGAGCGCTCCCTTTCGCGATGTTGCCGGCTTGATCAGATTTCGAACCTGGCAATCACCAATGTCTCAGCAAGGCCCGCTTCGGTCCACTGCCGAAACGCCGGAAGCGCCATCATGGTATCCATGTAAGCTCGGGTGGCCGAAGAGACCTCGATCGCATAGGTCCGAAAGCGGTGGACGACCGGAGCGAACATAGCATCCGCCGCGCTGAAAGACCCGAATAGAAACGGCCCGAGCCGACCATTGCGATCCCGGCAATCGGTCCAAATCTCCTGCACTCGCGCTATGTCCGCCTGCGCACTGGCCGACAGCGCAATCGCCTTCACCGGCCGATGCAAATTCATTCCACATTCGTTGCGCAGCGCCGCAAATCCCGAATGCATTTCCGCCGAGATGGAACGCGCATGGGCCCGGCGGCCGGAATCCGCCGGCCACAGTCCGGCCGCGGGGAATTTCTCGGCGGCATATTCGATGATCGCCAGAGAATCCCAAACCGTGATATCGCCGTCGATCAGGACGGGGACCTTGCCCGACCGCGCCACCTCCAGAATCCGCTTCTTGTCGGCCTCGCCCGTATAGAGCGGAATAAAGACCTCTTCGAAAGCGATATCGCAGGCCCTCAGCGCCACCCAGGGACGCATTGACCAGGAGGAATAGTTCTTGTTGCCGATGATAAGTTTCAAGGCCATTTGGTTGGACCCCCAACAACGATGAACCATCTTGCCACGCGGCATCGGACGGCTTCAACCACGAACCCGCGGAGAGCGGAATGAGCGCCTACACCGTCGATATCATCGCCGTCAGTTTTTTCGTGATCGAATGGACGGTCTATAGCTTCACGCTCGAGCGCTCGGCCTATGGCCGCAACAGCCTGTCGGCCCGGATGCACGCCTTTCGTGAAACATGGATGCGCCGCATGCTCGATCGCGAGGCCCGTATGGTCGATATGCAGGTCATGGCTTCACTGCAAAATGGCACCGCGTTTTTCGCCTCGACCAGCCTTCTGGCGCTCGGCGGGGCGCTGGCCCTGTTGCGCTCGACCAATGAAGCATTGGTCGTGCTTCAGGCGCTGCCTATAAATCTCAGCCCCTCGCCGGCGCTGTGGGAGATCAAATGCCTCGGGCTCGTGCTGATCTTCATCTACGCCTTCTTCAAATTCGCCTGGGCCTATCGGCTGTTCAATTACGTCGCTATTTTGCTTGGCGCGATGCCTCCGACCGCTCATCGCGACCGGCCGGCAACCGAGGCTCATGTGCTGCGAACGACGCGCGTTTTCGAGTCGGCGGGCCAGCACTTCAACCGCGGCCAGCGCGCGTTTTTCTTCGCGCTCGGTTATCTCGGCTGGTTTTTGAGCCCGTGGATATTGTTCGTTACCACGGCAGCGGTGGTGATCGTGAGCTGGCGCCGCCAGTTCGCCTCGAGCGCATGGCGCGCGGTCGGAAGCAGCGATGCTATCTAGCCGCCCGCCAAATCCGCCGGAGTGAAGCTGAGGTCGAAGTGATCGCGACGCGACCCGGAACAGCTCGATGGATATTCGGCGGACACCCGTTGCAACAGCTTAATATTTTGGGGATGGATAAATCGGATAATACACAATTCCTGATGCCTCAAGCTCGGCTCTGTATTTCGCCTCCAGATCCAATACCCGGCGCATCGCAGGTTGCTGTTTGACATTCTCGATGTGGGCAAGGATCGCCGGAAATGCAGAGAAATCGACGCCCCTAATCCTCATCATCTCCGTCACCCACTGCAGATACACATCCGCAATCGAGAACCTTTCGCCCATCCACCAGGGCTGACCAGCCAGGACTGGCTCGACCACACCAAGTCTGGCGCCCATCATGGTTACGGCCATTGCGCGGGTGCGCTCCGTCGCCTCTTGAGACGCATCGCAAAAGAACTGTGGCCGATTTATCCGGGTGAGGATCGGGTGGAGATGGCTCACACAAAAAGACAGGCGCGAGAGCGCTTCGCCTTCAGAAATCGGATCGCGGATCGGTAATAAATCAGCCGCGGGAAAAAGACGCGCCAGCGTGAACAATAGGGCGATGTTCTCGGTCAGCGGTTTCCCATCGATCAAGAGCGTGGGAAGAACTCCCGTGGGGTTTAAAGCACGGTAAGAGCCATCTCCAAATCCAAAGTTGGGATCGCCGGGTCCATCGCCGTAATGTCTTACGATCGTTACCTGGTACGGCGCGCCGATCATTTCCAGCGCGACAAGCGTCACTCGCCCGCAGGTGCCGGGGGAGTGAAACAGATGTAAGTCCGGCATGAATGCAACTCCCCCTTGTCTGTGACAGTTTGGGAAAAGTGTGTCCGATTGACAGCAATGTTTAACCGCCCGCCAAATCCGCCGGAGTGAAGCTGAGGTCAAGCAGCTTCCACTCATTGTAGCGATCGACTGGCAGCATCGCGTAGGGCTGGCAGGCCTGCAGCGCAGAAATCGTTGCCTGCATCAGCGCGGGCCCTTTCGAAGAGGCGCTGGCTGAGACCAGCTCCGGATCAGTAGCCAGTCGGCCGTCCGACCTCATGGCAACGCGCAGGACGACCCTGACATTATCGGTGGGGGACAGTTCAGCCGGTAACTTTGCACAGCTTCGTACGTGCCGTCGAAACGCCATCACCACATCGGATGTGAGCCGGGCGCTTTGGATTGCCAATGTGTCGAAATTTTCGCCCAGCCGATCCTGCGGCAGTCCAAGCATGGTCCGATATTTGACCGCAATATCCGGTTCTGGGGCGGGAATGGCTGCCACGGGCGGAGTTGGCGGGGCGCTGGGCATGGCGGGCGGCGGCTGGGCGGACGCCGTTTGCGACGCGTGCGAAGGCGGCGATGCTGTGGCTGGTTTTGAATCGGCGGGAGGCTGCGGGGCCGTGGCCTGAGGAGGTTTGGCAGCGGGCTGTTCAGCCGGTTGCTCCGGCGGCTTGAGTTCGAGCTTGGCCAGTTCCTCGGGCGAAATGAGATCGACGTTGACGGTCTCGGTGGTCGATCCAAACGGATAGACCTCGGCAAAGATCACGATGATTGCCAACGCCAAAATGTGAACGGCTGCGGATGCCAGGATGCCTGAACGAAGTACGCGCACGGTTCAACACCATCGAAACACGCGTCCGCCCCGACGGACCCATTCACCCGTCTTTCTCCCATATCAGGGGTCTGTCGAACAAGGCCGTCATCAATCCCATTCCGGCGCGATGGCGAGATTTGTCATGCGTCCCTTGGGACTTCCCATCCCGAAGAGAACCTGCATCTCCTCATCGGACAGATCAAAGTCAAAGACGTCCAGATTCTCCGAGAGACGCTCGATCTTCGAAGTCCGCGGAATGGGAATGGCATTCTGCTGAACAAGCCAGCGCAGGCAAATCTGCGCGGGTGTCTTTCCATATTTCCGGCCGATCTTGGCCAAGACTTCGTCGTTCTTGACGTTCCCGCGAGCGATGGGAGTGTAGGCGATGAGCGCCAGGCCGTGCCGCGCGCACGCCTCGATCACTTTACGCTGGTTGAGGTAGGGATGATATTCGACCTGGTTGCACACCAGGGGTTCGGGACAATGGCGAACGGCCTCTTCAATCAGGGCTACCGTGAAATTTGAAAGCCCAATGTGTCGCGCCATTCCCGCTTTTTTGGCCTTTGCCAGGGACCCTAGAGTGTCCTGCAAGGGGACATCTTTGGGAGGAAAGTGCAACAGTAACAGATCAACTTCCGAAAGCCGCAATTTGCTCAGGCTTTCTTTCACCGAGCGATCGAAATCCTTGGGCGCGTAGTTGGTGACCCAGACCTTCGTGGTGATGAAAACGTCGTTCCGCTTGACACGGGATGCCCTGAGCGCTTCACCGACCGCGCTCTCATTTTGATAGATCTGAGCCGTATCAACATGACGATAGCCGAGCCGAAGCGCCTGCTCGATAATCCGGGCGCCCGCCGCTTCCCGTAGATCATACGTACCCAGCCCAATTCCCGGAATTCGCGCACCGTTGGCTTCGACAAAATGCATCCGATTCCCTCCCGTGAATGCTTGATCAGACCACAGGGTAGCACGGACGGCCGCCCAAGCGCATGCGTCGTGGGTTCGTGGGAGGGCTGCAATATCGCCGTAAGAGACCCGTTCGGCGTCACTTAAGCGCTGCGAATACCGCCTCCGGGGAGCGGGCGATCACAGACAACAGCGCGCGCGCTGGTCCGCGCGGCATTCGCTTGCCCTGCTCCCAATTGCGGATGGTCTCGACGGGCACACCAATGCGGGCAGCAAATTCGAGCTGTGTAAGCTGGACACGGCGCCTGAGTTCACGAACGCCGGGCAGTGCCGGTTCGTGCGGCTGCGGCTCGTCCGGGGCCAACGGAAACTCCTGCCCGTCCCGCAATTCGACGATCCGTCCATCCGCCTTCAGACGCAAGCGTCGCATCCTTCGACCCCCCAAAGCCGCCCGGCACCATGCCGTTCCCGACAGGCTGGCTCACCCCGCCACCGCCCGGCACAACGCCTAGATTGTCGATAAGCGCTTAAGCTTCGTTTAACGATGCGTACCCGGCTGCCTTGTCTCCTATCGCAGGCCAAACCATAGCGTGGCGATGCCGAGGAAGGAAAAGAACCCGACCACATCGGTGATGGTGGTGACGAAGGTGCCGGAGGCGACCGCCGGATCGGCACGGACCCGTTCCAGGGCCATGGGAATCAGGATGCCGCCCAACGCCCCGGCCACCAGATTGCACACCATGGCGAGTCCGATGACCACGCCAAGCGCGGGGATCTTGAACCAGGCGGCGGCGGCGACGCCAGTGATGGCGGCGAAGGCCAGCCCATTGACGAGCGCCACCAGCGCCTCGCGGACCACCACGCGCATCGCATTATTGGCGCCGAGTTCACGGGTCGCGAGCGCCCGCACCGCGACTGTCATCGTCTGGGTGGCGGCATTGCCGCCCTGACTGGCAACGATCGGCGCCAGCACCGCAAGCGCCACCATTTTCTCGAGCTGTCCCTCGAACAATCCGAGCACGGCAGAGGCCAGGAACGCGGTGGCCAGATTCACCAGCAGCCAGTTGAACCGACCTTTGGCGATGGTCCAGACGTCATCGGACAGCTCTTCATCGGAGGTCACACCGCCCAGCGCCTTGAGGTCTTCCTCGGCTTCCTCCTCGATCACGTCGACTACATCATCGATCGTGATAACGCCGACCAGCCGGTCGCGCGTGTCGACTACAGGTGCCGCGACCAGATTATACTTGCCGAACAGCCGCGCCACCTCCTCAAGATCGTCCAGCACCGACACCCGCCGGCGGTCCTCGTCGATCAGCTCGCTGAGCGCAACGGGGCGTCTGGAACGAAGCAGCCGGTCGAGCGAGACTGCTCCCTGCCAATGCTGGGCGGCATCCACCGCATAGATTTCATAGAACCGGCTGGGCAGTTCCGGCGTCTCGCGCATGTAGTCAATGACCTCGCCCACGGTCCAGGTCAGGGGCACCGCGATGAACTCGCTCTGCATGCGCCGTCCGGCTGAATCCTCCGGATACAGCAGGCGCCGCTCGATCGCATCGCGCTCCGGCGGCGGCAGCTTTTCCAGAATCTCTTCCTGGTCCTTCTCATCGAGGCCTTCCAGCAAGGCGACGGCGTCATCGGAGTCGAGTTCGCGCACGCCCTCGGCGACCGTCTCCGGCTCAAGCTCCTCGAGAATTTCCTCGCGCACCCCGTCATCGACTTCATTGAGCGCGGAAAAGTTGAAATCCCTCCCGGTCAGTTCGACCAGGCTGACGCGCTCCGGCGGCTCCAGTGCAGCGATCAGATCGCCGAGATCCGCTTCGTGAAGTTCGCCGACGATTTCACGCAGCCGCCCCTCTTCCATTTCGTGGATGGCGGCGGCTACCTCTTCGACAAACTTGCGGCGTATCTTGCCCTCATCATCCCGCATCAACAGGTGATCGAGTTTCGGCCCGGGAGCGGCCATATCGATATCGTCGGCCATGCCGCGCCTCGCCCATTTGACAGGAATGATGGACTATCTGAGTAACGTTCCGGGCATTAGCCAATAGACGGCATTGAGCGCAACCACAAAGATGCGACGTGGAGGACGATCCAGAGTGAAGGCGATGTCTCTGCAGGTGACGAGCGCGATTGTCGCCTTGCTATGGGCCTCCGCAGCCCCTGCCGGACAATTGGCCGGAGAGTGTCCGCGCCCGGGCACGCTTGGGACCTCGCGCGTCCTGGCGGTGGAGGCCAAAACCACCCCCCGGGTGGGCCTGAAAAGCTTTGCACAGACGCTGCCGCTTGAAGACCACGAGGTGGTGCTCACCTTCGACGACGGCCCGAGGTCTCCGATGACCGATCGGCTGCTGAATGCGCTTGCCGATCAATGCGCCCGCGCGACCTTCTTCATCGTGGGGCGATCCGCGCTCGAACGAAAGGCCACCGTGCAGCGGATGGCGGCCGAGGGCCACACCATCGGCCATCACTCGCTCGGCCATCAAAACCTGTCCAGGATCGCGTTTGACAAAGCGATCGACGAGATCGACCGCGGAATCGCCAATGACGAAATGGCCTTGAACGGCCATTCGACCTCCGTGCCGAGCACGCCCTTCTTTCGTTTCCCTTATTTTGCTTCGACACCAGCGCTTTTAGATAGGCTGCAATCCCGTGATATCGTGGTGTTTGGCGCCGATCTCTGGGCCAGCGATTGGAATCCGATGACCCCTGAACAGGAGTACAATCTGATCACCAGGCGCCTGAACGCCGCTCATAAGGGCATCATCCTGTTTCACGATCCCCAACCGCGAACGGTGGCAATGCTGCCCGCCTTCCTCCGCTATCTGCGGGACAACCACTACCGGGTGGTGCATATCGTGCCGCAGACCGCGAGTGGCGCCACCGTCACAGGAGTTCCCTGATTGCGGGTTCCCTGGGTTAATTCCGTATTCATCGCCCGCACCATAGCTTAGGCTTTCGAGGGGCGATGAGACGGCGTCTGATGACCGGAGAAAATCGAGGCGGATGCGGAAGCCGTGCCGGCGCCGTCGGCGCGCTGGCGCTGTTTCTGTGCATGGCCGCCCAGGGCGCATTCGCGGGGGAATGCCCCGGTCATCCCGATGCGATCGGCACCTCACGCACGCTTGTGATCGATCCCCGGCAGCACCCGCGGATCGGCACCATGCAATATGCCGAGACCTTGCCGCTCAATGACCATGAAGTGGTGCTGACCTTTGACGACGGCCCCCTGCCCGCTCACAGCAATCAGGTGCTGGACATTCTCGCCGCGCAATGCGTGAAGGCGACCTTCTTCGAAATCGGACGCATGGCCCAGGCCTTTCCGGAAGGCGTCCGCAAGCTGCGCGACGCCGGGCACACCATCGGGACGCACAGCCAGAACCATCCGCTCAGCATGAACCATATGCCGATTGATCGGGCCCGGCAGGAAATCGACAATGGCATCGCCTCGATCAAGAAAGCGCTTGGCGACGATGAGAGCGCGGTGGCACCCTTCTTCCGGATTCCCGGCCTGCTGCGCGCCGAGGGGGTCGAAGACTATCTCGCCGGCAAGGGCATCCAGGTGTGGAGCGCGGACTTTCCGGCCGATGACTGGCGTCCGGTTTCCTCCTCGCGAGTTTATGAGCTCGCAATGCAGCGGCTGCAAGCCAAGGGCAAGGGCATCCTGCTGTTGCACGACATCCAGGCGCGTACGGTCGTGGCACTGCCAAAAATCCTGCGCGAGTTGAAGGCCCGGGGCTTTCACATTGTCCATGTGGTTCCGGCCACGCCGGACCGACCGGCGAC
>Ga0207647_10002181_pt1 | contig 14929 bp, 16 predicted proteins | sample KBSCornC2_FD_184295 | JGI IMG/M metagenome (GOLD analysis project Ga0207647, IMG submission 184295) | Corn rhizosphere microbial communities from Kellogg Biological Station, Michigan, USA - C2 (SPAdes) (version 2) | ecosystem: Host-associated > Plants > Roots > Rhizosphere ...
AGCTGGGGGAAGAGTGACTAGGAAATTGTACAGCAAGAGACATGTATGGATGTCTTCGCTTACCTTCGCAGGACGTGCAATTCCTGATTCCAGGTACACCCACGCCGTCGAACCCAATTAAGGCGTTTCAGCAAGGACTGCACGGAGAAGGACACAGTGACCAGCTTTATATAATTATGGGTCTGCGATGCTCGGAGTGCGGCTATCTCGAACTATATGCCGAAGAGAAAGGAACTGGCTCATAGTTGGCGAAAAATCGCTAATTCACCAACAATACCGTCGTGAGTGTAAGCGCCTGATTGCGACAGTTGAGGCTCTGAGTTCTGAAGCGATCACGAAACACTAGCCGACTTCAGGGGAGCGATTCTCTTACTCAATTCTTCCCTTGAAGGCGTCGAAATAGTGGCTTTCGCCTACATCCTCGTACTCCTCTGCAACCGATATACCAGCGGCTCCAAGCAGCTTCCTGTACTCCTCGGCCCCTAGGGAGATTGATTCCAACCCAGTCATTGCATCGTTCCAAACGTTAGGTTTCGCTGTTGAGGTGAATAGTAAACGGCCGCCCGGCACCAGGATCTCGGCGAATCTTTGGATCAGGCGATGCTGCTCTTCGACCTTGAGAAGGAACAGCAGCCCCATTGACAAGACAGCATCGAAGGTTCGATCAAACAATCTCGACTCCAGAACTGATTCGCAAATGATGGGCGTGCCGGGCAGGTTGCGTTGGAAGGCCGCAACAAACGACGGTGCTGCATCCACCGCGAAAACCTGAAGTCCTTCTTCGATCAGTACCACCGTGATGGGAAAGCCGGGCCCGCAGCCCAGATCAATAACGCTGCTGGCGCGCGGCAGTGTTTTCGCCCAGTTCCGCACTTCCTTAACGCCGATTGCAGTAGACCGCGTCCTACTATTGCCACGGCGAGCAAGAAACTCTTCCGAGACTGCTTCGTATCCATTAGATCGATCCATACGGATGGAGTATAAGGCCAGTGCTTTACGAGCGATCAATTGACGCAATATCGCTATTTCACTCACGACCGAGTCAATGAATGCTAACGCCTGTTCTCAACATCTATGATGTATCCCGCATGAAAGCAACGATCTATCCCATCAATGCTGCCGCTCCTAATCGCGTTGCCATCGTCGCTCGTCCTCGCGGTGGCGACTGGCTTCGTGACGAAGTGAGCGCACTGTCAAGGGAAGGGATTGATGTTCTCATCTCCATGTTGACGGATGAAGAATCTATAGAGTTTGGCTTGGAAATCGAGTCCGAGGCCTGCGAGGCAGTTGCTATCAAATTTGTAAACCTTCCCATTCCTGATCGCTCCGTACCATCGGACGCTGATGATTTCTTACGCAGCGTTGAGCGACTGGCCGAAATGGTTAGGGATGGACGATCTCTTGCAGTGCATTGCCGCGCCAGTATCGGACGGTCCTCGGTGCTCGCCGTGTCTGTTCTGGTGCGACTTGGGTGGGACCCGAATGAAGCGTTCTGCGCCGTAGAATCAGCACGCGGCTGCTCGATCCCCGATACGCCCGAGCAGCGCCAGTGGGTCATCCAGAACATTCCGGCAACGCGTTGATGGCGTCGCTGGTGTAACATCCCATTTCACCAGCAACCCGGTCGTGAGTGTAAACGCCCGTTACAACAATCGGGTAAAATGCCCACTCGCCGACGATAGTGGCACATGGGAACAAGCAAACAGAAATTGCCGACGGCAGAACAACGGCAGGCCGTTTGTGACCTCATGCATGAGGCTTTTGTGGAACTTCGTTATCTACCGGAAGAACAAGCACACGATTTGGCTTACGCGTTCCATAATTTGCCCAAAACCATGTATGGCCGGGGTCACTGGAATATCGAAGGGGAGCGCGGGAGATTCATGCGTTATCAAACAAAATACAAAACCAATCTGGGCTTCGATCATGTTGTTGCGTTTGATGCCATCTTCAACATTTCAACTTCATGAGCACGGACAATCTGTCCGTATCGAGGAACTCCGTGCCTGTATCGCAGGGCAACTGCTCCCATCCTGAGTTTTTCGTATTTTTTTGTAGACACTAACCGAAGGACCTAGCCGATTCGCGGCTTCAAAAATCTAGCGCACAATAGCTGCCGAATGAGGACACATTACCCCGAATCATAAAACGACATCCGTGCTAAGTGACTGATTCCGATTGTGAGGGAAGATGTCCGCAGCGAGAACGAGCACCTAAAAGGGCATTGCTCTGCCAACTGAGCTACGCGCCCGTATTCGGGAAGTGATTCGATTTTATCAGAAAAAAATCGGGCCACGGATTTACATCGATCGTACGGATTCAGAGAATTCCATCCGTGTTCCTGTGTTCATCCGAGGCTGATGTGTTTACCAACGAATTCCTAGGGTCAAAGGCACATAGGTCAAATCAGCGCCACTGCTGGAAAACATACGGTGATAGCGCGCTTCCATAAAAAATTTCAGGCGCGACTTGCCCAGAGGAACATTGAATCCGCCTCCGGCGTTAAACCCGCCTTTAGTTGTCCTGAACGAAGCCACTACTTCATCCACTGTACCGGTCTGCGGAAAGCAGAAGCCGAAAAACGGGTCGCAGACAAAAATAGTTTCGTTGAATGGCTCAGTCAACGACAAATTGACATGGTAAACACCAAATCCTGAAGTCACATATGGATCAATCTTGCCGTGTGGGTTCAGATGCAAAACTGGATTGGCTGTAAATGCCCAGACTGATGTCCTCCCCCCCGGCTCCCGGAAGCGTGCCAGAGCATCATCGTTCAGTCCCCAGCGGTTGTAGCTGAAATCGATATTGCCGGAAAGATAGGGGTTAAAGTTGTATCCTCCGCTCACATCAAAGTTGTAACCGGTGTGCAGGTCGCGACCTGCCTCGTCGGTCGGGAAGCTGGCTCCGCCGCCAAAGCTCACATTAATCCTGTCGCTAAACGGGTTGTCGTAAGAGTATCGATGTTGAGAAAAGGCCAGAGGAGCCAGAAGTACAACAAAAATAAGCGCCCGCAGCCATGCCATCGCAGGATTGCGCATTCTACTATCCTCACTTCGGGGAGACCCCCCTTTACTTAGATACCAACCCCACGGCGGAAAGTTTGTTTCGTTGACACTTCTCTAAAAAGGCCTTCCTTAAGGTCCGAGCGACAGAAAAACGGCACTATAAAGCAACTATTCGGCGTAGCGTTGACATTTTGTGCTTTGTACAGGCAAACTACCGCATTGCCATTCGGGGCGGTTTTCCACCGCATCTAAGCTGTACGCGGTATGATCCGAACGGGGACGTTCCGCGATTACTCAACAAGACCTTTTAACCATGACCACGCAACGGCTCTCCTATACGTATGATTCGACGTTGGAGACAGTAGACAGCGCAGAGCAGACGGCCTCGCAGATTGCCACCGAGTCTGGCTTCGAAGAAGATGTGGTCATGCAGATTGCCATGGCTGTACGCGAAGCTGCGATCAATGCGGTCTTGCACGGCAATGCTTATGATCCAGGTAAGAAAGTTGCCATGGAGTTCGAGGCGAATGGTAAGGATTTAGTTATCACCATCCGCGACCAGGGACATGGCCTGGATCTCAGTAAGATTCCCGATCCGTTAGCGCCGGAGAATCTGATGAAGACCTCCGGCCGGGGCATTTTTCTTATTCGCTCGTTCATGGATGAGGTGCAAATCAACCCATCCCAAACGGGCACCGAGGTCAAACTCATAAAGCACGTCCACGGGCCAGCCGCGGGCGGCAAGGAGGCTTCACTGTGAGCATGAAAGTCAGCACTCGTCAGGTAGATGGCGTAACCATTGTAGATTGTAGCGGCCGCATCACGCTGGGCGAGGGCAGTGTCGTCCTGCGGGACACCGTGGACGGATTATTGGGTAAGGGTCAGAAGAAGATTCTTCTGAATCTGGGCGATGTGAATTACATCGATAGCTCCGGTATCGGCGAATTGGTTCGCGCGTTCACGACCGTGCGCAAGGGCGGCGGCGATTTGAAGCTGCTCAATCTCACCAAGAAAGTTCACGACCTGTTACAGATCACCAAGCTGTACACCGTCTTTGATGTGAAGGACGATGAGGCGGTAGCGGTAAAGTCGTTCAGCTAAAAATCTTTAGGATGCCCCACCCGCGTCGCAAAAAACGCGACACGGGTGGGGCAAACTTTTGTTGCCCGCCTCTTCCCTGTTTGGGAATTTTCGTCCCTCCGTCGCGACAGCCCGCAACAAAACCACAGACGAAACCAATCCCGCAGAATGATCCCAGTGAAACAGATCCCTCGGAGTAGCTAGACTAGCCCCTTTTTTAATTCTTCGAGTGGATACAGCGTGCCGCGCCAGATCACGCCTCCTTGCCTATAAGTCAGGAGCATGGACTGAAGCACGGTGTAAGAGAACAAGGTCGTGCTCACCGGGTGGAGCACGAAATAATACGGTGGAATGGCAGAGCGCCGGGACATGCCGGCGTAAATAAGAAACATCGACACAAGAGCGATGACGTAGGGCAGGCGCGACCAACCATGAACAAATATTGTGCCGACAAATGGAACCAAATTCAGAAATGCCAGGCCGACACAAGAAAGGACTGCGCGCCACCACTGAAATGACAGCACCGCAAAAAAGTTCTTGGTGAGATTATTAACGATTCCCAGAGCTCCCTTGGCCCAATGAATCGAAATTAAGTCCTCTCCGAAGACGTTGCGTTGGGCAAACCCGGCCTGCTTAATTACCTTGCCGAGTTTCATGTCGTCGAGGACTTCCATCCGTAGCCGCTCGTAGGTTCCAACCGATTCGTATGCTTTTCGACGAACCATGTTGAACGCGCCGACTCCCATGTGGTCGTTGGTTTTGGGATCGGCGACCTTCCAGGGACGATGCCCAAACACAAAGAGTGTTTGGAAAAACGCGAGCATCATTTTTTCGCCCGGCGTTTTCATAATCATTTTGGGAAACAAGACAACATGGTCCGCCGGCTCGGCTTCAGCGTAGGCAGTCGCGCGGCGTAGTACGTCTGGCCTGAACATGACATCCGCGTCGGTAAACAGTAGCCATTCTCCTGTTGCCTCCTGTGCGGCACTCCACATGGCGTGGGTTTTTCCTAACCAACGCAGCGGAAGTTCCTTCACATGGACAACTTTGAGACGGTTTTGTGCCGCAGGGCGGGACGCAACATGGTCCATGATCGTTCCCGTGTTATCAGTGGAACGGTCGTTTACTGTGATTACTTCGTAGTTGTCATAATCGAGAGCGAGCAATCGGGTGAGACCTGCTTCAATGTCCGCGCTTTCATTGCGCGCGGGAACGATAATGCTTACCCTCGGATCACATTTTTTTGTCGCCAGTTTCTGATTCCACTCCGGGCGAGAGATATCCACAACTTTGGACATCCCTATAGCAGCATCCACGATGCGGGAAAACCAGGCTAAAGCCAGTATTCCGCCTACAATCCAATGAAGATAAATCATGCGGGCGCAGCCTCAGATTTAGCCGAACTCGCTTTCGGCGCATGGCCCATGCCATAGAACAATATGGCGGAAGAAAGAATCATTGCGATTACGGGCAAGATAAATGATTTCCCCAGCGAACTCCGGTCGGCGATGTATCCCATCATAGTGGGAGAAGGTATGTCGCCCAAAATATGAATCACCAAAATGTTTATCGCCAGAGCGGTAGTGCGAACGTGAGGACCGACAGAATTGATAATGGCAGCGTTCAGCGGAGACATGTTTAGCAAAAGAAAGAATGCGGCGACCCAGATTGCCGGGACCATAATGGGTCCACGGAAATACAGCGCAAAGATCATGGCGGGAACACCCAGGGCCATGCCGATTGCAGAAACAAAGTAATAAGCGCCTTTCATACGTGGTAGCAGACGATCGCCCAACCATCCTCCAATCAACGCGGCAAAAATACCGTCCACTACGATAATCACACCGAACAAAAGATTCGCTGATTCCAGCGAGAAGTCGCGCTCCTGAGACAGAAAAGTCGGTATCCATTGCTGCAGTCCGCCAAGCGAAAAGGTCATCATCGCCATTCCCAAAGTCGCGGTCCAGTAGGCTGGATTGCCGACCAGCCCTGCCAACGTATCGCGTCGAATGATATTGGGGGCATCCGAACTGCCGCGCTCAGGCTCAGGAATAAACCATGTGATGAACGCCAGCACGAAACCCGGCAGGGCCGCAACGTAAAACGGAAATCTCCAGCCATGGGCCGGTGCGAGATGGCCCCCTAATAAGTAGCCGGCTGCACTGCCGACCGGAATTGCCAGATAAAAAATTCCCAGAATTCGGCCACGTTTTTCTTCGGGAAAAAGATCAATCACAAACGTTGGAGCGATGGTGGAAAAAACTGCCTCGCCAACTCCCACCAACGTATGCCGCAACAATAACTCGCTATAGGTATAGGTGAATGCAGTCAGCAAGGTAAGACCGCTCCAGAGCGCCCCTCCCACTGCAATCACCCGTCGTCGGGAAAACCGGTTAGACAGCGGACCGGTGAATGGTGCTGACAACATGTAGCACCCTAAAAATGCACTGGTCAGAAACCCAAGCTGGGTTTTTGTTACTAGAAACTCCTTTTGAACTAATGGCAGCACAGCAAAGAGCACAGTGCGGTCGATGTAATTGAGCAGATTGAGCCCCGTAAGAATAGCCAGTGCTATCCAGGGATAAAATTTGTTCTTCGGCATTGGCGACGCGCTGGGCATGGTTCTTTGAGGGCTTACAGGTAGATACGTTGCAAACGGAAAAGCAAATTCCTGATTGTCGCTGCGCTCCTCGTCGGATAACAAATAGGTTTTTCTTCTCGTCTAGTTAGGTTTTCGGCCTTGGCCACTTGGCAATGACCACCGTGGAAATTCCCCCACGCGGACGGAAATCCCCTTTGACCTCAGCCCACACCGGCTTGGCCCAACGCACGACATCTTTCAGCACCCGGTTCACAATATTCTCCTGAAAGATGCCCAAATTGCGATAGGAGTGTAGATACTCTTTCAGCGACTTCAGTTCCAGGCATTTTTTGTCGGGCATGTAGCGAATGGTGAGGACGCCGAAATCCGGCAATCCAGTCTTGGGGCATACCGAAGTGAACTCGGGATCGTCCACCAAAATTTCGTAGCCCGGAAACTGATTGGGCCAGGTTTCGATCTCAGGAAAGTCTGCATCGAGGCCGGCTGCGGCATGTTCTGGCCTATAACGCGGTTTGGGCATCCTGCTATTGTACCGGCGTCAAGACGCCCAAGGCTTCGCACCCCTGAGTACTTCCGGGCGAATGCCGCATCTAACCAGTCAAAAGGGTTTTGTTCATCCCGCGCGCCACAGTGGTAAAGTATTGCAGTCAGAGGGTTAATGGCACTAGCGCAGAACAAAACGACGTTTTATGGGCGTAATCGAATCCTGATCTGGACCGCGGGAATCATCATCGCCGTTGTATTTTTGGCGTCGTTTATGTCGCGCGGCGATGTGGTTCCGGTCCGCACGGTCAATGCGCAGCGTGCCACCATCCGCAGCGTTATCTCCACCAATGGAAAAGTTGAGCCGCTGGATAATTTCGCCGCGTATGCGCCAACCGGAACCACGGTTGAACAGGTTTACGTAAAAGAAGGAGACCACGTGAAGCGTGGCCAGCTTCTGGTGAAGCTAAACGATGCTAGTGCGCGCAGCGATTCTTCCCGTGCCCTGGCACAAGTCCGTGCTGCCGAGGCGGCCAGCAGTGCAGTAAAAAACGGTGGAAATCAGGAAGAGGTTCTGACCCTCAACACTGACATTACTAAAAGACAAACCGAACGGGACACCGCACAACGGCGCCTGGATGCATTGCGCAAGCTACAAGCGCAAGGATCAGCTTCTCCGGGTGAAGTGAAGGAAGCTGAAGATCAACTCGCGCGCAGTAATGCAGATCTCCAGCTGCTCCAGCAAAAACAGAAGGACCGTTATTCTCGTCCGGAAGTCGCGCAGGTTGAAGGACGTCAGCAGGAAGCAACTGCGGCTTATCTCGCGGCACAAGACGTGCTGAAGCAATTGAACGTGCGCGCACCCTATGATTGCATTGTGTATTCGGTACCGGTCCGCCAGGGAGACTACGTTCACCCCGGAGATCTGGTGTTACAAGCAGCGGATTTGTCCAAAGTTCTGGTCCGCGCGTTTGTCGACGAGCCTGATGTGGGGCGCTTGCAAACCGGTCAAAACCTCGAACTGACGTGGGACGCCATGCCCGGGAAAATCTGGCCGGGCAAAGTCAGCACCATCCCCGCGAGCTTGAAACTTCGCGGCACGAGAAACGTCGGCGAAGTAACTTTCATTGTGGAAAATGACGGCCTGCACTTGCTGCCTAATGTCAATGTCGGCGTGACGATCATCGCGGCAGAACATCAAAATGCCCTTACACTTCCCCGCGAAGCAATCCGTCAGGATGACAAAGGCTCATTCGTATTCGCCGTGGTCAACATGGAATTGCAGCGCCGCGATGTGCAAACCGGAATCTCTGACCTCACACGTGTGGAAGTACTCACTGGCCTCTCGGACAATGCGCTAATCGCCCTCGGTGCAACCAACTCTAAGAACCTCCGCGATCATCTACAAATAAAGATCAACCAATAGGATGAGAAGTGCGAATCCCATTCCGCGGATGTTGCTGCTTTCGCTGTTCTGTGTTTTTACTTCGATACTCACTAGCGCCGCTCCTAGTTCCGCAGCGGAGCTACTGGCCAGTGGGCACGTGGATGAATCCATTGCTGTCCTCCAGAAAACCGTCAGAGATTCCCCAAATGATGCGGCTTCATTCAATCTGCTCTGCCGGGCTTACTATTCTTTCGGCAATTGGGACCAGGCCATTTCCGCGTGCGAAAAGTCCGTTGCCATAGATGCGAACAACAGCATGTATCACCTCTGGCTGGGACGCTCTTACGGCGAGAAGGCCGACAACTCCAGCATCTTCAGTGCACCAGGCTTAGCGAAGAAAGCACGCGCTGAATTCGAAACTGCGGTCCAATTGAACCCGGAAAATGTTGATGCTCGCGGCGACCTGTCGGAATTTTATGTCGAAGCACCCGGCATGATGGGCGGCGGCACCGACAAAGCCGAAGCCCAGGCGCAAGCGCTAGAAAAGCTCTTTCCCGCCCGCGCACATTGGATTCGCGCCCGCATCGCGGAGAAAAAGAAAGACTACACGACCGCGGAGAAAGAATATCGCGAGGCGATCCAGAGTCACGACAACTCCGCTACCTGGTTAGATCTTGCGTCCTACTTCCGTCATCGTGATCGGTTGCCCGAGATGGAGAACGCCATCAATCATGCGGTCGATAACAAAGTTGATCCTCCCGAAGCATTGTTTGAAGCCGCTGAGACGTTAATACGTACCGGCCGCAACTTCGGCAAAGCGGCAGAACTACTGCGCAAATATCTCAACTCGGGGAATCTTGTCGAACAGGCGCCGGCCTTCAAGGCCCACTATCAACTCGGCGTTGTTCGGGAAAAGCAAGGCGACAAAAAGGGCGCGGTGCAGGAATACTCTGCTGCTCTGGCCATGGCTAAAGGGTATTCTCGCGCCAAGGAAGCCCTGGATCGGGTCAATCGCTGAACCGGTGGCCCATTCGCCGCCGCTCCACTCATTTACAATCACCGTTTCTGCATCCCTACACAATTACTCTGAAGGTGCACTATGAGGCTTAATGTGCGATTCGCAGTATTTTGCGTTCTATTTCTCCTAGCGGGATGGTCCGTCTCAAGTCTGGCGGAACCAGTTCCTCTGAAACGTGCAGTTGAGCTGGCGCTGAGCCACGGGTCCGCTGCAACCGACACCGACGAGCAGCGCGCCTTCGCCTCTTATCATGAGGCTCGCAATCAATATATTCCCCAATTGATCGTGGGATCAGGGCTGGGAAAATCTTGGGGATTCCCGCTCAGCCTGGAGGGATCCGCGCCGTCGATATTGAATTTGAATTCGCAGTCCGCGATCTACAACCCAGCGCTGCGGGAATTTGTGCGCGGCGCCAAGTCTGATTGGCAAGCCAGCATGTTTCAGACTAAAGATCAGCGCGAGCAAGTGATTCAGGACACCGTACTTGCCTATGCCGAACTGAATCATTGGGAGCAGACTCTCAGTCATCTGGAGCAGGAACAAGCCGACGCAGCAAAAATGGAAGTAATGGTGAACCAGCGAGTCGACGCCGGAGTTGATAGTCCTGCCATGAAAAACCAGGCGCGTTTAGTCGTAGCGCGCGTTCGCCTGCGCGCGGCTGAAGCTCATGGATCGATTGATATTTTGCGAAACCGGCTGGCACAGCTCACAGGCCTGTCGGCGGACAACATCGAAACTGTCACCGACTCGATTCCAGCAATGCCGGAGGTCAAACAGGAAGACGATCTGGTCAGTAAAGCCGTGCAATTCAGCCCCATCGTGCTGCAAGCGGAAAATCACGCGCTTGCCGAAAGCTTCAGAGCCAAAGGCGAACATCGTTCGCTGTGGCCTTCGGTAGACTTCGCCGCGCAGTACGCAATGCTGGCCGAATACAACAACTACGCCGATTACTTCAAATCCTTCCAGCGGCATAACGCCACCGTCGGCGTCTCGATTCGCTTTCCCTTTTTCAATCCTTCACAGCACGCTCGCGCCCAAGCCGCAGACGCTACCGCACTCCACGCCAAAGCCGATGCCAAAACCGCCAAGGACAAAGTTTCCGATCAGACGCTCAGAATGCAGCGCTCGGTGGAACAGCTGGCCGCGGCACAGGAAGTAGCAAGTCTCGAATACCAGATCTCCCAGTCAAACCTGGAAGCTCTACAAGTCCGCGTAGACGCAGGAACCGCGAATCTGCACGACATGGACGATGCCCGCACGCAGGCCAACGAGCGCTATCATGCCTTCCAAAGCGCTGACTTCGAGCTGCAACGGGCAAAGATCGGCCTGTTGCGGGCCACGGGCGACCTGGAATCATGGGTGGGAATTCCTAAGTAGTGCGTTATGAGTTACCTACAGACTAGTCACTACTTGGTGCTATGTACTTGATATGTACGATCAGGCGCGGAATTCACAGCATCAAATGCTAATATTGAGTATCCACTTATGCCTTTAAAGACACTGTTTTTGAACCCGCCCTCTTTTGAGAACTTTGACGGAGGCGCGAGTTCGCGCTGGCCCGCAACCCGCGAGATTGAATCGTTCTGGTATCCGGTATGGCTCGCTTACCCGGCGGGAATGCTGGAGGGATCGAGGCTGCTCGATGCCCCGGCACACCATGTCTCAGGCGAAGAGACTATCCAGATTGCCAAGGATTACGAATTTTTGGTGCTGTTTACCAGCACTCCGGGGTTCCCGGGCGATATCCGACTGGTCACAGCCATTAAACAACTAAATCCGAAGATCAAGATCGCCTTCGTGGGACCGCACGTCACCGTGCTGCCGGAGCGTTCATTGCGTGAGTGTCCGGCGATTGACTTCATCGTCCGCAAGGAATTCGATTATGCAGTCACCGACTTCGCCAAAGGTAAGCCTCTCGACGAGATTTTAGGCGTTTCGTTCCTGCGCGACGGCCAGATCGTTCACACCCCGGACCAGCCTGCAATTCAGGACCTGGATTCCCTGCCGCATGTCACCGAAGTCTACAAGCGCGATTTGGACGTGAAGAAATACAATGTGCCGTTCCTGTTGTATCCGTTTGTTTCGTTGTACAGCACGCGCGGATGCCCGGCACAGTGTACGTTCTGCCTGTGGCCTCAGACCTTGAGCGGACATCCGTGGCGTAAGCGCTCTACCGATGATGTCGCCCGTGAGATGGTCAAGGCCAAGGAACTGTTCCCATACGTCAAAGAATTTTTCTTTGACGACGACACCTTCAACATCCAGAAGGCACGGACGATTGAATTGTGCGAAAAATTGAAACCACTTGGGTTGACGTGGTCTTGCACCTCGCGTGTCACGACTGACTACGAAACGTTGAAGGCCATGAAGGAAGCTGGCTGCCGCTTGCTGATTGTTGGATATGAATCCGGAGACCAGCAGATTCTCAAGAACATCAAGAAGGGCGCCACGGTTGAGCGTGCACGTCAATTCACCAAGGACTGCCACAAATTGGGCTTGGTCATTCACGGCGATTTCATCCTCGGCTTACCGGGTGAAACTCACGAGACCATCAACAACACCATCAAGTTCGCAAAAGAGCTGGATGTCGAAACCATTCAGGTTTCCGTTGCCCACGCTTACCCCGGCACAGAACTTTGGGATTACGCCATGAAGAATGGCTTCATCACCGCGGAAACCAAGATGCTCGACGAAGGCGGCCATCAGTTGGCGCAGATTCAGTATCCCGGACTGCCCGCCGATGACATCATGGAAGCCGTCCATCGCTTCTACGATGAGTACTATTTCCGTCCGAAAGCCGTCTACCGCATTCTGCGCAAGGCGGTATTCAACAGCGGCGAGCGGAAACGCCTCTACAAAGAAGCTAAGAGCTTCATGAAGCTTCGCGCCAGCCGCAACAAATGGGTAAAAGACAAGCGCAAAGAGGACAATTCCACCTCCACGACTCAACCAGTTGGGGCCTAAGGTGTGACTCTCCGTAAGTATTTAGTCTTGGCCGGCGTCACCTTTTTTGGATCAGTTGGCGATTCGATGCTTGCCCACGGCATGCAACAAGTGGGCAGCGTTTCTCTCGCCCACCTGCCGTCGGTGGTACTTTCCATTTTGAATCCCTGGGTGGCGGTGGGGATCTTGTTTCTTCTCGGCTTTTTTGCCACCTATATGACAGCCCTTTCCTGGGCAGACCTCACCTACGTTCTTCCCGCAACTTCGTTCGGATATGTGATCGTGGCTCTCATTGCGAAGTTTGCATTGCATGAGCACGTGAGCCCGATGCGGTGGCTAGGAATTTTGTTGATTACGGCTGGCGTGGGATTCGTCACGCGTGGTCCTGAGTTGACTCCCCCAAAACAAGCCGGAGAAAGAAATTTGCAAGAAGCTGTTCCCACGGCGGTGGAGCGATGAGCCAGGCTTACGTTTGGGGTGCAATTATCGCCGTTGCGGCCATTTCCACGATTGGGGACGTGTTACTTTCACGGGCCATGAAGCAAGTGGGAGATTTAGGAGAGCTGCGGAGAACCAGGGGCGTATTGGTTGTGATCGGGAGGGTGCTGCGTACACCGAGTTTTGTGCTGGGCATTTGCGCCTTGGCTCTCGGGTTCTTCAGCTTGCTGATCGGGTTGTCGTGGGGAGATCTGAGCCTGGTCGCTCCCGCTTCGGCTTCACTCACATTCGTTCTGAACGCAATCGCCGCCAAGGTTTTTCTTCATGAACGGGTCGATCATCGGCGGTGGATGGCTGCTTTACTGGTAGCTGGCGGCGTGGCGTTGCTGTCGCTCTGAGTATTTTGTCTAAGCAAACAATCTCATGAAACCTGACGCAGGCAGGTCGGGCACCAGGAATGCTGCACGATTTACCCCTGCAACCCGTGCAACGCACTGCGCAGCCAGATACCCGCTACGCACCGCGCCTTCCATGGTTGAGGGCCAACCGGTGGCAGTCCAGTCTCCGGCAAGAAACACACGCGGCCAGACCGTCTCTGGACGAGGACGGTAATTGTCCACTCCGGGTCGCGGAGAATATGTCGCGTGGACTTCCTTGATCACTGTCGACTTCACCAGGTTCGCGCTGCGGGCTTGCGGGAAGAATTCCCGAACTTCTGCCAATGCGAGATCGATAATTTCGCTACGCGATTTCTCTACCAGCGTTTTCGAAGAACTAATTACGAGTTCGATGTAGCTTCCAGCCGATGACTTATAGCCGTTGCTGCGTTCGAGCAGCAGCTTAGATTTGTTGAACATCCACTGAATGGTGCGATCGAGCAGGACCGCATGTTCAAGTTCGGTGACCTCGCGGTCAAACCACAGGTGTACGCCGGTAATAGGCGAACTTTCAAGTCGTGACAAAATCTGCCGCAGCGGGTCTCCAGTTGATGTTTGCGGCAGCATGCGCGGCAGAACGTCGAATGGAACAGCCAACACGGCGAAATCGAACTTGGCTTCGCCGTCCGGACTCAACAGGTTCACCCCATCAAACTCTGCGCGAAACGATTCAATGTTGGCCCGATAACGCACTTCCCCATCGCGTGCGCGAACATAACCTTCCGCAGCCCCATAAAGTTCAGTCAATGGTACGGTGGGAACTCCCATGCGACCGGCATTGGCGGATTTAAGAAACGATTCACGCACCACTTGAGCTGCATATGGCACCGATACCCTATCTACATCCTCATTCAGCGCGCTGACCAAGATCGTTTTCCAGAAACGGTCGATGGCACGATCGGTTTGGCCATGGCGCCGCAGCCAAGCCAGAAAACTTTCCCCAGTATCTTTGGGTGTAAGCGGGGCCAAAGCGGACATCGCACCCGCAATGGCTAGCTTATCGACCAAGTTCAGGCAAGATGCCCGTAAAAATGCCGGTGCGGTATGTAGAGGAGCCGGCAGAAATGATGCACCGATGACCGAAGCCCGTCCACCGGGTTCTAAAAATGTAAGGCTGTCGAACCAGCGGATTTTGTCTTCGACGTCCAGCCGCTGATAGAAATCGATCAGGTTGGTACAGCAGCCAAGCAGGACATGCTGGCAGTTGTCTACCACCTCACCTGTCGCCGGGTGCTGATAGGAAGAAGCACGCCCGCCGAGATATGGACGCCGCTCAAAAACTGTGACCTGCAGCCCGCTGTCGGCAAGCGCGCAGGCCGTGGCCAAGCCTGCTAAGCCGCCTCCGACGACCGCTACGGTTGGAGTTTGTGTCCAGGGTTTGGTCATTATGCCAGACGCTTTAGAAAGCCCTTTCCCAGAATCGTGAGCTTCTCGCGTGTCGTGAGACTGATTTTCTGGCTGAAAACGTCGTATTGCAGACGGCTGATTTTTTCCAGCAGACGGCGATAGATGGTCGAAAGGACCCACAGGGCCGGC
>Ga0207647_10002185_pt1 | contig 14916 bp, 14 predicted proteins | sample KBSCornC2_FD_184295 | JGI IMG/M metagenome (GOLD analysis project Ga0207647, IMG submission 184295) | Corn rhizosphere microbial communities from Kellogg Biological Station, Michigan, USA - C2 (SPAdes) (version 2) | ecosystem: Host-associated > Plants > Roots > Rhizosphere ...
GTTGGTGTCGGTCTGTTCCTCGCCGGCATCGCCGCGGCCGCCGGTGAACGGCACCGTCACGTCGTGCCCCGCGTCCTTCGCCGCTTTCTCGACCGCGGCCGAACCGCCGAGAACGATCGCATCGGCGAGCGAGATGGTGCCGCGCAGCCCGTCGAGCTTCGCGAGCACCTTGGCCAGCTCGGCGGGATCGTTGACCTCCCAGTCCTTCTGCGGCGCGAGGCGGACGCGCGCTCCATTGGCACCTCCGCGATGATCGGACTGGCGATAGGTCGAAGCCGAAGCCCAGGCCGCTTTCACCAGTTCGCTGACGGTGAGACCGCTGGCGAGAATTTTCGACTTGAGCTCAGCGACTTCGCCGTCACTCGGGGTGCGCCCGGCGGGGATCGGATCCTGCCAGATCAGGTCCTCGCTCGGCACCTCCGGTCCGAGGTAGCGGGCCTTGGGGCCCATGTCGCGATGGGTCAGCTTGAACCAGGCGCGGGCGAAGGCGTCCGCGAAGGCGGCCGGATCCGCTCGGAATTTCTCCGAAATCTTGCGAAACTCCGGATCCATCTTGAACGCCATGTCCGCCGTGGTCATCATCGTCGGGACTTTCTTGCCCGGCGTATGCGCCGCCGGAGCCATGTCCTCGGGCTTCTGAGCCACCGGCTGCCATTGCTTCGCGCCAGCGGGGCTCGTGACGAGCTCATAGTCATAGTCGAGCAGCATGTGGAAATAGCCGGTATCGGTGTTCCACCGCTTGGGAGTCGGCGTCCAGGCGCCCTCGAGGCCGCTGGTGATCGTGTCGTCGCCCATGCCGCTCTCGTGGCCGCTCTGCCAGCCGAGCCCCTGCTGGGCGATGTCGGCCCCCTCCGGCTCAGCACCCACTTTGGACGCGTCTCCGGCTCCGTGGCATTTGCCGAAGGTATGGCCGCCGGCGGTGAGCGCGACGGTCTCCTCGTCGTTCATCGCCATTCGCGAGAAAGTCATGCGAATCTCGCGGGCCGAGGCGAGCGGGTCCGCGCTTCCGCCCGGCCCTTCGGGATTGACGTAGATGAGGCCCATCTGGACCGCCGCCAGGGGATTTTCCATCGCCGTCCCAGCGTCGTCGCCCATGCGGGGCTTGGCACCCTGGCCGACCCAATTCTCCTCGGTTCCCCAATAGATGTCGTGCTCCGGCTCGTAGACGTCCTTGCGGCCACCGCCGAAGCCGAAGATCGGCCCGCCCATCGATTCGATTGCGACATTGCCGGCAAGGACGAGCAAGTCGGCCCAGCTGAGATTCCGGCCGTACTTCTGCTTCACCGGCCATAGCAGCCGGCGCGCCTTGTCGAGGTTGGCGTTGTCCGGCCAGCTGTTGAGCGGTGCGAAGCGCTGCTGTCCGGAATTCGCGCCTCCGCGGCCGTCACCGGTGCGGTAGGTGCCGGCGGCGTGCCAGGCCATGCGAATGAAAAATGGGCCGTAATGCCCATAATCGGCGGGCCACCAGGGCTGGCTGTCGGTCATGAGCGCGGTGAGGTCGCGCTTCAGCGCCTGATAATCGAGCTTGCTGAACGCTTCGGCGTAATCGAAATCGTCGCCATACGGGTCGCCTGTCGCGCCCTCCTGCGGCAGGATTTCCAGGGAAAGCTGGTTCGGCCACCAGTCGCGGTTGGTGCGGCCGAGGAGGGTCCTCAATGCCGCGGGCTCCCTCGAGGGATCGCTGAGCGGGCTGCCAGTCGTCGGTGCGTCCATGATCCTCGTCTCCGGTAAAGTCGTGGCAGAGACGCTAGGCCCCCGCCCCAATGGGCGGAAACGAGGAAAGTTCGTCAGTGAAAGTCGGAAAATCGATTAGTCCGCGCCGGCCATGGGATCAGTCCATGTGGCGGAGGCCGGTCCTGAGATAATCGTAGCCGGTGACCAAGGTGAGGGCCGCGGCGAGCCAAAGGCTGACGAGGCCGACGAAGTGGATCCATAGCTGACTCGGCAAGGCCCCGCCGAGAATCAGGGCGCCGAGAGAGACCAGCTGGAAAGTGGTCTTCCACTTGGCGAGCCAGCTGACGGGAATCGAAACCCTGAGCTCGGCGAGGAATTCGCGGAGGCCCGAGACGATAATCTCGCGCAGCATGATGACGATCGCCGGAATGACGTTGAAATCCTGAATGATCGGGGCGTCGCCGTCCGCCCTTCTGCTCGCCATCAGCATGATGATGACGGCCGCGACCATGATCTTGTCGGCGATCGGGTCGAGGAATTGCCCGAGCTTGGAGATCTGCCCCTGCGCCCGCGCGAGATAACCGTCGAAATAATCCGTGATGCCGACGATGCAGTACAGGAGAAAGGTGATCGCATAATCCCAGGGCGCGGGCTTCCACAGCAAGAAGACGAGGATCGGCACCGCGAAGATGCGCGAGAGCGTCAACAGGTTGGGTAGCGACAGCATCGTTCCTGGACAGGGGTGGTTATAGAGTTTGGCCTCATCCGCAAAGCTGGCTATGCGTTTGGCCCAACCTCCATGGCTTCCGGCACGCTACTTCCTTGATTCAGAATGTCACCCATCTGCTGCGTGCGCGGCGGTTCCTGCCCCTGTTTTCGACGCAGTTCCTGGGAGCGTTCAACGACAGCCTGTTCAAGCAGGCGGTGGTGTTGTTCGTCACCTATCAGCTGCTCAAGGATCCCACGAAGGAGTTTGTGTTCAGCGCCATCGCGCAGGCGTTGTTCATCCTGCCTTTCTTCCTTCTTTCGGCGCTCTCGGGTCAGCTCGCCGACGATCACGACAAGGCGCGGCTGATCCGAATCGTGAAGCTCGCCGAAATCGGGATCATGATCGTCGGCGGGGCAGGGATCATGCTTGCCAACAAGATGCTGATGCTCGCGGCCGTCCTTGCGATGGGCGTCCACTCGACTTTTTTCGGGCCGATCAAATATGCGATCCTCCCACAGCACCTACGGAAGGATGAGGTGCTGGGCGGGACCGGGCTGGTCGAAGCCGGCACGTATCTCGCGATCCTCGGCGGAACGATCCTCGCCGGAGTGCTGGCCCCAAACCCGCCGATAGCGGCGGCAGCGACGGTCGGCATTGCGGCTCTCGGTTACCTTGCGGGCCGGCAGGTTCCGCCCGCGCCACCGGCGGCCGAGCGAATCCCGTTCAACTGGCACATCATTCACGCATCGATCGAGCTGGTCCGAGCGACGCTCCACATCCGCCGCCTGTTCCTCGCCATCCTCTCGATCAGCTTGTTCTGGGCGATCGGCGCGGTCCTGATCGCGATTTTCCCGCCGCTCGTGAAGAATGTGCTCGGCGCAGATGAGCGGGTGGCGAGTCTGTTCATCGGTATCTTCTCTGTCGGGATCGCGATCGGATCGGTGGCCATCAACCGGCTTCTCAAGAGCGAAGTCTCGGCGCGTTTTGCGCCGGCTTCGGTAATGGCCATGGGTGTGTTCGTGCTGCTCCTTCGGTTCGTCGCCGGGGCCTGGGACAAGCATATGGACACCCATCTGACCACGCTCGGGAATTTCCTCACGCATCCGATGGCCGGTCTGATGATCGTCGCGCTGTTGGGCATGGCGATTTCGGGCGGAATGTTCGTCGTTCCGCTCTACGCTTTCCTGACCACGACGGTACCCAGGACCGAGACGGCGCGGACTGTCGGGGCGAACAATATCGTCAACAGCGGCGCGATGGTCGGGGGTCTCGTTCTCTCGATCGGCCTTGGCTTCATAGGAGCCGGACCGGCTGACCAGCTGTTCCTGATCGCCGCCATGTGCCTCGCCTCAGCGTGGCTCGGATGGAAGCTCCACCTCGCCTGCGATTAGAAGCCTATTTCAGTTCCAGCAGCACCGGTCCCGACACCGGATCGGTCACATTTCCTTCGCCGATTTCTTCGAGCGTGTCGCGGAACGTATCGAGCGTCGCGATCATTTGCGGCCGGGCGGCGGCTAGGCTGTCCATGTCGCTCCATTCACCGATGATGCAATAGTCATGGTCGCCGGTCTTGATGAGATTGACCCGGTTCAATCCCGGCCAGTCGCGATCGACATTGCGATGCGCCGCCAGGAATTCCTCGTCGCGGCCGTCCTTTACCTTGAAGCGCACTGTGTTGAACGCGGTCATAGGTCTCCTCCCTCGCAAACGGTGGGCGAGCCCTAGTCGCTTGGGAGCTGCGCGGAAAGTTACGAATGCTTAGGCGAGGAAGACCGACACGAACACGAAGCCGGCCAGAAAGGTCGTTGCAAACAGCTTGATGTCGCCCGCCAAACGGCTGGGCGTGACGGGCGCCGGCGGCTCAGGAGTACCCGCGCGACCGAAGGCGCGGGGGTCGGCGGCAATGGGTGCTCGAACGAGCTGCATGGCAAAACCTTAACGCGGCTTTTACCATGATCACAACCGTCTTTTCGGGCAGGCGTGCCGGCGTCCGTCCCGTGATGGGACTCGGACTGCCGATCGCACTTTTGAAGGGAACGCTTAGCCGACGGCGCTGCGCGAGGATTGATCGGGTCGATGGGCACGCGACGCGAGGAGCTCCGAGGCTTGCTCGGCCGGCATCGCCTTGCCGAAGTACCAGCCTTGTCCGACCTGACAGCCGAGCATCACGACCGCGTCGAAGGCGGCCTCGTTCTCGATTCCTTCCACGCAAACGGGGACCGAGAGCGCGCTCGCCAAGGTCGTAACGGCACGGATGATCGCCATGCTTTCCTTGTTGTGGTGGATATTGGTGACAAAGCTGCGGTCGATCTTGATGACGTCGAACGGCAACGAGCGAAGGTGCGAGAGTGACGAGAAGCCGGTGCCGAAGTCGTCGAGTGCAAGACGAACGCCCTGGTTCTTAAGGCTGGTTACGATCGACTTTGCGAGATCCAGGTCCGCGAACAGCGAACTCTCCGTGACTTCGACCACCAGGCGCTCAGCCGGAAAGCCGCTTTCCGAGAGCATTCGGACGATGCGTTGTGCAAGCCAGCCGTCACCGAACTGGGTCGGCGAGATGTTGACCGAGATTTTGACCGTTGGGTCCCACGAAGCTGATTGGCGAAGGGCCTCGCCGATGACCTGTTCGGAAAGCCGTCCGATCACCCCGATTTCCTCGGCAATCGGTATGAAAACGTCAGGTGCGATGACCCCGGAAAGCGGATGGTTCCAGCGGGCAAGCACTTCGAAGCCGACGATCTCGCCGGTGGCGAGATCCACCTGCGGTTCGAAAAACGGAATGAACTGGCCGTGCTCGAGACCGTAGCGGATGCCCTGCTCGATCTCGCCCTGGGCGACGAGCGCCCGTTCCATGCCCGCGTCGAACCATACGGGCCGGGCGACGCGCCCGCTCTTCGCCCTATCCATGGCGATGTCGGCGCGGCGCAGGAGATCCGGGATGCGGACTTCCGGCGCGGGGGTGGCGGCAATGCCCGCGAAGGCGCCGACCTGGATCATGCGCTCGTCGAGCAAATATGGCCTGGTGATCGCGCGAAGCGCCGCTTCGGCGATCAGGTCGGCGCGCGCGAGCTCGCTGTGGGCAAGCGCAAAAGCGACCGCAAATTCGTCGCCGCTGAGGCGCGCGACGATCGAATCCGATCCGAGCGCTTCGTTGAGCGACCTCGCGATCTCGCGCAATAAACGGTCGCCCATGTCATAGCCGTGCTGGTCGTTGACCGTCTTGAAGCGGTGGATCTGGATCGAAACGATGACCATATGGTCACCGCGTTCGCGAGCGCTTGCCGAAAGTAAGTCGGCGTTATCGGCAAAGCCCTTCCGGTTATAGAGTCCGGTCGCGGAATCCGTGCTGGCGAGAACCGCCGCCCGCAGTTCTCCGTCGGCGCGCAGCTCGGCTTCATGCTGGAGGTCGACGTAGCGTCGCCAGCCGAACAGGATCAGAACGACGTTGAGCGTGAGCGCGGTGCTGGCCACGCGAATGTCGGCTCCGAACTGCGGCCCGGCGATGCGCATGTGGTTGAAAAAGGAGCTGCCGTTCCAGATGAGGAGCAGCACCGCGGCGATCAGGATGGATAAGACCACCGCCTCTCGGCGCGCGTTCAAGAGGCGCGAGCGCTGTGGATGCGTTTCGCTTTGCTGGTCGGACGCCGGTAACACGCAATGCGAATTAACCTGCGAACGCTTAATAAATTACCCCACCGAAATGGAGGAAAAGAGCGACTTTTTCCAAATGCGGTAAATGAGGATCGGATTGTCAGTCCGCCTGGCGGACTAGAATTCGATGCTGGTGCGGACGGCGGGACTCGAACCCGCACGCCCCTTTAGGGGCAGAAGATTTTAAGTCTTCAGCGTCTACCTGTTCCGCCACGTCCGCCTGGGCCGCGAACGCATCATAATATGCCGCTGCCGTTCCCGTCGTTCAGATTGAGCCGCTCGCGCATTTCCTTGCCGGGCTTGAAATACGGGACTCGCTTGGCGTCGACCGACACGGACTCTCCAGTGCGCGGATTGCGGCCGACGCGAGCGTCGCGCTGGCGGGTCGAAAAGGCGCCGAAGCCCCGAAGCTCGACCCGGCCGCCCTGTGCCAGCTGCTCGGTGATGGAATCAAAAATGGCGCCCACAACGCCTTCGACCTCGCGCTGCGTGAGGTCGGGAAAATCGCCGCACAGCTTCTGCACCAATTCGGAACGGATCATCGGATTCCCCGCTGAAGGAGTGAACGGCCCTGAAATTCCCCCACACTCAGGGCCGCTTGGCATTTACGCTGTCAGGATTCTGACAAGCGCGCAAGCCGGATTCTAGCGGCGCTAATGCAGATTAACGCCGCTATTCCCGTCACTTCTTCTTCGATTTCTTCGTTTCCTTGGGCTCCTTCGCGCCCTTGGCATCCTTGGCGCTCTTGGTTTCCTTGACGTCCTTGACGTCCTTGGTGTCCTTCGCGGCCTTGGCGGTTTGGGCTTCCTTGAGCGCGGCGCCGAGGATGTCGCCGAGCGATGCGCCCGAATCGGATGAGCCGTACTGCGCGACGGCCTGCTTCTCTTCGGCGATCTGCAGCGCCTTGATCGAGAAATTCGGCTTCTTGGAGCGGTCGAAACCGGTCACCATCGCGTCGAACTTCTGCCCGACCTGGAAGCGCTCGGCGCGCTGCTCGTCGCGGTCGCGGCCAAGGTCGCCGCGCTTGATGAAGCCCACTGCCCCATCGTCGCCAACCTGGACGTCGAGCCCGGCGTCCTGGATCGCGCGGACGACGATCGTCACGATCTCGCCCTTCCTGACCCCGCCGGCCGCTGCGGCTCCGCCGCCGGCAGCACCGGCTCCAGCGCCCGCGCCGCCGCCCTCGAGCTGCTTCATGCCGAGGCTGATGCGCTCCTTCTCGACGTCGACGTCGAGCACCTGGGCCTTCACCATCTCACCCTTGCGGTGGAGCTGAAGCGCCTCCTCGCCCGAAACGCCCCAGGCGATATCGGACATGTGGACCATTCCATCGACGTCGCCCTCGAGCCCGACGAAGAGGCCGAACTCGGTCGAATTCTTGACCTCACCCTCGACCACCGAGCCGACCGGATGCTTGTCCGCGAAGGCCGTCCACGGATTTTCCTGCGCCTGCTTGAGGCCGAGCGAAATCCGGCGCTTCTCCTCGTCGACCTCGAGCACCTTCACGTCGACTTCCTGCGAGGTGCTGACGATCTTGCCCGGGTGAACGTTCTTCTTGGTCCAGCTCATCTCGGAGACGTGGACCAGGCCCTCGATGCCGGCTTCCAGCTCGACGAACGCGCCATATTCGGTGATGTTGGTCACCCGGCCGCGGAACACTCCGCCGACCGGATATTTGGCGGACGCGCCCTCCCACGGGTCGCTCTCCAGCTGCTTCATGCCGAGCGAAATGCGCTGAGTCTCGCGGTTGATGCGGATGATCTGCACCTTCACCGTGTCGCCGATGTTCAGGACCTCGGACGGGTGATTGACGCGCTTGTAGGAAATGTCAGTGACGTGGAGCAGGCCGTCGATCCCGCCGAGGTCGACGAACGCGCCATAATCGGTGATGTTCTTGACGACTCCGTCGATCACCTGGCCCTCGGCCAGGCTCTGGATGAGGCCGCTGCGCTGCTCGGCGCGGGTTTCCTCGAGGATCGCGCGGCGCGACACGACGATATTGCCGCGGCGGCGGTCCATCTTCAAAATCTGGAACGGCTGCGGCAGGTCCATCAGCGGCTGGACGTCGCGCACCGGGCGGATGTCAACCTGCGAACCGGGCAGGAAGGCGACGGCGCCGCCGAGATCGACGGTGAAGCCGCCCTTGACCCGGCCGAAGATCACGCCCTCGACGCGGTTGCCGGCCGAGAACTCGCCCTCGAGCTTGTCCCACGCGGCTTCGCGGCGCGCGCGGTCGCGCGACAGCATCGCTTCGCCGGCCGAATTTTCGACCCGATCGACATAGACCTCGACCTCATCGCCGATCTTGAGCTCGGCCTTCTGGCCCGGAGCTGCGAATTCGCGCAGCGGGACCCGGCCCTCCGACTTCAGGCCGACGTCGATGACGGCCATGTCGTTCTCGATGCCCGTGACGGTGCCCTTCACCACCTTGCCTTCAAAGGCTTCGTTTTCGCCGCCGAGGCTTTCGTTGAGGAGGGCCGCGAAATCGTCGCGGGTCGGGAATGTCGTGGTCGCCATGGGTTCGAGTGTCTCTCTAACTTTCAATCGGGCCTGCCGCGTGGCCGCCACCATGGCGGGCCTTCACATGCGGACCTGGTCAAATGCACCGCCGCCGGAGCACCATGCGCCGGCAGCGTCCGAAAACAGCCGCCCCATGCCAAAGAGCGCGTCCCGGTTCCGGCGTTTCGCCGCTGAACCGTACGCGCTCGCCAAAGGACGGGCTGCCGCGGGGGCTTAAAATGAGCCTCCGCCGGACGGGGCGCGCCTTAGCTGAACAGCCGCTTCGGGGCAACTACGGACGTTGCGTAGGAATTTCCCTATTGCATCTAGGGAACAAATAGGGAACATGAATTGTGCGCATTCATTCGGAGTCGCCCTGTCATGCTCGTTATCGATCCGCCGGTCCTCATCGCCCTTGCGACGCTCATCAGCAGCCTGTCGGCGCTGGTGTGGGCGTTCCGCCGCAAGCCGTGACTCAGGAGGGCGCAAAGGATACGGCGGTCGTCTTCACGAGTTGAGCGTCCACACCCGAACGAGGAGAGACGGCGCGATGGCGAAGAAAGCGACAGGCAAGGGGGCGAAAGCGGAGCGGCGCGGCGGCGATCGGCGGAAAAGCGAACGCCGCGCGGGCGCGAAATCGAGCAAGCGCCCGCGTTCGAACACCGCCGGCGAGGCCTTCATTTCTCTGCTTCAGAGCCCGCTGGTCGCGGATCTCGTCGCGGTCGCGGCGACCTCGGCGCTCGCGGCGCTGGCCGAGGAGGGCAGGAGCGGAGCCTCGGGCAGCAAGCGCGCGGGCAAGGCGGTGAAGAAGGCGGGCAAGGCCGCGGCGGCGGCGGTCGGACGGCGGCTCAGCGAGGAAATCGACGAGATCAAGAAGGCGTCGAAGGCGGCGAAGGCCGGGAAAGCAGCCAAAGCCTAGCGCGGCCGACGTCGCGGGTCGCTTCAAGGGTCAGCTCGCCCGGATCGACGTCGTCGTCGCGGCTGGTTTCGAGCGCGAGCCAACCGCCGGGCGGAAGCCAGCGCGCGTGAAGCAGGGCGCGCACGATCTCCGATCCCGCGCCCGATGCATAGGGCGGGTCGGCGAAGATCAGGTCGAAGGGATCCGTGCGGAGCAAAGCCAGGGCCGAGCCGGACTCGATACGGATGCGGTTGGCGGCTCCAAGGCTGTCGGCGTTGCGCTGGATGGACGCGGCGGCGGCGGGCTCGCTCTCGACGAACGTGACCGATGCCGCGCCGCGCGAGAGGGCCTCGAAGCCCAGCGCCCCGCTGCCCGCAAACAAGTCCGCGACCCGCAAATCCTCGAACGAACCGAGGCGGCTGGCGAGCATCGAGAAGAGGGTCTCGCGGGCGCGGTCGGCGGTCGGCCGGGTTCCGCGGCCCGGCGGGGCCTCGATCGGGCGGCCGCGCCATTCTCCGGCGATGATCCTCATTCGAGGGTCCGAGCGAAGGCGTCGAGGTCGCTCGCATCGATCTCGTCCACGGCTCCGGTTTCCAGGCCCTCGAGGGTGAACGGACCGTAAGCCGTGCGGATCAGGCGCGAGACCTGGAGCCCGAGATGGGCGAGAACTCGGCGCACTTCGCGATTCTTGCCCTCGGTGAGGCTCATTTCGATCCAGCCGTTGCGGCCGGTGCGGCGCTCAAGGTTGGCGTCGATCGAGCCGTAGCGGACGCCCTCGATGGTGATTCCCTCGGCGAGCTTTTCGAGCTGGGCCTGGGTGACGCTGCCGAAGGCGCGGGCACGATAGGTCCGCACGACACCGGTGCGCGGAAGCTCGAGCCGGCGTTTCAGTTCCCCGTCGTTGGTCAGGAGCAGCAAGCCCTCGGTCATGAAATCGAGGCGGCCGACCGGCATCAGGCGGGGCAGGCCCTTGGGCAGGCGGTCGTAGATCGTGGCTCGCCCCTTCGTGTCGTGGGCGGCGGTAATCGTCCCCTGGGGCTTGTAGAAGCGGAACAAGCGGGTCGCCTTGGCTGGGCGGACGGGCCGGCCATCGACGGTGAGGCCGCCGACGTCGTCCAACAAGGTCGCGGGCGTGGTGACCTTTTCACCATGCAATGCGATACGCCCCTCTGCGATCATGCGCTCAATCTCGCGGCGCGACGCGATGCCGGCCCGGGCAAGCAGTTTGGCGATGCGCTGCGGCACCGGTTTCTGCTTCGTTCGTTGCGATTGCGGAGTCATACTGTCGGAGTGTCGATGCTGTTCGGAAAGCGCAAGCGGGTCGTCAAGCGGATCCTCATCGTCGAGGACGAGCCGCTGACGGCGTTCGACACGGAAACGATGCTCGCCGACTTTGGTTACGAGGTGGTCGCCACGATCGATGACTTCGACGAGGCGATCGATCGACTCGACAGCGAAGTGATCCACCTCGTGATCGCCGACGTTCGGCTGCATGGCTCGGACCTCGGTATCGAGCTCGCCCGCAATGCACGAGTGAGGGGGGTCCCGACCCTGCTCGCGACCGGCCACGAGCCGCCGCCGCCCACCTCGCACGCCGTCGGTTGCCTCAAGAAGCCCTATACCGAACGGCTCCTCAAGCACGCGCTCGACAGCGTCGACCGGCACCTCCAGGGCGAAGCCGTCAAACCGCTAAAAGGGCTCGAACTCTACGTGATCGACGTCGAGTAGGGGCCGCGTTCATCGCAGGGCTAGGCAGGCCGTGAAACGAGGCTAGTGTTCTCCGGCGACAGGCCCAGGGCCGGAGTCCAGAACGATGGATTCCGGCCTCCGTCGGGATACAGGGGAGGCAATATTGGCAGCGGCAGCACGCCCGAAGGGATTCAAGCTTTTCAAGGCCGCGCTGGCGACTCGCAAATCATCGATGATGCTGGCGTTCGGATTTTCCTCCGGACTGCCGTTCGCTCTGCTCATCGGTACGCTGAACGCCTGGCTCGGCGAGGCCAAGATCAACCTCGCGACCATCGGCGTGCTGTCGTGGATCGGCCTTTCCTACAGCTTCAAATTCCTGTGGTCCCCGGTCGTCGACCGGTTCAAGCTGCCGTGGCTCGAGCAGATCGGCCGCCGCAAGAGCTGGATCCTGCTTTGCCAGGGCATCATGATCCTGGCCTTCGCCGGCCTCGCGGCGACCAATCCGGCGACGAACATCGGCACGTTCGCTATCTTTGCGGTGATCGCGGCGCTCGCGTCGGCGACCCAGGACGTCGCGGTCGACGCCTGGCGCATCGATGTCGCCGACGAGCAGACGCCGGTCGAACTGCTCTCCGCCATCTACCAGTTCGGCTACCGGATCGCCTCGATCGTCGGCGGAGCCATCGCTTTGGTCCTCGCCGCCCGGATGAGCTGGTCCCTGGTCTATCTACTGATGGGCGGCATGATCGCGGTCATCGCGGTCATTGCCTTCCGTGCTCCGGATACGCCGCGGCCCGACGCCGACCGGCTCCATAAGGAGCTGTCGGAGCCGGGAGCGCTCGACCCGGTGGCGCGCAGCATCGCGCTCGCGATCGTCGGTCTCGGCTGGGCCTGGGCGATCTTCACGATCGGCAGTTTCATGGTCTCGATGCTGACCACGGCGCCGGGCGTGAAGCAGCCTTCGGTCGCCGACTTCACCAAGCACTACGGCCCGTGGATCATCTTCGCGACGGTCCTGATCCCGCTGATCGTCGCGGCGGTCACCAACTGGCTGAGGGACCGCAAGCGCTATGTCCTGACCAAGGACGATACGCGGCATACCCCTGCCCGGACGGCGCTGAACCACCTCTATGTCTCGCTGGTCGCTCCGCTCGGCGAACTTTCGGGCCGCCTCGGCTGGGGCGTGCTCGTCGTGCTCGGACTGATCCTCACCTACACGCTCTGCTATAATATCTGGTCGAGCTTCGCTTTCCCCTTCTACCTCGACTTCCTCCATTATTCGAAGGACGAGGTCGCCTTCGCTTCGAAGGTGTTCGGGATCATCATGACGATGGTCGGGATTTCGATCGGCGGATATTTGTTCCTGCGGGTCGGGCGACTCCCGACCATCCTGGTCGGCGCGATCCTGCCGGTGTTCGGCAATTTCGTTTACGCCGACCTTGCCGAAGGCGGGCCGCACCTCGACGCGGTCGCGGGCACGATCGGCGTCACTCAGCTGTTCGGGCTGTTCGGCTTCGATGAGCGGATGGTGCGGCTGCTGCTCGCAATATCCTACGAGAACATCTCGACCGGAATCGCGCAGGCCTCGTTCGTCGCCTACATTTCCGGCATCGTCAGCAAGCGCTTCACTGCGGTCCAATATGCTTTGCTCTCCTCACTGACCTTCCTGATCGGATCGCTGGGGCGCGGGATCGCGGGCGAGGCGTTCGACATCTACGGCTACGCAACGGTGTTCCGCTGGACAGCGGCGGCCGGCGCCTTCGCGATCCTGTTCGTGGCGCTGGAATGGATGCGGGTCGCCGCGGATGGCCGGCGCGCCGCCCGCGAGACGGCACCGAGTGTCGATGGAAAGCCAGGGGGCGCCCAACGGGCGCGCTAGCTAAGTGCCGCTAGAAATGCATTAATGTGTGACGGCTAGGGAGGGGGTTCCCGAGTCTGCTGAAGTCAAGGGGGAACGCTTCGGCCATGTTGTTCTTCATCCTCATCATCGCGCTGCAGGTCAGTTGCATCGTCCACGTTGTCCGGCACGGCCGAAGCACGATCTGGATCAGCGCCCTGATCTTCCTGCCGGTGGCGAGCACGATCGCCTATTTCATCGTCGAGATACTGCCGACGATGCGGCACAACCGGCATGTCCGCGCGGCGCGGCAGAAGGTGGTCGAGACTCTCGATCCCGAGCGCGAGCTTCGCGCGGCGCAGCAGCAACTCGAGATCGCCGACACAATGGCGAACCGGGTCCGCGTTGCGGACGCGCTCACCGCGCTTGGGCGACACTCGGAAGCCCTTCCGCTCTATCAGCGCGGCGCCGGGCCGCGGCCCGACTTCCGTACCGGCGAGAAGCTCGCTCGGTCGTTATTCTTCAACGACCGGCCCAAGGAGGCCCTGTCCGTTCTTGACGCCCTGCCAAAGGTCACCGGGCAATCCGACCTCGATCGGACCAGCCTCCTTAGGGCGCGAATCCTCGAGGATATTGGACGCAGCGAGGAAGCGCTCGAACTCTATTCCGGCGTAATGGATCGCCTTCCCGGCGACGAGGCCCGCTGCCGCTATGCGGCGCTATTGCTCAAGGTCGGCAGGCGAGGCGAAGCGCAGCGCGTGCTCGAGGAGGTCGAGCAAAGGCTGAAATATGTCGACCGGCACACGCGCGCGTCCGACGGACGGATGTACGACTGGGCAATGAAGGAACTGACCGCGCTCAGGGCCTAGTCCGGGGTCTCGCCGTTCTCTGAAAGCGCTTCTCCGGCAAGATAGAGAGAGCCAGCGATCAGCCGCGGTGATGGCAGGTCAGCGAGCGCATCCTGAAGCCCGGGCGCTGACCGTCCGCCGAACCTTTTCGCGAGCTCTTGCGGATCGTGGTGGGCATGCTCGGCAACCGGCACGAACGTCAACGACAGCGCATGCGTCTTGAGTGAGCCGACGATCGCCTCCGCATCCTTATTCGCGAGGATGCCGAGCACGATGTGCATCGGCCCGCGCTCGGCGAGCAAATCCGCAAGGGCGGCAGCGGCGGCCGGGTTGTGGGCGCCGTCGACCCAGGTTGGAATATCGCCGGCGAGCGGCCCATGCTCCAACTGCTGAAAACGGGCCGGCCATCGCGCCGACAGAAGGCCCGAAAGGAACTCGGCATGGTCAACGGCCAGCCGGTCCTGATGTTGGATCATCTGCCAGGCGAGATTGGCGTTGCGAACCTGATGGGGTCCCGGCAGCGCCGGTTTCAAAGCGGGGTCGGCGATCCAGTCCCGGCCTTGGAGAGAGAGCGGGGCGCCGCGTTCGCCGGCGACGCGCAGGATGGCAGCCTCGGCCTTCGAATCCTGCGCCAGGGAGACCAATGGCACCCCGGGTTTCGCAATGCCGGCTTTTTCGGCGGCGATGCCTGCCAGCGTCTTGCCCAGAAATTGCTGATGGTCGATCGCGATACTGGCGATGCCGCAGACAGCCGGCCGCTCGACGACATTGGTAGCATCGAGACGGCCGCCAAGCCCGACTTCGAGGATGCAGGCGTCGGCGGGATCGCGCGCGAATGCCAGCAATGCGACGGCGGTCGCGACCTCGAAAAAGCTCGGCTCGATGCCAACGCTCGAATCCAGAACTTCCGTCAGGAGCGATGCAAGTTGTTCGTCCCGGATGAGGCGCCCGGCGATCCGGATGCGCTCGTTGAAGCGCACGAGATGCGGGCTGGTGAAGGCGTGAACAGTGTAACCCGAAGCTTCGAGCGCTGCCCGAAGCAAGGCACATGTCGAGCCTTTGCCGTTGGTCCCTGCGACGTGGAAAACGGGCGGGAGCCGGTCGTGCGGCC
>Ga0207647_10002186_pt1 | contig 14910 bp, 8 predicted proteins | sample KBSCornC2_FD_184295 | JGI IMG/M metagenome (GOLD analysis project Ga0207647, IMG submission 184295) | Corn rhizosphere microbial communities from Kellogg Biological Station, Michigan, USA - C2 (SPAdes) (version 2) | ecosystem: Host-associated > Plants > Roots > Rhizosphere ...
CAAAGCCGGTCGCAGCTGGCCCGCAGGCGAGTCCGCTGGAAACAGTCCGCAAGGATTACGAACTCTCATTGCAGCTCGGTACAAGGGATGGCTGGACCGCTTTTCTCGCGCAATATCCGGAGGGGTTTTACGCCAATTTGGCCAAAGGCCAACTGAACAAGATCGCTGCCGAGGAGGCACGCGCGGCGGCTGCAGAAAAGGCTCGGCAGGCCGACGAGGAGAAAGCCAGGTTGGTCGCAGAGCGTGCGAAGAAGGCCGATCAGGACAGGGCAGCTGCCGCAGCCAAGTCTGCCGAGGAGCACCGTCTTGCGGCGGAAAAGGCCAAGCAGATCGAGGAAGCAAAGGCAGAAGCGGCCGAGCAACGAAGGAAGGAAGCGGAGGCCGCCGTCGTCAAGGCGCTAGCCGAAAAGCAAGCGGCCGAGAAGGCGCTCGCTGACAGACTTGCGAGTGAAAAGGCTGCGGCGGAGCAGGCCGCAAAGCAGGCTGCCGATAAGAAGTCGGCTGATGAAGCCGCTCAGAAGATTGCCGCCGTCCAGCCGACGGTCTCGCAACCCAGTCTGTCGCCGCAAGAAATGGCGAAGCTCGCTCAGCTGGAGCTGCGCCGCGTCGGATGTTTGACGACTGCCGCGGATGGCGACTGGAATGCATCGTCACGCCGTTCGCTGAGTCTGTTCAATAAGTATGCCGGTACCGAGTTCGACGTGCAGGCCGTATCCATCGACACCATCGATGCGATCAAGGCTCGTGCGCCGAGGGTATGCCCGCTTGTCTGTGACCATGGTTACCGGGCAGAGGGAGACGCTTGCACGAAGATCACCTGCAAGAGCGGCCTCGAGCTGCAGGATGACGGAAACTGTGCGCGTCCCAGGAAGAACATATCTTCGAGAGCTCCGGACGAATCATCAGCGGGTGGTTCGAAGCCGCAGAGGTCTCTGCCGCCGACCGAATTTTCTCCCAATCGCCGATTGCCGGGTGAGCCGCCCGATGGATCAATTCCGACCGGCCAGCGAATGACCGTCCAAAGCAGCGCCTGCCCGCGGGGACAAGTCCTCGAACTGATCGGAGGATCACAGGCTCACGGGATCCGTCGTCAAAAGCGATGTATCGCGGCGAACTAGCGTTGCTGCAGGCTCATCACCCGAGCTGCATCGTGGATTCTTCTCCAAAGCGACACGAAAATGTCGATCGGCGGAAGCGCAAGCCATTCGGAAACTGGCGCGCCGTTCAGAACGAAACCGCGAACTCATATATAGTTGAAATTGTTATATAAATTCAAACTGCTGGGAAGGATCGACTCACTGAAGGCTAGCTACGCCCCCCAACGGCGTATGCCCCAAGGGCGGCTCGTTGGCCGACCGCTTTGACTGGGACAATGATCGTTGCCGGCCGCCTTAGCTTCTTCGGCGACCACGCCCATCTCGCCAAATCCCATTGATTCGCAGCCTTTCTGGCGCCACTGCGCAAGCGGAGTGGGTCGTCTACGCAAAGCGGCCGTTCGGCGGGCTCGAGGCCATGCTCGTCTATCTGTCGCGCTACACCCACCGCGTTGCCATCGCCAGCAGCCGCCTGATCGCCTTCGACCAGCAGGGTGTCACCAAGGGGGAGCAAAACGGCCCACCGGAAATCCCACGGAAACCTCGTGACGCTCGCGCCTTCTCGAATGTCCAGGGACGGCCGACCGGGGACGAAATGTCGCGAAACGAGCAATCTCGCCAGACTTGATAACTTGCTTATGATATCGCGGAGGTAGCCTGTTCGCAGCTGTCCGCTTTTCCGGGAGAAGCGAAAAGCGGACGCTATGGCTCTGCCGGTTTACCATGGGTAAGCTTTATGCAATGAAAAATGACACCGCTCGAACGAACGCCGACGCCTTGACCGAGAGAAGCCTCGCTCAAACAAAGCCTCACGAAGGCCCGCCACGCACGGATGTCGGGACGATAACGCTCCATTGGGCGACCGCGCTCGCGTTCGTCGTAAGCCTCGTTACCGGCCTACGCATCGCAGCAGACGCGCTGCACGCCCCCTTCTCGAAATGGCTCGCTCCCGTCCTGCCGCAGGGCGAGATCTTTTCCTGGCATTTCCTCGCCGGACTCGCCGTCTTCTTCTGCGGGTCGGCCTACGTCGCCTACCTCGCGCGCAGCGGCCTCGTCGAGCGCAACAGCCCCAAGAAGACGCGGATCCTCGCGATGCGCGCTCCGGCTCGCCTCAAGTGGGGGGCCGTCAACGTCATCCTGCACTGGTTCGTCTATGCGCTCGTGATCTTCCTCACGGCGACGGGCGTCATGATGTATCTCGGCTATGGTGGCTGGTGGGCTTATCTCCACTCGACCGCCGCCTATGTTGCGCTCGTCTATATCTTCGCGCATGTCGCCGCGCATTATCTCTATGGCGGCTGGCTGCAGATTTTCCGCGTGTTTCGGCCGGCCCCGCTCGCGATCGCGAAGGCCGTGCGGCCGAGGCCTCTTCTCGTCGCCGCTGCAATCGGGGTGGCAGTCGCGTGCGGCGTCGCCGGGGTCGACTGGGCGACGCGCGATACGCTCGTCGTCGCGCGGGTGAGCGACGCGCCCAAGCTGGACGGCGCCATGGGCGATCCCGCCTGGTCGCGCGCGCGCCCCGTCTTCATCCGCACGCAGCAGGGTGCCAATCTCGGCGGATCGGGCGAATCGCTCGTGGAGGTGCGCGCCCTGCACGACGGGCAGAAGATCTATTTCGCCTTCCGCTGGGAAGATCCCACGCGCTCCCTGCGCCGTATTCCGATCATCAAGAAAGAGGATGGCTGGCACGTCCTCGACGAGCGTGCGGGCCTGCAGGACGCCGTCGACTTCTACGAGGATAAACTTTCGGTCATTTTCTCGGATAACCCATCGCTCGGCGGCGCAGGCGCGACCGATCTCGGCACCAACCCGCTGCCCGGCAAACCGATGCCGATCAACGGCCGGGGCTTCCACTTCACGACGGATGGCAGCTACATAGACATGTGGCAGTGGAAGGCGTCGCGCGGGGGCATGCTCGGGCGTGTCGATAGCCAGTATATCGGCCCGCCCTACGCTCCGACCCTGGACGAGCAAAATTACGATGCCCGCTACCAGGGCGGCTATTGGAACAAGCCTGGTCGCTCTCTTTATTCGTATAATTTCAAGTTCATCCGCAGGAACGACAAGGGGCCCGTCACGGTTCTGCGGCTTCCCAAGGACTGGAAGGCGCAGGTCGCAGCCCTCAGCAAATTCGATCTTAATCCCGACAGCAGCGACGACGAGAACGGCCGCTGGTACATGTTCGACTGGGAGAGCGAACCCTACACTCCAGAGGCCGACGCGAGGATTCCCGTTGGCACGACCCTGCCCGGCGTGATTATTGCCGGCGACACCGAAGGAGAGCGGGCCAATGTCACGGGGGTTTCAAAATGGAGCAACGGACATTGGACGCTCGAGCTGACGCGCAACATGAAAAGCGATGGCAGATATGACAAAGCCTTCGTGCCAGCCCGCGATCTCTACATGTGGGTCGCTGTCTTCGACCATGCACAGACGCGGCATGCGACCCATAACCGCCCGGTGCGTGTCGTCACGCAGGACTAGGCGTCTCATGGGGGGCGACGTGCTCGACCGGAGGCCACTACGGCGCAGCTGCGCTGAAGCATGGCTTCGCCCTCATCCGCGCATCGCATTCCGGCGCGGCGAGCAGCGGCCTGCTCGCAGGAATTCGCGGCGCCCAGAGGCCTCGCGATGAAGACGCATTGTCGGCTCGTCCTCAACGGCAAGCCCGTCGAAGCCCGCGCCGGCGAAGGCCTGATCGACGCGGCGCTCGGCGGCTCGATCCTCATTCCACACGACTGCAGATCGGGACAATGTCAGAGCTGCCGGGTGACGGTCGTTTCGGGCTCGGTCGATGACGGCGGCTCGGGCCATGGCCGCACTGTGCTCGCCTGCCAGGCCGCGGTCGCAGGCGATGCCGAGATCGAATTCGAAGAATTGCCGCTACCGATGAAGCGGGCGGGCGCCGTTACCGAGATCAACGAGCTCTCGCCGGAGATCGCCGAAGTCGTGCTGACGACCTCGGCGCCGCTCGAGTTTCGGCCGGGCCAATATGTGCGCGTCAAGTTTTCCGGCTATCCGGCGCGCGAGTTCAGCCCGACCTTCAGACTCGATGGTTCCTTCAAGCAAGTCGAACTCGTCTTCCACATCCGGCGCCTGCATGACGGCACCGTGTCGGGGCAGTTCGGCAAGGCCATCAGGCCCGGCCATGCGGCGCATGTGCAAGGCCCCTTCGGACAAGCCTATCTACGACAGGGCCAGGGGCCGCTGGTGCTGGTCGCCGGCGGAGCAGGCTGGGCCCCGATCTGGGCGCTGGCCCGCTCGGCGCGCTCGACCCAGCGCAACCGCGAGATGGTGGTCGTCGCCGGCAGCCGGGATGCCGATAACCTCTATATGCTTCCCTCGCTGCAGTGGCTGATCGACGACGGTGTCCGCGACGTCATCGCGACGACGGAGATCGGATCTACCCTGCCGATCAGGCCCGGGCGCCCATCGCACTACCTGCCCCTGCTCGGGCTGGAGGACACGGTCTACGTCGCCGGCCCCGCTGGTCTCGTCGATATCGTGCAGAACAAGGCGCGCTCGGCCAATGCACAATGCTACGCCGATCCTTTCCTGCCGAGCTCTCAAACCTCATCGCTGATGGACAAGGTCACCCGTCTATGGCGAAGCCGGGAGCAGCCTCATCGCCCCGGCCTGTGAGCCGATGCCGAGCTCGGCAGCGCCGGCGGCCAGCGAGCCCCGGCGGCTCACGGCTTGACGGGCAGACTCCCGAGGCTGGTGATGACGTCGGCCGCCTTCTGCGTATCGGCAAAGCGTAGAAAGGCCAAGGCGTCCGGATCCTGCAACGTGCTTAAATAGATCAGCGCCAGCACCACGCTCGAGGGATAATCCGAATCGGTCGGGTAGTGGCCGTCCACGCGAAGCACGGTGAGCCCTTGTTCCAGCGGCCGCGAGAAGGGTCCGAAGCCGATCGCGCCTTGAACATCGCGAACCGTCTCGATCGCTTCCTGTGTGGTCGTCGCCGTCTTCGATTTCTCGGTGATCTCGAGATCATGCCAGCCGGGCATGCTGGCCCGGAGCACGGTGAGAGTGCTGTCCTGGTCCTCGCGCCGCACGACGCGGATGCGCATATCGGCGCCGCCCAGCTCCTTCCAATTCGCGAGTCGGCCCGAATAGATCGCAACGAGCTGATCGCTTGTGACGGCACTCACTCCACAGCCGGGATGGACGATGAAAGCCGAGGGCAGGCGGGCGATCGCCTTGTAGACGATGCCGGAAGCCGCTTCGGCGTCGGTCAGGCGGCGTGCGATGCGCCCTAAGATCGCCTTGCCGGACCCCACGGCCGCGATGCCTCCGCCAGAACCGATGCTCGGCGGGACCTCGATCCGTGCCGATCCTTCCTGCTGCATGAAGCTCGCGGCGACGACGCGCAGGACATCGATGCCGTCTCCGGTCCCGACGATGTCGAGCCTGCGTGTTTCGGCGCTAGCGGCATTCACCCCCGCAAGCCAGAGGCCCAAAATTACCGCCGCTATCCTCGAAAATGCCATGGCAAACCCCTTCGAACGACGAGGTGCGCAATCTGGCAAAGAAACCTAAACCATCTGTTGTCGCAACGCCGTGCCTTTTGGAGTCATCTGTGGCGGACAGAAAGTGAAAAGCACAAAATCTGATGGTTCTGAGAAACCATTTGCTAATTAACCGGCCACAAATAGACGATCAAATTGACGATTTTGGGTATTTCACTCGCCTAAGGTTGGCGCCTGGAAGGGGCCTCAATGAGCGACATTGACCGGCCCCCGTAAGCTCAGGGTGCTGGCGGTGGTGGCGACTGACCCGGATATGGCAGAGGCATCGAGGGCGCCGCCCCGCTGGCGTCGTTGGGCCGTTGCGTCCGGGATTCCGAGTTTCCCCTCGTCTATCGCCATGCGCCTCGTTGCCGTCGTGCTCGCGACCGGCGTCCTCGGGCTCGGCGTCATCGGTGGCTTGACGGTGCTACGCCTGCAGCAGCAACTGAGGCATCAGGCTGCGGCACTGGGTGAGCTCTCGGAAGACCAGCTCGCTCATCGCCTCGACGGCGAGGCGCAGTTGGCGCGAGCGCGAATCGAGGTCCTGGGCGCAGAAACCGCATCTGGCCTGCGTCAGATCGCTCAGCGCGCCGATGTCGCCAAGGCGGTCGCCTCGAACAACGATGTGACTATCCGCGAGCTGCTCAGCGTCGTTGCTTCGACCTCCGGCTTCGAAAGGCTGATCGCCTTCGACGGAACCGGTCGCGTGATCGGCGCCAACACGCCCCTCGACCTCCTCGCGCTGAACCGGGCGTTCGAGGGTACCGCTCTCTCTGTCAGTCTCAACGCGATCCTCAAGGACAATAGCCGCTCGCACCCGCGGGGTGAGGAAGGCACCTATGAGCTCAAATTGCGTGAATTGTCAGCGCTCGGCCTGCCGCAGCGCCACACCATAGCGCACACCGCGATCGAGCCCGTGTTCGACGACTTCGGCGACCTCATCGGCGCGCTTGCCGCCGTCCGACCGCTCGGCCGCACGGAACGGACTCTCGAGAACTTCACTTCGCTAGCCAATGCCGGCGTGGTCATCATCACGGGTGACAACGAGATCGTGTCTTCCGCGGGGCCTGAAGGGGTGAGATTCAGCGGCGCCGGGACGCGTTTGGCCGGGCTGCAGCGCTCGGATGACGGCAACTACGTCGCGCGCTGTGTCGATTACGAGGCGACGCTCAAGGTGTGTACGTTCGCGAGCGCATCGCTGGTGACGACGACACGCGATCAGATGTTCCAGATCGGCGCCTCCCATACGCGTTCGCTGATGTGGCAGTTCCTGGCATCCGCGGCGCTGGCGCTCGGTGCCTTGGTCGTCGCGCTATTGGCCGCCGTGAGGCACCTCACGAAAGGACTTTCAGCGCTCGCCAAGACCGCCCAGGAAATCGCGGGTGGCGACCTTGACGTTCAATTCCGCGCAACGGGCATCGGCGAGGTCCGCGGCCTCGGCCTCGCATTCGAGCGAATGCTGACGCATTTGCGGGCCAGCACTCGAAGAATTCGTCAGCTCGCTTTCTACGACACGGTGAGCCGCATTCCCAATCGGGAGAAGATGCGCATCGATGCGCCGGCGCTCATCGGCGCGGAAGAGGGCGGAGCGCTGTTCTTCCTCGACCTGGATGGCTTCAAATCCATCAACGACACTTTCGGGCACAAGGCTGGCGACGAGCTGCTCAGGATGGTGGCCGAGCGCTTGAGCAATTTGCTGACGTCCAAGGGCGCTGCCGGCAAATATCTGCTCGCCCGGGTCGGGGGCGACGAGTTCGTCGCCATCATCGCCGGGGTGAAGACGATCGAGGCCGCGAGCCTCAGTGCCCGCGAGATGATCGAGACGCTGCAGGTTTCCTTCAAGCTCCAGAGCAACCATGCGACCATCGGCGTCAGCATCGGCATTGCGATCTGGCCCACCCACGGCACGACCTATGACGATCTCCTGATCCGCGCCGACCTTGCGATGTACGTCGCGAAGAGCTCGGGACGCAATACCCACGCGTTCTTCACTCCGGATCTCGCAGAGGTCGCGCGTGCCCGGCATGCGCTCGAAATCGATCTCGCCTTGGCGATCCGCAATGAAGAGCTCGTCGTCCATTACCAGCCCAAGGTATCCTGCGTGGATGGACGCATCGTGGGGGTGGAGGCGCTGGCGCGCTGGCATCATCCGAAGGAGGGCAACATTCCGCCTCAGCGCTTCATCAAGATCGCGGAAGAGATCGGCCTCATCATGGAGATCGACCGCTTCGTGCTCAGGCGCGCGCTCGCCGAAATCGGGGGCTTGATCCGGGCCGGCTCGAACCTCGTGCTCGCCGTAAATGTCGCGGCGTCGGAAATCGAAGACCCGCTGTTCATCAGGGATATCATCACGACCGTTCGCGAGGCCGACTTCCCGCCTCCCAAGCTCGAGATCGAGATCACAGAGTCGGTCGCGATGCGCAATCCTGACGTCGTGCGCGAGAGAATAAGCCTGCTGAGGCAATTGGGCATACGCTTCGCAATGGACGATTTCGGGGCCGGCTATTCGAATCTTTCGACGATGGCGAGGCTCCCCTTCGACGCCGTGAAGCTCGATCGCACGCTCGTGGCGGGTGTCGCGGAAGACCGCGAAAAGCAGACGATCCTTCGCCTGGCGCTCGGACTTGCGGACGAATTGGGGTTCGAAACGGTCGTAGAAGGCGTTGAAACGGCAGAAGACCTTCGGTTCGCGGCCGAAAACGGCGCGACCATGGCGCAAGGTTATCTTTTTTCTCCGCCGCTACCGCTCGAAGAGTTCGCCGTCCTGCTCCAGCCGCGCCGTTTGGCGGCGGTCGAAGTGGTGCCCAGGCGCGACGGAGCGGAGCGGCAAGCTGCGATCCGCTGAGGCGTCGGCGTCGACATCAACTTTAGATGCCGATCGGGGATCAAATAGGCACCGATTCGTACGGGAGCTCTGCGATAGTTCGCGGTTTTGTACTGAATGGTGGGAAAATGGCGCGCCACGGCCGATGAAGAGGGGCACTATTGCTTCGCCGTGGCGCTATGATGCAGCAGTCCGCTACGCGGTCCAATTGGCAAATCTGCGACGGGCTGCGATTTCCCACGACATCAAGCGTCGCGAACCCGCTCGTAGACGAGATAGGACAAGCTATCGCCCAGTGCCTCGACCTTGACGCGCACCATCCCCTTCATGTCGGCGGCCTCACCGAACAGGCGCCGGCCTCCGCCCAGCACGACCGGGAAGACCTTCAGGCGCAATTCGTCGGCCAAGTCCTGCGCCCAAAGGGCGTGCACCAACTCGACGCTGCCGATCACCACGATGTCGCCGTTGACCTCGCGTTTCAGCCGCTTGATCTCGCCGGCCAACTCGCCCCGCAGCATCGTCGAGTTGCCCCATTTCGGCGTCCCTAGCGTCGAGGACAGGATGTATTTTGGCATGGAGTTCAGTCGATCCGCCCACGGGCCCGTGCGGCCCAGCCAACGCCTGGCGAACCATTCGTCGCTGAGGCGGCCGAGCAGGAGGGCCTTGGCGCTGATGGCCTCCTCCGCCCCGAGTCGGGCCCAGGCCTGCCGGTCATTGTCGCCGACCTTGGCGAACCAGCCGCCGAAGCGGAAGCCCTCCTCCCCCGTCGGGTCCTGTACGACGCCGTCGAGCGAGGCGTTTTCGCTGATGACAATTTTTCCCATGTCCGTTCTCCTTTGGCTATCGGTCGGCGAAATCGTCCGCCAGCCGTGAAGACACCGGGGTCTCGGGATACTGGGCGCTCCGCGTTGAAGGTTTAGAGAGCCGGAAGCGATGTCGGCAGGCCGAACCACGGCAACACGAAGCTTTCGAACCGCGTCATGCCGCGAATTCGACCGCCCGCCATGGTCAGGACATAGAACCCCACGCCGGGCCGCCCCGCCGGGGTGCGCAGATAGACGCCGAAGGCCGGCTGACCGTTGGCGCGCGACGGCACGAGATCGAAGCGCCGCCCAGCCCCGAAGATGCTGGCGCTCAGGCGCAGCACAATGTCCCGGCCATGGTATTCGAACGGCATGGGCGGCATGGCCATGAACACGTCGTCTGTGAGCAGGCTGACCAAAGCATCGACGTCCGCCCTTTCCCATGCTTCGACAAACCGGGTGACGATCGCAGTCTCGGCCGGGGATTGGGCGGCCGGAGGAGGTTCGTGGCCACCGGCCGCCTGCCGCTGTTGAAGGGTGGCACGCGCGCGCTTGAGCGCGCTGTTGACCGCGTCGAGGCTGGCGTCCAACATGCCTGCAACCTCCTCAGCGCTGAACCCAACGACGTCGCGCAGGATGAGCACGGCCAGTTGGCGCGGCGGCAGGCGTTGCAGGCCCGTCACGAAGGCCAGGGAGATGGTGTCGGTCCGCTCGACCCGCGCGTCCGGCGCCGGCGGCCAAGAAACTACACCTCCCATCAGTGCGTCCGGAAACGGATCGAGCCAGACCTCTTCCTCCAGCCGGGTCGGCTCGAGGAATTCGACCCCGGGGATGTCCCAGGCCTTCGTCGGGCGCCGGCTGGCGGCGCGCCGCGCGTTGAGGCAGCGGTTGGTGGCGATCTTGTAGAGCCAGTTGCCTAGTGAGGCGCGTTCTTCGAAGCCGCCCAACCCGCGCCAAGCGGCCAGCAAGGTGTCCTGCAGGATCTCCTCGGCGTCGTGATAGGAGCCCAGCATGCGATAACAGTGCAATTGAAGCGCGCGGCGATAGGGATCGGTCAGCTCGCGGAAGGCGCCGTGGTCCCCGGCCCGGGCTTTCGAGATCAGGTCGGCAGTCATGATGTCTTCCGCTTTGCTATTTGGCGTCCGCCTGACGGCGTTTCGAGATCGTAAAGACACCGCGGGCGCCGCGAACTGGGCAGCCAACTGGAAAAATTCTTTCGGGGGCGGGCGCGTCCGGATTGCCCCGGCGCTGTGTCCAAACCGGCGGCCCGGATGGTCCGGCACCGCCAAAGGACACACAAGCGATATCGAAGGCCAGCGCCGCTTCGACCGCGAGAGAAGCGCTCGCGACAGCCTGGCGGCCTAGCCGGCCGGCGAGCCCTATCGCTATTTTGGGTCCGGCAGGCCTTCGATTGCGATGATTCGAAACTTTGCGCCGCTCTGTCCGCTCAACAATGACAAAGGCGGGACGGCTTTCCTGTTGGGCGATGGACCGGCTGAGGCCCAACGGCGAAGCGCTCAAAGCGGCCGCCAGCAAAGCTAGGGCGCCCGCATGCAACAAGCTGGTGCGCCCCCTAGAAAGCGGGAAGATTCGATGCGTCCCATCGGGCATTCCGATGACGGGTGCACTCAATTCGACTTGACGAGTTTAATCGAAGAATCGGCCGATTTTGGCGGCTATAGCGTATACCGAAATGGCGCGCCCGGAACGATTCGAACGTCCGACCCTCAGATTCGTAGTCTGATGCTCTATCCAGCTGAGCTACGGGCGCGTTTTTCGCGAACAGTGCGGGCTGGGCCCGCAGGCAGCCTCCGGACAGCGCCGGAGGGGTGCGAAAGAGCGCTCTGACTAACCGCTCTTGCCCCGATTGGCAAGGTCCGGGATGGGGAGATTTTGCAGGGCGATGACGGTTTTTCCGTCATTCCGGGAGGACCCGAAGGGTCAGGCCCGGAATCCATAACCCTAGCTGGTGGTTATGGATTCCGGGCTCGCGCTACGCGCGCCCCGGAATGACGGAGAGATGGGTGGTAAAGCCCTTGGAAACAAACGCCGCTCATTCGGCCGCTGGCCGACCTACGCCCGCGCCCGCTCGTTGCGGATGGAGAGCAGTTCCACGGGGCGGTCGGGGATGACGATCCGGAAGGTGGCGCCGATGGTGCCTTCGACCAGGTGGATGTCGCCGCCATGAGCGCGGACAAGCTCGGCGGCGATGGCGAGGCCGAGCCCGCTGCCGCCGGGGCGCCCCGAGGTCTGGAACGCCTCGAACAGATGGTCCCTCGTCTTCTGGGGGACGCCGGGGCCGGTGTCGGAGACCTCCAGGATGGCGACGGCGCCCTCGCGCTTGCCGGTGATCCGGATCTGCTGCGCGCCGCCGTCGCCGGAGGAATGGCTTTCCAGCGCCTGGGCGGCGTTGCGGACGAGGTTGAGCAGCACGCGGAACAGCTGGTCGGGGTCGGCATCGACCGCGAGCCCGCGCTCGATCGCGGCGACCCAGGCGATCGAGGCATCGCTGGCAAGGCCCGCGGTCTCGCGCACTTCCAGCACGACCGGCTCGATCATGATCATGCGGCGGTCGGGCGAGGCCTCCTGGGCGCGGCCGTAGGACAGCGTCGACTGGCAGAAGGCGATGGCGCGCTCGAGCGAGCGCACGAGCTTGGGCGCAAAGCGCTGCACCCGCGGATCCGGCACGCTGGCGAGCTGGTCCGACAGAAGCTGCGCCGACGCGAGCAAATTGCGCAGATCGTGGTTGATCTTGGAGACGGCGAGGCCGAGCGCGGCAAGCCGGCTCTTCTGATGCAGCATCGACATCAAATCGCGCTGCATGTCGGACAATTCGCGTTCGGCCACCCCGATCTCGTCGCTGCGCTGGCTCGGCACGATGATCCGCGCCGAGCTCTCGGGGTTTTCGTGGAAGCCGACCAGGCTCGCGGTCAGCCGCCGCATCGGCCGCACGAAGAGATAGTGGAGCGCGAGATAGACGAGGCCCGCGGTCAGCACCCCGATGATCAGCGCGACCACGACGACATTGCGGGAGAATCGGTACATCGACTGCCGCAGCGGCAATTCGTCGGTCACGATCTCGACGAACTGGGCATTGCCGACGCCGGGGCCGACGATGCGGATGGCCTGGTTGCCGGTCTCCAGCATCATCTGGATCGAGCCGGTGATCGCCTCCCACACGGTCATGTCGCGGAGGTCAACGTCGTGCTCGATCGCGGTCGGCAGATTGTCGCTGGCGAGCAGCCGGCGCTGCTGGCCCATCTTGATGGCGACGGCGCGGGCATTGATGCTTTTCAGGATCTCGCGCGACAGCGAATCGGGAACCATGCCGAGCGGCGCGGCGTCGAGCACCAGCGCCGCCGTGTTGGCGGCGGCCACGCGGTCGTTCAGCCGGTTGACCCAGAAGTTGGCGATGGCAGGCACATAGAGCAGGATGGCCGCGATCATCACCAGGGGGACGGTGAGCAGCAGCAGCTTGCCCGACAGCCCAAGCCCGGCAGGCCCACGCGGCCGGATCGCCGGCGGGTCCCCCTGATCCGTATCCTGGATCGGCTGGAGGTCTGTCGCTGCCACGAAATTCGTCCTCACTGATTTGGCCGGACTGCTTAGCCGGTGAACGATCTGGCGGAGGAAGGATGCGGCCCGCCCCCGGTCCGGTCAAATTACGGATCGCTAATCTCCCAATGTGGGATGTAAGCGCTGATACGGCGAGTCGCTACCTCACCGATTAAAAACCCCGCACAAACAGCGATATTCACCGCAATCCTGCGCTCTTGTGGCGTTGACGAAAAGGGGGCGCTCGCATATAAGCCGCGCGAATTGTCCGCGATGACCCGGTGTAACGCCGGGAGCGGCTCTCTTGGGGCCGAAAAAGGGCCCGTTTTGGGCCGCATCTTCCGGACTTTACCATCAATTCTACAGGCAAATTGCCCGGTCAGCGGAGAAAAACCCGTGAAGCGGACTTATCAACCCAGCAAACTGGTGCGCAAGCGCCGTCACGGTTTCCGTGCCCGTCTCGCCACTGCCGGCGGCCGCAAGGTTCTCGCCGCCCGCCGCGCCCGCGGCCGCAAGCGTCTGAGCGCCTGAGCCAGACCCCCTTTTTGGGATTTCATCATGGATCGGCTGAGGCAGCGGGCGGATTTCCTCGCCGTTGCCAATGGCGCGCGGGTGAATAGTCCCGCGTTCGTCCTGCAAAGCCGCTCTCGCGACGACGGCGGCCCGATCCGAGTAGGCTTCACCGTCACCAAAAAGAACGGCAACGCCCCCGAGCGCAATCGCATCCGGCGCCGGCTTCGCGAACTGGTGAAGCGGCTCGATCCGGTGTCAATGCAGCCCCATCATGACTATGTACTGGTCGGCCGAAGGGACGCGCTCTCGCGCCCCTTCGCCGCCATGCTCGACGATCTGCGCATAGCGTTCTCGAAGCCCGCGCGGCATACGGCCAAGGGATCTCACACGGGATCTCACAAGGGACAGTCAAAGGGACGCGGCCATAGGCCCGGCACCGCTCCTGCTGCCAGCCGCAAACCGGATTGATGACGAGACATTAGATGATGACCGACAATCGCAATACCATCCTCGCCGTCATTCTATCGGGCCTCGTGCTGATCGCCTGGCAGTATTTCTACAACGTGCCGGCGATGGAGAAACAGCGCGCCCAGCAGCAGGCGCAGGCCGAGCTTCAGAAGACCACGCCGCAGCCGACGGCCTCCGCAACGCCGGGCGCCACGCCGCAATCCGGCGGCGCCGCGCAGCCGTCGACGCCGGCAGCGAACCAGCAGGCCCAGCCGGTCGTCGCCCGCGACACCGCGATTGCGGCCAGCCCGCGCGTGAAGATCGACACGCCGCGGATCGCCGGCAGCATCTCGTTGAAGGGCGGCCGCATCGACGATATCGCGCTGGTGCAGTATCGCGAGACGGTCGATCCGAAGTCGCCGCCGATCATCCTGTATTCGCCCTCGGGCACCGCGGAGCCCTATTACGCCGAGTTCGGCTGGGTGCCCGCAACGGGCGTGACGGCCAAGCTGCCGGACGCGCAGACCGTCTGGCAGCAGGACGGCAGCGGCAGCCTGACGCCGACGACGCCGGCGGTGCTGAAATGGGACAACGGCGAGGGCCTCACCTTCCGCCGCACCATCTCGGTCGACGACCACTATCTCTTCACCATCAAGGACGAGGTGAGCAATGTCGGCAACGCGCCGGTGACGCTCTATCCGTTCGCGCTGATCTCGCGCCACGGCACCCCGCAGGTCTCCGGCTACTACATCCTGCATGAAGGCCTGATCGGCTATCTCGATGGCCTGCAGGAATACGCCTACAAGAAGATCGACGAAGCCAAGTCGGTGAACTTCAAGGCCACCAATGGCTGGCTCGGCATGACCGACAAGTACTGGGCCTCGGCGCTGCTGCCGGACACCAGCGCCCAGCTTCAGGCGCGTTTCTCGTCGAACCCGAGCGGCAACGTCCACACCTACCAGACCGACTATCTGCTCGATCCCGTCACCGTCGCGATCGGCGGCAGTGCGACGGCGAACGCGCGGCTGTTTGCCGGCGCCAAGGAAGCCGGCGTCGTCGGCATCAACTTCCCGCTCGCCGGCCACGGCGGCTACAACAAGGAACTCAGCCTCAACCATTTCGACCTGTTGATCGACTGGGGCTGGTTCTATTTCATCACCAAG
>Ga0207647_10002187_pt1 | contig 14910 bp, 14 predicted proteins | sample KBSCornC2_FD_184295 | JGI IMG/M metagenome (GOLD analysis project Ga0207647, IMG submission 184295) | Corn rhizosphere microbial communities from Kellogg Biological Station, Michigan, USA - C2 (SPAdes) (version 2) | ecosystem: Host-associated > Plants > Roots > Rhizosphere ...
GTCCAGGCCCGCCTGCGCGCCGAGTTTCGCAAGGACGGATCAACCCAGGCGCGCGCCACCAGCCCCTCGCGTTATTTCTTCGCGCCGCTCGAGCTGCTGCTGATCGACGGCGCACCCGAGCACCCCAACATGGGGCGAATTTCGCGCAACACCCTCACCCCGATCTGGGAGTGGATCTGCCGCGACCTGCTGCCGACCATGGCGCGCGACTACATCAAGGCGATCAACGACCAGGTCACCGCCAACAACCCGAAGGAAGTGCTGAAGATCGCGTCGATCTTCCAGACCAAGGTCGTCAAGGTCCTCGAGAACACCCTCGCCTCGACGGAGAGCACCGAGTTCGCCCGCGGCAAGCTCGCGCAATACACGGCTTCGCGCAGCGCCTTCGACGACGTCAAGAAGATGCAGCAGGTGCTGCGCGCCGGCGCCGCGCTGCCGAAGTTCAACGAAAAGCTGCCCGAGAAGATCGCGAAATTCGACGACGGCCAGGTCGCCCAGATCACCGCGCGGCTCGATGCCTTCAAGAAGGCTCATCCCGAGGCGCTGCCCTTCGCGCTGGCGCTGGTAGCGCGGCGGCTGAAGACGTCCTGGCAATTGGTGCACCTGGCCACCAGGGCCGCCGCGAGCAAGAGCGCGGCCGACGTCGCCGCCACGCCCTATGCCTGCGTCGTTGCCATGGTGCTCGACCGGCTCGACGACAAGCGCCTCGCCCTCAGGATCGCGCTCCGGCACAACCGGGTGCTGATCGCTCGCGACCTGCTCGCCGAAATCTACGACACCGAATATGCGCTCAAGGTCCGCATCGACGGCATCGAACATTGCGAATGGGGCGTCCGCCTCCAGCAATTGATGGACGCGATCGCGGCGCTGGTGGCCGCCGAGGTGAGCCGCTTCCCGGCCAATGTCGGACACATTCTCGGCTCGCGCCGGCTACGCAGCCACGACACGCTCGGCGGCAAGCTGTCCTATCTGGCCTGGAAGGGACGCGACGCCGTGCAGGACGGCGCGGCAGCGTTTCGCAAATTGATCGGACAGACCTGACATTCGGCAGCGCAATCAATGCGCGCGCGGCAGGCACAGGAAGCGATCGAGAAATCGCCCTGACAGCACGAACCTGAACCACCAATACAATATCCGCCGCGTCGTCATTGCTGCGATCCTCGACAGCCCACCACCGGCTGCCTCGAGCAATAGCGCAGGTGCAGCAAGCCGCATGTGATCTGCTTCACACTTTCGCCGTCGCGGCCGCGCGCATCGTCGCAGAACCGTCACGAGCGGAGGCGGAACATTCGCGCATCGCGCGAAAATGAGTTCTTCGGCCGTAGCTGTCGCTCCTATTCTCCGATGCACCGCATGAGCATTGGGAAGGACTCCGCGATGAGATCGAACCGACGGACATTGACGATGGCGGCCATGCTTGCGGGCGCGTTGGCGCTCACATCGACGACGATGGCGCAGACCTCGCCGCCGCAAGGCAATGCCGCGCCGACCGCCGACAACGCGGTGCTGCTCACCGTCTTCTTCAAGCACGACCAGTCCCGCCCGCTCAACGAGCTGAATGCGCAGCTCGACAAGCAGGGATTCCACAAGGCGTTTCCGCCGCCCGGAATCGAGGTCGTGAGCTGGTACGTGATGATGGGCATCGGCCAGGTGATCACGCTGCGGCTGCCGGCCTCGCGACTGCGCGAAGTCAATCGCGTCATCGAGGATACCGCGTGGGGCGCGTACCGCACCGAGTTCTACCCGACCTATGACTACAAGGCGGTCGGCATGGCTCAGCACGACAAGGCCACAAACAATTGAAGGCCATCGTTATTCAATTGGGCGAAGCGCGAACGGCGTCGTCCAATTGCAGGACACCGGCCTTGCTCTCGCACCGGCCGCAGCTTTCAAAAAATCTCTCGCGATGACCGTGTCATGCGTCCGTCACACGCGGTCAGACGTAAAGACTTCCCGAACGAGATCCGAACAATTTTAGGAATGATGAGGGCTTTAACGTTACCCAGATAATCCGACAATCGACTGAAGCCTTCCATATTTGAAACTGCTCCCATCGCTAACACCGTCGCCGAACGGGAGTGGCTTGAGATGAACGATCAAATTGTAGAACTCGCCGGACGAAGGCCCAAAACCTTCGGGCGGCGAAAGGTAACGCCGCGCGCTTGCGTCGCCGACGGCAAGCGCCATCTGCGTGCTTTCCTCGCCGAGGTGCTGGAGGATCTCGGCTTCGTCACGACCGAATGCGCCAGCGCGGAGGAGCTGAAAACCGTGCTGACGAGCGAATTACCGGACCTGATCCTGCTCGGAATCGCCGCCGACGGCATCGAGCCCGGGACATTTCTGGAGACGCTGGTGCGCGAGGCCTTCGACGGCAAGGTTCTCGCCGTCGGCGCCCGTGAGTCGATCATCGTCAGGGCCGTGCAGCAGGTCGGCGAGGAATATGGCCTTGCCATGCTGCCGCCGCTGACCACGCCCTTTGCCGCCGAGACGCTGCGCGAGCGCGTCGCGATGCTGCTGCCGGAGGAGCCGGCGCCGAGCCCGGCCGTGCATGTCGGCGAGGCCCTGCATGCCGGCTGGCTCGAGCTGTGGTACCAGCCCAAGATCGACGCGAGGACGCTGATCCGCAACGGCGCCGAGGCGCTGGTGCGGATGCGCCACCCGACCTGGGGCGTGGTGCCGCCGGCCTATTTCATTCCCGAGGCGCACGATCCGCATCTGCGCGACCTCTCGGAATTCGTGATCGAGCGCGCCGTGCAGGACTGGCACTATCTGCTCGAGCACCAGAGCCCGGTCGATCTCTCGATCAACCTGCCGGCCTCGTATCTGAAGGAGCCGCAGGCCGTGCGCGATCTCTGCCGTCGCATGCCGACGCATCCGGCCTTCGGCGGACTGACGATCGAGATCGACAGCGAGGAGGCGATCCGCGACCTCGATGTCCTCGGCGAGGTGGCGCGCGAAGTGGGCCTGCACAATATCGGCCTGTCGATCGACAATCTCGGCGCCAACTGGCCGTCGCTGATGGACCTGGGCAAGCTCCCCTTCATCAAACTGAAGGCCGACCGGCACTTCGTCACCGGCAGCGGCAATGACCGCCTCAAGCGCACGGTGTGCCGGCACATCGTCGAGCTTGCGCAGGGCTATGGCGCGTGTGCGATCGCCGAAGGCGTCGAGAGCCGCGCCGACCTCGTCGCCGCGAACGAGCTCGGCTTCGACTTCGTGCAGGGTTTTCTGTTCGGCAAGCCGATGCCGCTGAAGAAATTCGCGAGGAGCACGCTGACGCGGACGGTGATGGAGTGAGCACGTTCGCGGCGATCGAGTTCGCGCCCGTGCATGATCGATTGCTTCGAAGCTTTCCGGCGCACCGCGTGCGGGTGTCGTGATCCCGCACGCGTTCGCCGTCATGCGAGGCAATCCGCAGACCTAGGCTGTTGCCGCGCGAACATCCGTCGGCGGCCGCACGGCATCCGGCTCGGCACGCGAGCCGTGCGACTCGGCCCGCTCGACATGGAGCGCGAAGCCGCTTGCCGCGGAATACTCGAGCCCCGCGCGGAGCTGCATGCCCGGAATCAGGTAGTCGCCGCCATTCTGGCGCCGATAGGGAATGGGCGGGGTCGTCGCAAGCGTTCTCATCCTCTCGCGCAGACTTTCGGCAACCGCCTGGTAAGCGGCCCCGTCGAGCTTGTCGGATTTGTAGACCACGAACGGCGGAAGAACCTCATATCCCGGATAATAGAGAATGCCGTGATTGATCGGGAACAGCAGGTCGTCGATCGGCCCGTTGATCCCTCGTGCCGAATAATGCTCCTGCCAGCCGCCCGCCGTCACGATCACCATCGCGCGTTTGCCTGCCAACGTCCCCTCTCCGTAACGGTCGCCCCACCGCTTGTCGCTGTGCTCGCCGACACCGTACGCGAAGCCGTAGGCGAACACGCGGTCGACCCAGCCCTTGAGGATTGCCGGCATGCTGAACCACCACAGTGGAAATTGCAGGATCAGCACATCCGCCCACAGCAGCTTCTCGATCTCGCCTTTGACGTCGACGGTCAGTGTGCCGGCCTCGAACGCCTGCTTGGATGCGGCGGCTGGCGCAAGTCGCGTGTCCGCCGGCAGCGAGGGGAAATCCGCGCGATCGACATCCGATTTCCAGCGCTGGGCATAAAGATCCGACACCCGCACCTCATGGCCCTGCGCCTCAAGGGACCTGACGGCAACATCGCGCAGCCCGCCATTGAGCGAGCCCGGTTCGGGATGGGCGAAGACGATCAACACTTTCATGATCAGCACCAATGATTGATGATTTCGCACAGCAACTAGCCCCGCCGGCCGTGATCCGCTAGATATCGGCAATGGATAGGATTATGCCGAAAAATGGATAGACCGGAGGTTTCGCTCGACCGTATGCGCAGCTTCGTGCGGGTCGCCGAGCGGGGAAACCTGTCCGCGGTGGCACGCGAGCTCGGTCTCGGCCAGTCCACCGTCACGCGGCACATTCGGGAGCTCGAGCAAGCGGTCGGCGTGCCGCTGCTCACGCGAACGACGCGCAGGGTGACCATGACCGACGAGGGGCGCCGTTACTACGCCGATTGCGTACAGATCCTGCGCCTTGTCGAGCACGCCGGCGAAGAGGCACGCAGCACGCGCGGCGCGCCTGCCGGGACGGTACGCGCCTCCTGCACGGCGGCCTTCGGCGTTCTCCACGTCAGCCGTTTTGTCTTCGCCTTCCAGGACCGCTATCCGGACGTGTCCGTCGATCTCAGCCTGACGGACGAACGGATCGACCTCGTGCGCGAAGGTGTCGACGTCGCGATCCGACTGGGCCCGCTCACCGACAGTTCGATGAAGCTCAAGCCTCTTGGCCGGTCGCGCCGGGTGCTTGTGGCCTCGCCCGACTATCTGGCCATGCGCGGCAGGCCCGCGCGCCCGCAAGATCTCGCCAAACACGAGACCGTGGGGATGTCCAACATCGCCGGCAGCGACATGCTGGTGCTGCACGGACGCCGCGGCGGCCGCCATGCGGTGCCTTTGTCCGGGCGATTGCGTGTCGACCACGGGCTTGCCGCACGAGAGGCGCTCGCTGCCGGTCGCGGCATCGCGCCGGCCCATCTCTGGCTGGTCGGGGACCTTCTTGCGGCCGGCAGACTCGAACGCGTGCTTCCGGACTATTCGCCGCCTCCCGTTCCACTGAACATGCTGATCGTGCCGGAGCGGTCCGGCATCGCGCGGGTGCGGCTGCTGGTCGACTTCCTCGCCGAGCAGATCGCGCGACTGCCCGGGATCGAAAAGGCGCCGCCCGGCGGCAAGCCGACCTGATGGGGCGTCGTCAGGCAAACCGGCGCGCGAAGAAGACGCAGGCGACCACGAGCGCGGTCGCGGCGATCATGCTCCATGCGACCGGCTCATGCAGCAGCAAGCCGGCGAGCGCGAGACCGAAGAACGGCTGGAGCTGCTGCAATTGGCCGACGCGCGCGATGCCGCCGATCGCAAGGCCGCGGTACCAGAAGATGAAGCCGACGAACATGCTGAAGATCGAGACGTAAGCGAGCCCGATCCAGGCCGGCGCAGTGATGCCGCTCCATGTCGACGGCAAGGTCAGGATCGCCACCGGCACCATCAGCGGCACCGCAAGCAGCAGCGCCCAGGAGATTACCTGCCAGCCGCCGAGGCGGCGCGACAAAGCGGCGCCTTCGGCATAGCCGAGCCCGCACAAGACGATCGCAGCGACCATCAGCAGATCGCCGGCGATTGACGCCGAGCCGCCGTTGGAGAGGGCAAAGCCGGCCACCGTGGCGCTGCCGAGGACCGCGAACAGCCAGAACAGGGGTTGCGGCCGCTCGCCGCCTCGCAGCACGGCGAAGATCGCGGTCGACAGCGGCAAGAGGCCGATGAAGACGATCGAATGCGCGGAGGTGATGTGCTGGAGCGCAAGTGCCGTCAGCAGGGGGAAGCCGACCACTACGCCGATCGAGACGATGGCGAGCGAGGCGAGATCGTTTCGTTGCGGCCGCGCCTGACGCAGCAGGCCGAGCACGGCCGCACCGATCAGCGCGGCGATGACCGCGCGCGCCGACGTCAGGAACAGCGCGGAGAAGCCGCCGACCGCCACGCGCGTCGCCGGCAGCGAGCCGCTGAAGATGATGACGCCGAGAAGCCCGTTGCCCCAGCCGCTGCCCACAGACTGCATGTCCGCCTCGCTTCTTGAGCGGCGATACTCGGCCTTCCCCGGTAGCAGGAACAGCCACAATCCAGTACAATCCAGCCAAACTGTATGGATATGGAAGGCAGTACACCTTGGACAGCGGAACGCTGACGAAGGGCCGGGGCGGCACCCGGACCGTTGACGTGATGAGCGCGATCCGCGCCAAGGTCGCGGGCCGCGCGCTCGGGGCCGGCGACCGCCTGCCGTCGATCCGCAGCCTTGCCGCGACGATGGGTGTTTCACCCTCCACCGTCGTCGAGGCTTATGATCGCCTCGCCGCCGAAGGCTTGATCCGCCCCCGCCCTGGATCGGGTTTCTACGTCTCGCCGACCGTCACGCCGCCGCTTGCGCTGACCGAGGCCGAGCCACGCCGCGACCGTGCCGTCGACCCGTTCTGGGTCTCGCGGCAATCGCTCGATGCCGACGAAAGCGTGCTCAAACCCGGCTGCGGCTGGCTGCCGCCGGAGTGGATGCCGGAAGAGGCCCTGCGCCGCGCCGCCCGCGCGCTCGCCCGCACCGATGCGAGCGTATTGACCAATTACGGTTCGACCTCCGGCTCTCTCGCACTGCGCCGGCTGCTGCTGACGCGCCTTGCGGAAGACGCGATCGAGGCATCGGTCGACCAGCTGATGCTGACGGGCTCGGGCACGCAAGCGACCGACCTCGTCTGCCGTTTCCTGCTTCGCCCCGGCGACACGGTGCTGGTCGACGATCCCTGCTACTTCAACTTTCGCGCATTGCTGCGCGCGCATCAGGCCAGGATCGTGGGCGTGCCCTACACGCCGTCGGGTCCGGATATCGCGCGCTTCGAGCAGATCCTTGGCCGCGAGCGGCCACGGCTCTACATCACCAATTCAGCGCTGCACAATCCGACCGGCGCGACGCTATCGCTCCAGACCGCGCACCGGCTGTTGACCGCGGCCGCGGCGCATGACCTCACCATCATCGAGGACGACATTTTTGGCGACTTCGAGCCGGAACGCTCGCCGCGCCTGGCCGCACTCGACGGCCTCAATCGCGTGATCCGCATCGGCAGCTTCTCCAAGACGCTGTCGGCCTCGGTGCGCTGCGGCTACATCGCCGGGCGAGCCGACTGGATCGAGCATCTCGTCGATCTCCAGGTCGCAACCAGTTTTGGCGGTCCGAGCCCGGTTGCCACCGACATCATCGCCGGGGTCTTGGCCGGCGGCAGCTATCGCAAGCACATGGACGAGCTCCGGCAGCGACTCACGCGCGCCCGGCGCGAGGTGGCACGCAAGCTCCAGACGCTGGGCATCGAGCCTTGGCTGACGCCGCGCGGCGGCTTCTTTCTCTGGTGCCGCCTCGCGGGCGGACAGGATGCTACGTCCGTTGCGCGCGCGGCGCTCGAAGAGAATGTCGTGCTCGCACCGGGCAACGTGTTCAGCGTGTCGCAGACGGCGCCGGACTTCATGCGATTCAACGTGGCGCAGATGAGCGATCCCCGGATGTGGGACGTGCTGCGGCGGGCACTGAAGGCGAAACAGATCGACCGCTAGTACAACGGCTCCTCGTACACCGGCTCGCCGTCGAGCAGCAGGCGCTTGATGGCGGCGCGGCCCGAGGGCAGCACGGCGGCGACGACACGCAGCTTCTGCTGGTTGCGGGCCTGCTCGAGCTTCCTGCCCTCGCCTTCGGGCACGAAATAGCTTTCGAGACCGTATTTGATGGTCAGCTTGTCGCAGAAGATGGGGCTTGGCGAACCGCAGGAATAGCTGACGCGGCCGCGGATCAGGATTTCCGGAGCCGTGACAGGAACAGGCTCGGCGTGAACCGAGACGGCCTCGTAAAGCCCGTTGGCATTGGGCGCCAGCTTGACGAACACGACGGAATTGCGCTCGGCGGACGGCTTGCCGGCGAGCGCGCCTGCCGGCAGCTGCGAGATGTCGTAGCGCAGCACGACATAGTCGCCGCGCAGGAGATCGCGAGGATCGACCGGCTGCGTCTGCAAGGTCACCTCGCGGCCGTCGCGCAGGATCTGCATGCGATCGGCGACCATCAGGACCAGCAGCGCGCATTGAAACAGGATGGCAACACCGAACAGCACGGCTTTCGGGATGCGCTGCCAGAGTTTTGTAACGGATGCGACCATCTCCATCATCGCTCCACCCTCGGCAGCGCGCGATTGAGTGCGGTTGCAAATGCGACGGCGACGATTCCGGCCGCCGCAAGGAAGGCCGAGCGGCGCAGCAGCGAGCCCTTCACCGCCCAGGTGATGCCGGCGATGACGCCGGCGATCCCGAGCCAGCCGGCAACGATCCGCGGACGCACCTCGTCGAGCATGCCTGACACGACGAGGCACAGCATGGCGCAGAGCAGCGCGGCATAAGCGAACCAGGGCTCGCCGGCCGTGGATGCCGGCCAGAGCGGCGCCGCGAGCAGGACGAGCCCGATTGAACATCCCACCAGAACTTCACCTGCGCGCCTGGTAATTGCGGCGGACGCAAGGGCAAGGATCACGCCGGTACCCCCGCACAGAATTGCCCAAAGCGGTTGAGCTGGCGCAGAACCGGTCCGGAAGCGAATGATGTCGTCGACCGTCGTCACCTCCAGGAAAGCGACGGCGGCCAGCGAAAACGCCCCGTAGATCGACAGGACGGTCCCAAGCCGCAGCGCCCTCGGCGACGGTGCGGCCGCGATCGCGAGCCCGGCGCCGAACAGCAGGGCCGCGCCGTTCGCAAGCACGAATGACGGCTGGGCTCCATCGAATTCGAAGCGAAACGAGGTCGCGATCCACCAGGGAAGCACCGCAAGTGCGACGAGGTGGGCCGCGACGCGGGAATTCCAGGCAAAGGCCAGAGCGGCGGCGAGGAGCCAGACCGCCACGAATGGAAGATGCAGCGCGTCCGGCGCATCATAAATCCGCATGCAGGTCCAGATGCAGGCGGCCACGAGGGCGACCGCAAGCGCGCCGCGCGATTCCGTCAGCAGCGCCGCTGCGAATGCGCCGATCGACCACAGCAGCATGCCGCCGGCGAAGTCGTCGCCGAGATGATACATCTGGCCGACCAGCGCGATGCCCGCGCCGAAGATGATCGCCCCGATGCTCGCGCAGAGATCGGCGAGAACCGTGCGACCCGTGCTGGCGAACCACGCCCCGAGCCCGCCGGCGACGACCATGCCGGCAATCAGGATCGCGAACCGCAGCAGCCGTGCGATCTCCGTCCAGTGCGCCGCGACGAAGGCGAGGAATGCGGCTGCGATCAGCAGGCCGCCGACGATGCCGACGACCACGGCGATGTTGATGCCGGGCGACAGCGGCGGCAGCGCATTGCGGATCGAGACGGCGGCCGCCGGCGCGATCACGCCGTCAGCTTCCCATTGCGCAAGATCAGCTTCGAGGCGCTGCCGGTAGGTTTTGTCGAACATCGTCGTGGATCACCTCGGTCCCGGCTGGCGGGCGGGATGCTGTTGGTCGGGCCGCAAGGGTAGCAGGTTCAACCTGTCACTGCTCCGGTTGCAGGACACCGGGTTGTCGATTGCTGCGCAGTCGGCCGGCAGGGCTCCGTTCGCGGATCGCCTGCGCACCCGCGAGAGGCGATCCATCGATCTTTTCATATTCTGCAAAAGAGATGCTCAGACTGCGCCAATGGTTGGAAGAGACTCAAGGCTGTAGCCTTCGGTCAACATGGCCGTAAACGGCCACGCTGCAACGGGGGAGGACTGCATCCATGGAATTCTTGGCGCAGCAGCGCGGCTATCATCAGACCTCGCGACAGGTGATCAACAACGCTGTCGAGCAGACGGTCACCGCGGAAGCCGCCGGTTTCGATACGGCCTGGTATGCTGAGCATCATTTCAACAATTACAGCCTGTGCCCCCGCCGCTGATGATGGTGGCGCACTGCGCCGGCCTCACTGGCGAGCGGCGTCGCCATCGTGGCGACCGGCGTTGGCGAGGCGCGACGCGGGTTGACGGTCAGCTCCGTCACCTCGCCGTGCATGGATCCACCCTGCCTGCTGCTCGGCATCAATGTGACCTCGGCTACCCGCGGCGGCGACGGCGATCCCTCGGTCAACTTCCAGGGCTCGTTGCGGACGCTGCCGCAATTTTGATCGTTAAGAATGGGATGAGCAAATGATTAGCGAGCGTACGGCTGCAGGCGATGTTCAACTGGCGGAGCCGTCTGATTTCCGCAAGTTCAAGGTGCCGCTGAAAGATAACGCCGGCATCCAATCGCCGGCGAAGACCGGGATCATCGTTGTCGATGACGGAAATGTCCTCGCTCCCATTGCGCTGGTTCCGGCCCTGCTCGGCCGCCCAAGTGCTGCGCCAGCGCGACTCGTGGGAGGAGCGGATCATGCCGGCGGTCCGCAAGGACCTGCGGGATTTGGCGCGCGCAGCGGCCTGAGCGGTCGCCCGGTCGGGACGGTGAGGAGAGCGCTCCTGTGTCTCGTCGCCGCGACGACGCTGGCGCTCCAGGCGGGCGCCGCGGGGGCCCAGACGGCCGCGGAATCCTGGCCGAACCGCGCGATCACCTGGGTGGTGCCGTTCGGGGCCGGCGGCGTCACCGACCTCGTCTCGCGCAAGATCGCGGAGTTGCTGCGGACGCGGCTTGGGCAGCCGGTGGTGGTGGAGAACCGACCCGGCGCCGGCGGGACCATCGGGACAGAGTTCGTTGCCCGGGCCCAGCCCGACGGCTACACCGTGCTCTACGCCTCCGGCGGGCCTATGACGATCCAGCCGAACCTGGGACTGGCGAAGCTCAACTACGACCCGCTCAAGAGCTACATCCACGTCCGCGGCGTGAGCTCGGCAAACCAGATCCTCGTCGCGACCGGGGCAGCGCCCTACAGCACGCTGGCTGAGTTCGTCGCCTACGCGAAGGCCAACCCGGGCAAGGTCAACTTCGGCTCCCCCGGCCCCGGCACCGCCCAGCACCTCGCCGGCGAGATGTTCCAGGCGGCCGCCGGCATCAAGCTGACCCATGTGCCCTACAAGTCGGGCTCGAGCCAGATGACCGACATGATGTCGGGCATCCTGGACGTCTCCTTCGACTACCTCACCGTGCTCAGGCCGCTGATCGACACCGGCAAGGTCAAGGTGCTCGGCACCACCGGCACGGCGCGGCTGGCCGCGTTGCCCGACGCGCCGACGGTGCTCGAGGCCGGCTACCCGGACGCCGTCAGTGTCGGCTCGACCTGGGTCTCGGTCCCGGCCGGGACCGACCCGAGAATCGTGGGCAAGCTCTCTGAGGCGCTGGCCGCGGTGCTCGCCGACCCCGGCATCGTCGCGGACCTCGCCACCAACGGCCAGGTGTCGATTGCCGACAAGGGGCTGGCCGAGATGGGACCGTTCATCGTCGAGGAGACCGCACGCTACAAGCGGGTGATCGAGAGCGCGGGCATCGCCGCGCATTAGCTCAGGCGCACGGTTGTGGGCATCGCACACTCGAGGGAGCGGCCGTCGGCGTGGCGCCGACCGATCGTAATGCCAGTTCTAGTTCGCCTTGATGCCGGCTTCGCTGATGAGCTTGCCCCATTTCGCGCTTTCGCTTTGAATGAAGCGACCGAACTGCTCCGGCGACATTGGCGCGGGCTCTGCGCCGAGGGTCCTGATCTTCTCGGCCACCGACGGGTCCTTCAGGGCTTTCGTGAAAGCCTCGTTCAGCCTGGCGACGATGTCGGCGGGCGTGCCGGCCGGCGCAACCAGCCCGAACCAGCCGACGGATTCGAAACCCGCAATGCCGCCCTCGGCCAGCGTCGGCACATCCGGCAGGGATGAAAGGCGACGCGCGGAGGAGACGCCGATCGCGTTGAGCTTGCCTTCGAGAATCAGTTGCCTCGATGCGGGAATATCCAGCACCGCGAAGGGGACATGTCCGGCAAGGACGTCGACCGTCGCCGGCGCGGTCCCTCGGTACGGAACCAGCTCCATCGCAATGCCGGCCTTCTGTGTGAACAGCGCCGCCGTCAGATGCATGGCCGTCGAATTGCCGCCATGTCCGATCGACAGCGCACCCGGCTTTGCCTTGGCGAGCGCGATTGTCTCCGCCGTGCTGTGCGCCGGTATGTTCGCAGAGGCGACGAGCACAAAGGGAATTTCCGCAAGCAACGTGATCGGCGCAAGATCCTTCAGCTCGAACGGCATCGACGAATTGAGATGCGGGTTCACCGTCAGGCTGCCTGCCGGCGCGACGCCGAGCGTGTAGCCGTCCGGCCTTGCCTGCGCGACCGCGGCCATGCCGATATTGCCTCCAGCGCCTGCGCGGTTCTCGATCACCAGGCTCTGCTTGAGCTCGGCGGTGACCAACGGCTCGAGCGCACGGATCACCGTATCGGCGCTGCCACCGGGCGGGAAGGTCACGACGATCTTGATCAATTGCTCCGGGTAGGCGGCTTTGCCCGCCTCCAGCGGCAGCACGGCGAAAGTCGCGGCCGTCAGCACGGCCAGAATGCGGCGCCTTGCAACGTGAAACACGTTCCCCTCCTCGTTACGTTCTTGTTTGTGAACCACGACCGGGCGGCCTGCGCCGCCGGGCCGTCCGCTTCAAGCCGCCTTACGCCGAAGCGCCGGTGATGCGCGCCAGCAAGCCGTGTGGGTCCGCGGGCGCGACCTGCCCGCGCCAGGCGATGTGCTGGTCGGGCCGCGCCAGCACCAGCTTCTCGGCATAGGCGTCGTTCGCCTCGTCAGGCGCGATGTCGACCAGCGCGAGCGGGATGCCGCGCTCCCTTGCGGCGGACTGCAGCCGCGCCACATCGATCGCCGGGTCGAACCGCAACAATGTGTAGCCGGCTCCGAATACGTCGTAGAGCGATCGTCCGTCGCGCAGAAACAGATGTGGCGCGCGCGCGCCGGGCACGGTGGAAGGCGTGAAGCTGCCCATCGCGTAAGCCGGTGGCGTTTCGCCGTCATAGGCGATGATCGGCGAGGCATCGTAGTAGTAGCCGAAATTGAGACCCGCGCAGCAATATTGCTGCACGTTGAGATCGTAGGCCGCTTTGGCCAGCGCTGCGCGCGCCGCGTGGCCGCGCGGCGTGTCGTCCTCGATCTCCGCCGACACGCCGCCGCGCTGCGCCATCATCTTCATCGCATGGTCCATCGCGAAGCGCGACACCTGCTCGGTGATGGGCTGACGCTCCGCTTCATAAGCGTCGAGGATCGAAGCCGGCGCCCACCCGTTCAGATGCGCCGCCAATTGCCAGCAGAGATCGACGGCATCTGCGATGCCTGCATTCATGCCGTAGCCGGCATAGGGCATCCACAGATGCGCAGCGTCGCCGCAGATGAAGACCCTGCGGTCGCGGAAACGATCGGCCACCAGCCGGCGCCCGACCCAGTCCTCCTTGCTGAGGACCCGGTATTCGAAGCGCTCGTCGACGCCGAGGATGGCGCGGATCGCCCAGTCCCGATCGACCGAATCGAACTCGGGCTCGTCGGGCTTGAGGTGGTTGTGGATCAGCCAGCGGTCGTGACCGTCGATCGCAACCGTCGTGCCCGAGCGTCGCGGGTTGAGCGAGAGCACCATCCAGGCCGGCTTGTGCGCGCCCATCAGCTCCTTGAGCTGCGGCGCTTCGATGAAAGTCGACTGCACGCGCTGGATCACCGGCGTGCCGGACAGGCTGGCACCGATCGATTTGCGAACCAGGGAACGGCTGCCGTCGCAGCCGATCACGAAGGACGCTTCGATGCGAAGCGAGCTCCCGCTGTCGAGGTCGCGCGCCAGTGCGATCACATGGCCGTCGCCCTGCTCGATGTCGGTGATTTCCGTGCGCGCCAGAATGGTGATGCGCGCTTGAGCGGCGGCATGGCTGAACAGGATCGGCTCGAGATAGACCTGGTTGATCCGGTGCGGCGGCTCGGGCGTCGGCCACCAGGTGTCCGGGCCGCCGGTTGCGCTGTAACGGCGCGCCCGCGAGGGAATGTCGATGCGGCACAGCTCGATGCCGGTCGCCGTGGTCCGGTAGGAGCAATCATTCGGGAAGTCCGCAGGCAGGCCCGCATCGCGCAGCTTTGCGGCGACGCCGAGCCGGCGGAAGACTTCCATCGAGCGCGCCGAGACGTGATTGCATTTGACGCTGGGCGGATCGCCGGCATGGCGGATCTCCGCGACGACGACGTCGATCCCGCGCGAGGCCAGATCCATGGCCGCGGTCAGTCCCACCGGCCCGGCGCCCACGACCAGCACCTGTGTCCTCATGCTCATCTCCACTGCTCGCCTCGCTGCGGATTCTCCCCGCGCAACATGCATTTTATTGCAGGCTCGCTTATGAGATAAGCCAGAAAGAACTCATCAATTCATGAGTATTGCCTATGAATGTCACCTTGCGCCAATTGCGAGCCTTCACCGGCGTCTATCGCACCCGCAGCATCACGCGGGCCGCGCGCGAGCTCGGGATCACGCAGTCGGCGGCGAGCCTGTTGATCCAGCAGCTCGAAACCCAGCTCGGCGTCAAACTGTTCGATCGCTCCACGCGTTCGGTGCAGCCGACCTTGGCCGCCAATGAGGCTTTCCTCGCGGCCGAACGGATGCTCGGCGATGCGCTGGGCCTGTCACGGCGCATGGGCGACGGCGCGGACGGTGCAGGCGGGGCAATCCGGGCGGGCGTCGACGACATCAGGCTGATTTTGCGGGGCTTTCTCGAAGCCGTTTTATTATGGCGGAGAGGGAGGGATTCGAACCCCCGATAGGCTTGCACCTATGCCGCATTTCGAGTGCGGTGCATTCAACCACTCTGCCACCTCTCCTGAAGGCG
>Ga0207647_10002188_pt1 | contig 14908 bp, 16 predicted proteins | sample KBSCornC2_FD_184295 | JGI IMG/M metagenome (GOLD analysis project Ga0207647, IMG submission 184295) | Corn rhizosphere microbial communities from Kellogg Biological Station, Michigan, USA - C2 (SPAdes) (version 2) | ecosystem: Host-associated > Plants > Roots > Rhizosphere ...
TACTACCAGTCTGTCCCCATTCTCCTTGGGTTGCCCATACAACTTGACCTTGTTGTGTTGCCAAGCCTTCAGGTGCCGCTCTTCCAAAGGACTGGCGAGCATGACTCCAAACTCGGGGATGAGTTGCTCAAACACAGAGTTCACCAAGGTGGCTCCCACCCCACACCGCAAGTCCTTCAATACGATGCGCCGTAGCAGTTCCCTGTCGTTGGAATCCAGCTTGCGGATGAGCTTGTGTAGTTCTTCAATCCGCACATTCCCACTCCAGATCAACCGGCAGTTATTCAGGAACTCCACTATGTCGTACCAGTTCGCCATAGTCTTGGGCGCTGACTTGACTTCCAGTGGGCTGGGAAATTGCTGTATGCCATACTTACGGTATGGATCCAGCGCGTACAAGAGAACGCTTTTCAACTCAGGCATGTCCATAGCCTTGGTCAACAGAATCGAACGCTTGGTGTTCAACTCCGAGGTGTTCTCCAAGAGCCGCAGTACTCCAGTGAGTCGGCTCAAATAAGTGGCATCAATCACCTGTGGTTCGGGCATAACGCTCCATAGTCTCAAACGGTTGAATCCATCTTGTCCAATCGGCCATAATACTGGCGAACTGGTTCTTGGCTAAAGACAAACGCAACTCTTTTGTGTCCATTGTGCCCTTCTTCACGGTCAAGCGGCTAGTCCGCAAAACCTTATGAACCGGAGCACATAAACACATTAGTTTCCAGTTTAGCGCGATGCGAGCCCAAGAGCTAGGCTTGGCTAGTTCTTTGCCCCACACGCTCTTAGTCAAAGCTTCAGTGGGTTCGTTCTGGATAGCGTACAGATCGAACTCGTGATCCTTGAGAATGCTCAAGGCCCGCTTCTCACCAATCCCAGGGATTCCAGGAATGTTGTCTCCGCTGTCTCCCATCAAGCACTTACCCAACAGGTAGGCTTCACACGTAGGATAACCACCGGTGTAAGACTGGAAATTGTCCAGAGTGCACTTGTCTTTTCTGTTAGGCGAATATACCGCACAATACTCATTTACACACTGGAGTATGTCCTTGTCTCCGGTCACGATTAATGTGTTGGTACTTGTGGTTACAGCCTCATGAGCGTACATAGCCATGATGTCGTCGGCCTCATACATAGGCGATTCCACCCACGTAACCGGTAGGTGCTTTCCAAACTGGGCCCAAAAGCGATCCACTTGTGGGTATATGCCTTCAATCCGATCTTTGTCTGCTGGTGAACGCTGGCTATCTCTATGGGCTTTGTAGTCGGTGTACACTTTCTGCCGCAGGAGTCGTGAAGTCCTGGTGTCCCACACGAGCACGGTCTGGTTGGTCGTGTTATCTCTCAGGACTGAGGATAGCAGACGCAGGAGACCAAATATGATCTCCACCCGTTCCCCAGCCCTGTTGTTAAGCGGTGGGTTGGCCGCGGATATGCGGTGGATGGCGTTGGAAGCGTCAAACACCACCAAATCATAATCAGGCTTACTTTGCATTTACATACCTCTTGGCGTTCACATCCGGGTGGTACAAGTCGAAACACTGCTCCAGAGCCCAGGCCTGCCACTTGGGATGCTTGATGAGCCACAGAGGAAAGTCTGTCTTGGCCACCTTCTCATCCTTAATGGTCCAGTGCATCGGCCCGCCATCCTTTACAAGCCCTTTCTTCCTGAAGGCCTGAAGGACATGATCCACACCGTCTACCCCACGACGGTCAAACATGATGCGGAATTCAACCTTGCGGAGCGGTGGCCCCAACTTGTTCTTGACTACCTTGGCCCCTGTCTTCATACCTATGATCTTGCGGAACTCGCCCTTCAAGCCGTTGTCGATCTGTCCCGTCTTGTTGAAGAGCACTCTCACAGAACACATATGCTTGATGATGTGACCGCCGGGCGTCTCTATGTTTCCTTCAGCCGTCCAAGCCATGGAACCCACCTTGTCTCGCACCTGGTTCAAGATGATGATAGCCGTATTAGGAGCCATCAAGGAGTTGATACGTGGCATGTTTCGTGAGTTAATGCGGGCTTGTACCGCTACAAGCTGATCTTCACCCTCAGCCTCCAAATGCGCCTTGGGTATGAGCATGGGATAGGAGTCCACACCGATCAGATTCAAGGCGTTCGATGGCACCTTGACGTTCCTGGCATATCTTATGTAATCTTCCAGTACGTCATAGAACTGTTCGTGGGTGTCGAAGTTCAGAAGATCAATCTTGGCCGGGTTGCCTCCCATGGCCTTGTATCTGTCTTCGTTGAAGGTGCCTTCAGGGTCTGCCAGAGCGTTATTCCCACCACGGTACTCATTCTCAACCATGGTAGCCATAAGCTCTGTAGTCTTGCCTGACGACTCTTCTCCAAAGAACTCCACCCACCTACCACCGGGAATGCCCCAAGCCATGGCGTCATCCAGACCGTACACGCCTGTGGAACACCAGTGGGTAATCTCCGCCCGATCGTTGTCAGCAAGGGTCATCATTACACCCTTGCCGTACTTCTTTTCCATGTGCTTCTGGAACGCCTCACGCGTCCCATAGGCACCCTTGGGTTTCTGTTCATCTGCCACTTGAGCCGAAGCCTCCATTACCCCGCTTGGTCTCACGGAGCACAGTTGCAATACCCGGTTCACCCACCCATATACCGCTGTGGTACACGATCTGGCACAGACGGTCGCCTTTGCGCCATTCAAAGATGCCAGTGCCTTCATTCACGAAAATGCCCACAATCTCTCCACGGTAATCGTGGTCGATCAAGCAGGGATCAAAGAACAGCTTGAAGCCAAAGTCCCGAGCCAAGCCTGACCGGGACACAAGATAGCCCTGTGTGCTGTACTCTTCATCGTCCCCATCGTTGATCTGATGGGCGATACCCAAGGGCACTGGGCCACGTTCGCCAGGATACATCTTGCCATGAGACGGAGCAAAGATGTCCAGGCCGCCAGCGTGGTGAGAGCCACGTCTTGGCAACATGGCTCCCTCCCGCACAAGTTGAAATTCCACCAGAGGTGGAACTACATTGATCGACATTACTTCTTGCCTTTCTTGTGAGCCTTGAGAATGGAGTCCAGATCGCCCAAGTCCTCATCCTCGCCAGAGTCATCGGCCTCTTCAACCTCTTCCTCTGGCTCTTCCTCAACTTCCTCATCCTCGTCTTCCACCGGGGCTGGGAATGCCTTCAGATAGGCTTTTGAAGGTTTACTTGGACGCTCACCCTCAGCCAATGGCTCGGCCTTGTGTCCGGCTGGGCAGATATTTCCGTTGGGGGTTTTGTGCCTTTGATCGCCACAAATTGAGCATCTGGATTTGAGCTTAGGATAAGATGTGATGGCTGGTGTATCACTCTCTTCCTCTTCATCGTCCTCTGGAGGTGGGGCCTTTTTGCCTTTTTCACGGGTGGCCTCTTCCTTAGCACGTTTCGCAGCGACCGCATGGAGTGGAGACAACGGAGCCTTTTTGGAATCCTTGGATTTTGGTTTTTCATCCTCATCCCCTTCTTCCTTGAGAGCCGCCCAGCCCTCTGTCCACACGATATAAGCCTTGTGCGGGTCATCGAACTGTTCGTGCATCGTGGTGAGATCGTTCAGCTTGGAGTCTTCAGCAGATTCGCCAATAAGCTCCTGTAGCTTGGCAACGTCCTTGATCGCTGGGCCCTTGTTAACCCTGGGCTTGACAGTGTACTCGGTCTGCCCATTCTTGGCAATGCCCATTTCGACGTTTACATCACGTCCATCGAAGGCATCGATGATGGTCTCTCCATACTCCTCATCGCACAAAAGCCCAAGAATGCCCTGGAGTATCTGTGTACCACACCCCACCACCTTGAGTGCCGGCTCCTTGTCCTTGCCATCTGGCCCTTTGGATAAGAAGTTGAAGTAAAATTTGGACTTGGGCTGTTGCTCCTTCCAAATCTTCTGATCTTCCTTGTCCTTGGACTTGCGGTAAGCTTCCAACTCAGGACAGATTTCACAATCATCGCCAACGCAGACAACAGATATGAAATCCTTGCCCTCACCTTTCTTGTGTTCCTTGACTTCCTCATAAAAGGCTTCCATGTTGGGGTGACCGGGCAAGATACGGCCGATATTGGGCCCTTTCTCCCATTTCATGTAGTCCTTGTCATCCTTGCCTTTGCTCGTCTTGAGCTCCGCAAGTTTCTTCTTGTAGTCCTCAACAGTTAAAGCCATACTATCCTTTCTTGCTTGGGTGCTGCCCAAGCCCTTGGGTTGACTTCTTCAAACGTTCAATGGGGGTAATCTCCACGGCTACGGTTGCATCCACGTCACGATCATTCCACGTGGAGTTGTTGGCTCTGCGGGACAACTCGATGAGCATTTCCCTGCGGTGTTCAAAGGCTTTCACCACAGAATTGAGCTGGTCATACTCCATCTGAGCATCGGCTACCACGCCCTTGGCCTTTACGTAGGTAGCATCTCCACGAATAGCCAACTTCACAGCCTCATCTGTGGTCTTGGATAGATGGTACTTGCCGCTGCGGTAGCCCTCACTGAGTTCGGCTTCCACAGACGCCAACTGGCCCTGTAAGGCTTCCACCTTAACCAGAGCCATATCCCGCACAGTGGCATAGAATGCGAACCTGGAAGCCTGTTCTTGTAGGTGCTCGCCTACAGAAGAGGGATGGAGTGCCAAGTCCTCTGCCGGATGTAAGACGTATTCCTTGCCGTACATCTTCACTGTGATAGTCTCTAAATCTGTGTCCGTGACTAATACCATAGTTATCCTTTCACAATTAAGAACCGATTATCCGCCCTAAAAGTTAGGCAGCCTTTGGCAGTATAGAAGTCAAACCTTCAACAGAATCAATTCCCACTAGCTCTCCCCAGGACGGCCCACCATCCGCATCAGCTTCCATAATCACCTCTCCCAGCCACTCCGCGTTCGGTGGATTCATCATGATCTTCTTGACCATCTTGTAGACCTGTGTGAGCTCACTGACGTGTACTTCAAGCACTATGGAGTCATGGACTGTGGCTATTACTCCCGACTTCATCTTGTTCACGCGTAGCCACTTTGTAATGCGTGCTACGGCGATTAGGGTGCAGTCGGATGCCGTTCCCTGAATCGGGCTATTTACAGCCTGCCTCTCGGCACGCGCAATCGCTTCCTCGTCACGTGTTAAGGCTTCCGGTAGCCTCCGCACCCTGCCGAATGCGCTCCACGACTCACCCGTCTCACGAACCTTGTTCTTGGTGTTCTGTATCCACGCCCTGAGCTTACGCAAGGTGCGGAAGTACAGCTTGATGAAGTCCTTGGCCTCATCCTCAGTAATACCCAAAGCCTTAGCCAGCTTCTTGGCACCCTGTCCGTACAGGAGACCAAAGTTCACAGTCTTGGCTCGTGTACGTTGGGTCTTAGTGACTTCCTCCAGTAGCACCTTGAAGCATTCCGCGGCCACACGTTTGTGAACGTCTTCACCATTGGCAAAGGCTTTCAGAAGCGTGGGTTCCTTGGAGAGCGCCGCCAGTACCCGGAGTTCAGCCTGAGAATAGTCAAACTGCAGGATTACGTATCCTGGTCTGGCCTTGAATAGCTTCTTAATGGATGGCCACGTGGGGTCTACAAATGGCTCCAAGATTTCATCGTATTCGATCTTGCGGGGAATCTGCTGTAGGTTGGGCTCCGCCATTGAGAGCCGGCCCGTTACAGTACCTGCAGGATTGTACCTGCCCCGCAGCTTTCCATCGTCTCCCAGCTTTTCTTCCAGACCATCCACGAACATGGAGTACATGGTCTTGAGCTTCACATACCGCCCAACGGCCATGATGATGGGATGCTTGTGGGCCTGCCACAAGTCTTTCAGCACTTCCTTGTCGGCACAAGGAGCACCCTTCTTGGTCTTCTTGTAGTGCTTGAATCCCAACTTTTCAAACAACAGCTTAGTCACCATAATGGGCGACTTGGGATTGAACTGTATAGGCTTCACTACTGCTGGTCTGAGCTTGGCCCGCTCCACGTCTCCAATCAGACGACGTTCCATAGCTCCAGCTTTTTCAGGGTCTGTCTTGTACAACTCCTTGATAGCTTCAGAGCGTTTCCTGAACTTCAATACCCGGTCATTGGCTTTCTTCTTACGGGCTGCGTTCGTGAGTTCCTTTTCAATCTCCAGTACTTCAGGAAACTCCCGTATTCTGTCTGTCTCAATCTTCATGAGACGTGGGTATTCCACCTTGCAGTGCGCCAGCCACTCACGGTCTATCGGTGCCCCACGGTACACGACTTCAATCAGTCCATGCGTACCGGGCATTACTATGTTATTGTACAAGTCCGCAAAGGACTTCTCAATAATCGGCTGGAATATGTCTGCCAGACGCATAGTACAATCCGCGTCCTGTACGCCATAAGGCCACAGAATCTCCAACGGAATATTGGCGTATGTACCACCTTGCGCTGGATTACACTCTGGGTGGGCAGCCTTGTACTCATTCAAAGGCTGATCGTACCCACCCATATCGGTGTGTTCCCACGCCAGCATGTCGAGGCTATGGACACCCAACTCTTCTGTAACGCCTACGTAGTGGGCTGTGAGCGTGTCAAACAGATAGTTCGCTATCCGAATGCCGAGCACTTTTCTCACGTACATGACGTCATACCAACCGCCATGGGCTATACGGATGCCACGCTTGGCTTCTAGCAATCGCTTCAGGAACTTGAGGATGGTCTTGAACTGCTCTGGAGTCCAAGGCGCTTCTTTGTGCTGTAAGGTGAGCCAATATCCTGTCCGGGCAGACGTGGAAAAGGCCATGCCCAGAACTTGTGGAGGATGAGGTAATTGCTTGAAAGGATCCAAGGATGACGATTCAATGTCGAACGTGAACCGGTCTGCATTCCATAGATGCAGAATCATCTTCTTGAAATCGTTCATCGTGGACACGTTTACATACTTCGTGCCCACCTTGGGTTTAACAGCCCAAACTTGGATCGGTTCAGCAGTCACTTCTTTGGTCTCCTGCTCTGTACCGCTCTGAGGTGCTTGGTGATGATGTAGGCATCCCGCTCTTCACGCCACTGTTGATACTCTTGTGGATAGTAATACTCCATGAGTTTCCAAAGAAAACTCAAGGCTTTCAGGAGGCTCTGGAAACCACCCTTGTCCTTATGCCGGTCCACGTACTTGCAAAGCGACATCTCCAAATACGGCCGCCCTGATGCCCAATCCCAATGTTGGATTGGTCCACGACAATTGGGACACATACCGAGTCCCTGGTTGTAATGGTTACCACCCACCTGTTCTACCTGTGCCATCTATCGCTCTCCTGTCGTGCTAGTGTTTGTTCTCCACAACGTAACAACATTCTCATGGAGGGCAAGGATGTGGAAAAGAACTCCTCCACTTTTCTGGTCTTGACCTCCAAACCTCGTGTGTAGTTCTTGAGCGGCACTTCCAAATCCGTGTTGCCCAGTCTAACCTCTTTCGTGCTGTACATAGTGCCTTCGGCGTAATCCACCATTGACACAATTACTGGGATGATGTCCCACACTTCTCTTGGCCCCACTCCCCCACCCAAGAACAAAGAAATGCTGGATAAAGAATTGCGCATAGCATCCTCAAACACCTCCACTTCCGGCACTTCTTCTTTGGTGGAACTAATCACATCTCCAGTCATAGACTCTCCCAAATCATGGGAAACGAACTCTGCCAGAGTCCTGTAAGCAAAGGCTTCATTAAAGGCTGGGGACAAGGACAACTCCCGCATAACCACGATCATCAACAACGATCCACGGCCTATGTGTTCGGCTACGCTCTGTCGTGGCTGAACTGTGAGTTTCGTAGAATACCTGGGCACGAAAGACTGCGCCTCGATGGCTTCCAGAATCATCTTGGGGTGCTTAGTCAACGGTGGCAATGTCTTGTCCTTTCGTCACGAAGTCCAGCACCAGCCACTTCATGGGGTTAGGAATTAGCTCCAACATCATGGCAAAGGTCTGCATGGCCCCAGCCTTACGCGCATGATACATAAGCATGACCGTGAAGAGGTGGAGCCAGTACTCAGGCACTCCATATCGGTTGGCAAAGTCTTCCAGTCTCATGTACCGAATATGGAAGTATGGGTCAGCCGCAGTCTGGTCGCTGGTATTGGCGAAGAATCTGATGTCCTTCTCCAACGGTTCCCAAAACTCCCGCACGAACAAATCGAAGGCATCCAGAGACCACCGCATATCCCATCCCGGCGTGTTTAGCTCCCTGCTGACTTTCATTAAGTCGATTCGACTTGTGTTAGCGGGTGCCGCCCACTTCTGAACGGTTTCCAGCGTGGGTTTGTACAGGTTGGTGTAGTAGTGGAGATTGTTACAGAGAACAGTGAACCACCCCATCCCCAAGCCCAAAGAACCAGCGATCAAAGCCTGAAGATGAGCGAACTGGATCATGTTGTGAGGTGTGCCCCATATCAGATCGTTGGAGCGGATCACCACCGTCACGTTCAACTTCCCATCTCGATTGGAGAAGTACACCATGTTGTTACAGGGATAATCCTTGGACTGGTGGAAGTTGTCCTTGATTGGGTCCCAAAGCGATACCACTGCTTGCCGGGTGGATGGGTCTCTCTGCAGCTTAGAGATCACGTGGAACAGCTGGTCCACCTCTACAGGCTCGTGTACTTGACCTGTGGTGTACGGGTGTGGGGTGTCCCGGAATGGCACTTCCCTGTAGCCATAGTGGCGGACTCGCGCACCATAAGCCGCATTAAAGTATGGGATGTTCCCATCCAGAAACTGCGCAAAGCTCTTGTTGTAATACGTGATAAACTCAGCCCCACTCTTGCCCGACCACATCCACACCACCTCAGCCAGAGCGAAGAATGGGTTCATCTTCCGCCCTGGGATTGTCAACGCCCACTTCTGGGGATTCTGTATAGTCCAAGCAAGGGGCAGGGGATACTCGGTCACTTCCTGCCCTCTTGGGGAGGCAGTAATTCCTCCACCTTGGACTAGCTGCACCAGTTCTGGATAAACTGTGAGAAAGTTATCGACTTCAATGTGCATTTCCGCTCCTTACGGTTTAGAACCGATTGAGCGGCTTAAAGGTCTATCCCTTGCGACTATGAGAAAGGATTACTCTCAGGCTTGCATACTGCGAGATTCAACGGAGTGTAAGGCTTCCCAAAAGTCAGTTCTGTGATCAGTAAGTCAGCCCCGTTTGCAATAGCTTGACGCTCTTCAGATGAGAAACGGAATCTCACAGCGGCAGCTATGGTCCCATCAGAAAACGACAAAGGTAGTATGATAATTGGAGCGTACTCAGGTTGGTCAAGAGCTATGACCTTTTCAAGTTCTACATATTCCTCTGTAAGAACTGGGGACACAGAATCCATATTTATCCTCTCAATCTATGAAATTCTTTCGTGTTCGGCTGTGTGAATACTTTGAATTTGTTGCGAGGCCGGCCCAATCCATGGAGTGCTTTGAAATATTTATGATACTCGCACAGATCGTGCTCCACGTTTCTGAGCGTCAATTCTCTGTCCTTGTAGGCTATGGAAGAGAATGGGAGTTTCAACCGGGCAAACTCATCCTTCTGGCACTCCCGGATGATCTGGATAGCTTTCTGGCACTGCTTGGGTTTTATGTCGGGGAATATGTCCTTCAGCCCTCGCATACAGCCGGGCCCAGGATTCACCCACTCGTCTTCATGAAGATTGTTCCACGTGGCGTAGGAGATGTCCACCACGATCTCGTAAGCGTTAAAGGGCCCAATTCCTGGGATAGTAGTGAGAAACTTGTGGATGGGGCCAAGAGAGGTCTGGTGTTCTACCAATGTCATGAGTTTGGGTAGCGCCTTCAAGACATGGGCGAATATCCACTCAAACCGCTCCAACTTGTCTCGGCCAGGGAAATGCTCATAGGCGCACACCATATGGGCGTCTGTGTAGAGAGCGTTTCCAGCCTCTGCATAAGTCCTAAGCTTATTGAATACAGCCACGAAACTGGGCCATACCATCGTGCCTACAGAGTTGCGGTACACAGTCTGAAAGCCTATGTGATCATAGGTAGCCACTCTATTGAACATCCGGTACAGGATGATGTTGAAGACTTCCTCTTCAGGCGCGTTCCCTGTGTTGACGATGTTATCTAGCAGGTAGAGGGTGCCTCGGTCAAGCTCACGGTACATGTTGGTGAACTTGTACTCCAAGAAGATTGGATCTTTTGTCCAAGGTGGCGGGTCTTTGAGCACGAATCGCTTGTACCAAATGAGATGGCGCTTGTAGATCATCTTCCAGAAGCCATCCAGATTCTGCTGGGACGTGGTCAATCCCAGTTCCTTCCACATCCTGGTCTGCAAGTTCAAAAACATGTCAACTCTCCAAGCGAATATAGCTCCAAAAACTTCTTAAACACAACATTCTTGGGATGTTTGGTGTCGAGCACAGTACACTCCACATCCCCTTGCTCCAGGTACCACTTCAACTGACGTATGGAAGTCGCATACTTCCCACGTATCAGATTTTCATTCACTTCCTTGCCACCGTTGCGCTTCTGTACTCGGGCCAAGCATTCTCTGATAGTAGTGCCCATGAAACAGAAACTTACGTGCCGATAATAGCGTTCACGCAATTCCTTCATCAACTCATAAAAGGTGGACTTGATATCTCCCACGATCACACCTTCATAGAGGACGTTCACATCTTTATCCCAGAACAACTTGAGCAGTTCGGCCACCACTTTGGTGTTACTCAAGGTATCGCAGCCTCCACACTGTGACATGTACGTTCCCAGTATCACTGTGTTGTACTTGCGGCTATAGATGGCTATGGGTTTCTTCTGATGGGCTTCTGTAGTTATGTAAACCCAATTCCCTGTGCGTAGCATCTCGAACACTACTGTGGACTTTCCAGAACCGTTACAACCTTTGAGGTTGATGCAATAGTGATAGCCAGGGCGTTCAGTGTTTTCTGGCAACAAGTCTGCGGGTATGACCTGACGCCCATCATAAGACACGAGCCAGCCCTTGCTGTTTCTGAGCATCTCGCGCTTCACAGAGGCACCCCGATGAACTTCTGTGGAATCCGGTAAGGCTCGATGGTGTAGATGTCTCCCTGTACGGTCAAGGTGAAGGATGCAGCCGTGTACGAGTGGTGGGCTACCTTGTTACAGTGCTTCATGACCCAACTTTCAAATTCCTTACGCAGTTCAGTCACAGTCCTCTCCTTTGTACCAAGCCCAAGCCTATCATGCGCCCTTCGTCACGCAGGATGTGCCTCCATGGGGCTTCGATTTTGAATCTTTGGGGGTTGGCGTACTCGCCCAGATATTCCCATGGCATGTACTCTTTGCGGAATTGCCAGAGCACACTCCAGTCAATACCACTTGTGATGTCCACGGATTGCATCTGCAGTATCTCGTCTGCCATCCGGTCCAAGTAGTATCCCAGGTAACGCCCACGAGCGAAGAACCCTTTGTAAGCGCAGAAGCAGGACTCCATGAGCCATGGGTCGATTGGGACTTGTGGATACTCCTTGCGAAGTTCCGTCATGAGGTCTGTCGCTTCAGCCTCAAGGTACGCCCACTGTTCTGCCTTCAAAGGGCCTTTCGCCCAGTCAGGCTTCCCGATAGCAATACACAGACCAGCACGAGGTGATGCCGCTTCCTTGAGGAACATGTTGTCCGCCAAGATCGGCATTCCGGTGCACCTGTGTAGGGCTTCGGTGTAAATGTATACCGCGTACCTGCCAAAGCGGTAAAGTCTCATGAGCTCTTTGTGGACGTTTCTGAAGGACTGCTTAGGCTTGCCTGCCACAAGTAACTTGGAGAAAAATGCTTCTTGACTTCCTGAAGCCTGTGATCCAATGAGTTGTCGGTAACTCTCGAACATGGCCACGAAATGGCCCTTCTCATACTTCCTGTCCTTGTTGTAGCGTAACTGTTTCCAATTGCGCTCATGCCACGACCGTAGGCGCTCGATGTCAACTTTCTCATACTCGGGGAACTCCTGAGCTACATAGAATACACTACCAGGATGGTAAAACACGCCATAAAGCCAGCACCACCATAGTTCTTGGGAGAGTGACAGTTCATAGCGTCTGAACAGATAATTGAGCATGGGATAGTTAGGGTCAATTTCCCACGTCTTGCAGGCAGCAGCGGAGTACACCTTGAAGGACTCACGCGGGTGCTCCCGGTGGTCCATATGATTATCACCTGTAAAAAAGCTAGTGAAGCTTTTCCCACCATTCGTTACTTCCCGGTTTCTCAACCAGGATTGAGATGGCAGTTCGGGTCTTGGGTAACGCTTCTCCTTGGTGTAAGGTATCTGGTAAGGCATCTCGCGCACTACTCCGCTTGTAGTAATGCGGAACACCACATACGATGGGATACTTGACAACTGTACCTCAACCTTGGCTTTCCTGGCAGCCCGCAGGACTATGTCACGTGTGGAAGCAAAACCGTACATCTCCCACTCTTTCACGTAAAAGATGGTAAGTGGACGCAAGTGATCTCGTGTAACATACAAGTCACCTGTGTCCTTCTCCAGTATGCCAAGGCTGTAGATGGGCGGCTCCACCTTAGCTGTGTCTAACAGCGACCGTATCAAGTTCTTGGTGGGATGATACTCCACCATGGAATTAGCTTCCATCTTCTGCAATAAAACTTCTGAGTCGTTGGTAGTCTGCATGGCCACAACTTTGTAGTCATGCTGAAGCTTGTCAGGGTTCTCCATGGACACCAGTCCATTGTGAGCTATGGCGTAGTTTACCGCTGTGATGGGCTGGGCATTCTCCACAGTTACGTCCCCACTCGTGGAGTAGCGGGTGTGAAACAACATGGAGTCGGGCACGCTATGGTGGAGACGCGGCCACATCTCGTTAGTCTGCAAGAAGTGCTTCACCGTACCTACTGATTTCTGTGAGAACATCCTGCCGCGTTCGGTCCAAGCCACTCCACAGGAGTGCATCCCACGAATCTGCGACTGGAGCATGATTTGCTCAAAGAACTTGAGCCCTTGTTTGGCGTAGGTGTAGTCACCCAGTACATAGCCCGCAATTCCACACATATTCGATCTCCCAAAAGGAAAGGGTAGCCACTTGGGCTACCCCCATGTTACAGTACGGGTTGTCTGTGACTACTTCTTGGCTTTCTTTGCCGGCGCTGCGCCTTCAAGGTGCTTATTGATCGCCATGCAGCGAAGCATGTGGTCAATCCGCTTGTCCTCTTTCTTCGCCCAGGTCACGCCCAGCTTCTTGGCAACACCGAGGCTGTACTTGTACTTCTCATCCACGGTCTTGCCTTCCAAACCAGCTGCGAAGTCCTGCTGCGCCTTGTTCTTGGGAGCCTTTTCCTTCTTTGGCTTCTTCACCTTGGCAGGCTTGGCGGCAGGGGCCTCTTCCTCATCGTCCCCATCAGCGATCTCCTCACCGTCCTCTTCCTCATCCAGATCGGTGTCCTCATCGCCCTCTTCCAGACCTTCCAACTCCTCATCCACTTCCTCAACATCCTCAACAACTGGTTTGCCCTTCGGCATGGGTATCGTCTCCTTGACGGGTTGTGCGCCCTCTACGGACAAGAGACGCAGGGTTGTGTTGTTCATGATCAGGACAACCTTGGCTCCGCGTGCCAAGTGTTTCGCCATCTGCCCTGACTTCTGTTGAAGAACTCCAGCAATTACATCCGGCTTGACCCCAGTGCGGTATGACCGCTTGATGTTGACAAGTCCCTGGGAGTTGCCGGATTTCATGGCACACGCTGTGCGATCAAGACAAATCTTGCATTCCGGCGCTTTTGCGTCGTGGTACTTGCCAAAGCACTCGGGAATGATTGAGACTACCTTGCTCACATGCGCTCCAAGAATCTGTGCGATTTTCGTTTTGCCTTTGCGGTGATTATGGATCCACCGCTTCATGTTGTCGGAGACGGTTGACGGTATGCCTTTGGAGAGCATGTTGTCCAATACCGCATCGAGCTCACTTACAGGCATGTCGTTATGGGCTAACCCACCCAACTCCGACACCAGCTCACGGAGTATGTGACTCCGCTCTGCGTCTAATTGAACACCATTTCCCTCAGCCATACCTTCTTCAACTCCGCCACAAGGGCTTTCGTTTTACTTGGATGAAAACCCAACACTCTGCCGACCAAGGCGTTTGTAATCTTTGTAGGCACCCGCACATCAAGACCTTGATTCTTGAGAGCGGTTCTCCGCATCTTCTGGATGTTGAACATCCGGTAGACTGCTGGAGAGGGATTCAACAACTGGTCCAACAACATAGACGCTTCAGGGGAAACTTTGGTGCCCAGAAATTCCTGGTAATACCGCAGGAAGACATCATGGAAACCATCATAGCCCCAACTATACGATATGGCTTCCAAATCCAACTCCATGTTTATTGGCTTTTGACTCTTGGCGATGTTCACCATATCTATGAAGGTGTTTCTTACAATCGTCCTAAGAATCGCATCCAGTTCTGGTCCCGACTTGTCCTGGTATTGGTCCGACACGTACACTTCGTACAACTTAATCAGCCCCTCCTGGTGCAAGTCACAAGGCTCCATACTAATCAGCAACGGCGCAAATTTGTGTGATAGAGCCCAAATGTAGCGGTCCAACCTTTCAACTATGCCTTCCCATTCCATCTTCTTGTTGCCTTGGTGAATCTTAGCTTGGGGTTATGGTAAACGACCCTGGAAGGCACGGAGGCAAATCCATCTTCCAGATGTTACGATACGGCTCAGTGTGCTTCCGCAAGTCACAAGAGCCAACCCCAAGCTAACATCCACCCACCCGGTAGATGTTATGCGTTTTTAGCGCCTGTTCATATAGCCTCCCCGTCTTGCCATCCTTGCAACTTTCTAAGTATCGGACGCGGAACCTCGCAAAGTAAAGCCAGTTGCGGACTTTTCTTTAATTAACCACTCAATTCCACGTTTCCTTGCAGTTTTTCGCCTCCCGGTAGCTTGAACCGGG
>Ga0207647_10002191_pt1 | contig 14897 bp, 15 predicted proteins | sample KBSCornC2_FD_184295 | JGI IMG/M metagenome (GOLD analysis project Ga0207647, IMG submission 184295) | Corn rhizosphere microbial communities from Kellogg Biological Station, Michigan, USA - C2 (SPAdes) (version 2) | ecosystem: Host-associated > Plants > Roots > Rhizosphere ...
TATACCGATTAGTGATGATGCTGATCGGGCTAGAATGATGCGAAAGGATGCAACGATGATCAATGCAGTCGGCCCCACCGGCATCCCTCGCGCCATTGAATTGCGCGGCGAGAGTGTCGGCAAGAGCGAACCGGTCGCGAAGGTGGACTCCACGGCTTCGGAGGCTTCGAGCGCCATTACGACCCCCGCGGCCGAACTGGCAGCGCAGGGTGCGCCGGTGGACAGCGCCAAGGTTGCCGAAATCCGGGCCGCGATCGCCAACGGCACCTATAAGATCGATGCGAAGGCGATTGCCGAACGCATGATCGCACTTGACCTGCCGAAGGCGTGAGCGAAGCCGCTCTCCAGCAATTGAAAGACGCCCAGGCTGCACTGATTGCGGCGCTGGACGGGCACGACGTCGATGCCATCGACGCCGCCAACGCGACCCTAGCCGCTGCGATCGAGCAGGTCTGCGCCACCGGCGGCTGGCACGAACGTCCGGGGCTGCGTGACGAACTAATCCATATCCTCAAGACTGCCGAAGCCGCGCGGGGGCGCGTCAACGCACTGGCGGATCAGAACCGCCGCGATCTCGAGAAGCTGATCAGCCTGGCCGGTGCGCCGCGCGCCGTGGCTTACCGGCGGAGCGGCAAGCTGGGCTGACGGGCACTGAAGAGCAGAAAACGATAGCCGGCCGAGAGGCCGGCTTTCTTATTTATAGTCCGGGGTGATCACCGATCGCGGGCGCAAAAACTGGCATGGCTCTTGCTTCTTTTCCTCTGCAAGGAAGAGGTAAAGATGGCGACCAAGGCGATGACACGCAGATTATGGATCGGTTCGGCCAAGGGGGCGATTCTGCCCCTGGCTACGCTGATGCTGGTCGGCTTGATGATCGTTCCCGTGCCGAGCATCGTGCTGGACATCGGTTTCATCAGCAACATCATGATCAGTCTTGCCGTGCTGATGATCGCGCTGAATGCGGAGAAGCCGCTCGACTTCTCGGCTTTCCCGACCGTCCTTCTTTTCACCACCTTGTTGCGGCTTTCACTCAACGTCGCGTCGACGCGCGTCGTGCTGGTCGACGGCCATACCGGCGCCAACGCCGCGGGCCATGTCATCGAATCGTTCGGGCATTTCCTGATCGGCGGCGATTATGCAGTCGGCCTGTTCGTGTTCGGCATCCTGATGATCATCAACCTGGTCGTGATCACCAAGGGCGCGGGCCGCGTGTCGGAAGTGTCGGCGCGTTTCACCCTCGACGCCTTGCCCGGCAAGCAGATGGCGATCGACGCCGATCTGAATGCCGGCCTGATCACGCCCGACGAAGCCAAGGCCCGCCGCCAGGAAGTGGCGACCGAGGCCGATTTCTACGGCTCGATGGACGGTGCCTCCAAGTTCGTGAAGGGCGACGCCGTCGCCGGCGTCATGATCCTGGCGATCAACATCGTCGGCGGCCTGGTGTTGGGCGTTGTCAGCCACAAGCTGTCGGTCAGCGAGGCCGCCTCGACCTATATCCAACTGGCGATCGGCGATGCGCTGGTCGCGCAGGTTCCGGCGCTGCTGCTGTCAATCGCCGCCGCCGCGATCGTGACCCGCGTCAGCTCCCCGCTCGACCTTTCCAATCAGATCACCAGCCAGTTCGGCATGGCCAAGGCGTGGACGCCGGTTGCCGGTATCCTCGGCTTCCTCGGCATCCTTCCGGGCATGCCGCATCTCGTCATTCTGCCCGCCGCCGGCCTCGCCGGCACCGTCGCCTGGAAGCTCAAGAAGTCCAAAGAAGCCGCTGCTGTCGCAGCCGCGATTCCCGCCCCCGCCGCGCCGGTCAATCCCAACCAGATCCAGTGGGACGAAGTGTCCGATGGTGCCGCGCTCAGCCTGGAGCTGGGTTATGGCCTGATCAACCTGGTCGATGAACGCAAGGGCGCACCGCTAATGGCGCGCATCACGGGCATTCGTCGCCAGTTGAGCCGCGAGCTCGGGTTCGTCGTGCCGCTGGTGCGCGTCCGCGACAATCTGTCGCTTGGGCCAAACAGCTATCGAATCACGGTCGCAGGCGTGGTCGTGGGCGAGGACGAATGCTGGCCGGACGATCTGCTGGCGCTCGATTCGGGCGAACTGATCGGCACGGTCGAAGGCCGCAAGGTCAAGGATCCGAGCTTCGGGCTCGATGCTGTCTGGATCCGTCCCGAACAGCGCAGCGATGCGGTGGTGGCCGGATATACGGTCGTCGACGGCGCAACCGTGATCGCCACCCATCTCAACCAGCTCATCGCCAACTCGGCCGCCGACCTGTTCGGCATGGACGAGGCGCAAAAGCTGCTCGACGCGCTCAAAGAAAGCTCGCCACAGCTGGTGGCCGGTCTGACGCCTCAGCCACTCAGCCTGGCCCAGCTAGCCGCCGCGTGCCGGGCGCTGCTGGCCGAGGGCGTGCCGCTCAAGGATTTCCGCCGCGTGGCCGAGGCTATGATCGATGCCGCGCGCGAATCGGCCGATCCAATCCAGCTCAACGAAGGGGTTCGGCAGCGTATTGGCGCCTTGATCGTTCAGACCATCGTGCCTGTTCGTATGCCCTTGCCCGTCGTCACTTTCGACGCGGAACTCGAAGGCCTGCTCGCGCAAGCGGTGCGGGTTGGCCCCAACGCGGCGCATCCGTTCGAACCTGCGCTTGCCCAACGCATCATCGCGGCGGTGAATCAGGCGGCTGCGCCGCTGATCAACAGCGCCACGCGTTTTGCTCTAGTGACGTCGCCCATGGCTCGTCGCGCCGTGGCAAGACTTCTTAAACCACATCTGCCAGAAACTCCGATCATGTCGTTCCTCGAGATTCCCGATGGCAAGGCGGTTGAAGTGATGGCGATTGTCGGCAGCAACCAAGGCAATGCGGCGGCGACGCTGCGCGCTCCGGAGATGGCGCAATGAGCCTCGCCCAACCCTCCGCCCCGATGGAAGGCGCGATGACCTATCAGCGCCGCCCGGCGCGACAGGACCCCGCGGCGCTGGCCCGCCAGCACATGCCGCTGGTGCGCAAGATCGCCTGGCACGTCCATGGGCGCGTCTCGAGCGCGATCGAAGTCGAGGATCTGGTGCAGATTGGGATGGTCGCGCTGGTCGAGGCGGCGAACGGCTACGAGGATCGCGGCCACGCATTTTCGACCTATGCGTCGATGCGCATTCGCGGCGCGATGATTGATCACCTCCGCCGCCATGCGACGATCTGTCGATCGGCCATGGCCAAGCGCAAGGCGATGAACGAGGCCAGCGCCAAGTTCGAAGCGCAGTGGGGCCGCTCTCCGAGCGAAGCCGAACTGGCACGCGCCATGGGCATCGACCCGGCGGAATTCCGCGAAATGGCCGATTCGGCGATCAACGTACGGCAGGAATCGCTCGATGAAGTCTATTCGGACCAGTCGATATGGTTCGCCGACGTCGAGGAGCGCGTCGACCAGACGATGGAGCGCGAGGAATTGGCTGCGGCCATGGCCGAGCATATCTCCGAGCTGCCTGAGCGTGAGGCGCTGGTTCTTCAGTTATACTTCGTCGAGGAAATGAACCTGGACGAGATCGGTCAAACCTTGGGTGTGGGCGCCGCGCGCGTATGCCAGATCAAGAAGTCGGCGCTCGACCGTCTGCGCAAATCGCTTGCGGAATGGGCTGACTGAGCCCGGTTTCTTTCAATCCACATCGTCATGCCAGCGGAAGCTGGCACCCATCTCCCGACAATTGAACTTGCCTGGCGGTGCCGCCAACGGCACCCGGCCCACCCTGGCAACAGCATAGAGATGGATCCCAGCTTTCGCTGAGATAACGCCTTCCTCTTTCAGCGAACTACCGGTGCGTCCCGAGCCTGGTCAGGCCATTCCCGGTCAGTACAAGCGGAGTAACGGCGAGAACGTTCGTTATTTATCAGCCCAACCCGTGGGTGGTGCCCTTCCCTTGCGTCTAACGCAGGGAGGCAAAAACCGGGGCACCCATGGCAGACCGATCAGGTCCTGAATTGCAGCAAATCGGGCGAGACCGCTATTCGGCGGGTGCGGTCGCACTACATTGGATCACCGCCGCTGCCTTCGCATTCCAGATCGGGCTCGGCTGGCGCATGGGGGCACCGCGGGGACCGCAGACATTTGCAGTGTTCCAGCTGCACAAGTCCGTGGGCATCACCATTTTACTTCTGACGTTGATGCGTGTGGGTTGGCGACTGAGCCATCGTCCTCCACCCTACCCCCCGACGGTCCGCCCGATCGATGCCGCGCTTGCTCGCGGCGTACATGCCATTTTCTACCTTCTGTTGTTGGGCTTGCCGCTGTCGGGCTGGCTGATGGTTTCCACCAGCAAAGTAGCCGTGCCGACCTTCCTTTACGGCGCTCTGCCCTGGCCACATGTACCCGGGGTGGCGACGCTCGACGCGGCCCACAAGGCCATGATGAATAACGCGGCGGAGCGGACCCACCTCCTGCTGGTATGGACCGCGATTGGGGCAATCGCGTTGCATGTAGCCGGGGCGCTGAAACATCAGCTGCTCGAGAGCGGCGCCTATCTCCGGCGTATGACGCTATTGCCGCCGCGCTTTCTAACCGCAGCAGGGCTCCTGATCGTTATCGCGCTTGTCGGACTATTCATGCTCGGCCGCTCCATCGACCTGTCGCCGATCGCGCTTGCAGACCCGAAGCGTGCTCCCGAACCGGTTCGAAAGGCGATCCGGTCGTCTGGCTCTCCTGCCGCAGCACCGTCCGCGCCGGTGCCCGTCGCGCCGCCGCGGCCACTGGAAGAGGTGCCGGTCCCAACCCCTGAACAGGTCGAACCAGCACGCTGGACAGTCCGGAAGGCGGAATCGGCGCTTCGTTTCCACTCTGCCTGGTCGCAGGGTCCGATCGACGGCGGCTTCAGCAGCTGGCGCGCCGACATCCGCTTCGATCCAGCCGCCCTCCCCCGCTCCACCGTTCGTGTCACGATCGACATGGCATCGGTCACGGCCACCGATAGCGACCAGCAGAGTGCGCTCCCCGAGAATGACTGGTTCGCAGTAGGACTGCATCCCACGGCCATCTGGACATCCACCGCGATCCGCCATCTCGGAGGGGATCGCTACCGAGCCGATGGCACGCTTACGCTGCGCGGCGTCTCGCGGCCGCTGCCGCTGACCTTCACGCTGCGTATCGTCAGGAATGTCGCAACGATGCGCGGCAGCGCCTCGATCGACCGGACCGCGTTCGGCGTCGGTCAAGGCGAATGGTCATCCACCGCAGATCTGCCCGCCCTCGTTTCAGTCACGGTCGATATCAAGGCCGATCGCACCGCATCCGCACCACCCAAGGAGAAACGATCATGAAGCTTGCCGTCGCTGCCGCCGCATTGCTGCTCGTCGCCCAAAGCGCGTCCGCCCAACAGTCACCACCTGCGGGGCCGCCCCAGCGCAGCGTCAGCAAGGACCCGGCCAACGCGCCATCGGGCACTTATCAGCTCGATCCACGCCATACCTCGATCATCGCACGGGTGGGACATGCGGGCGGCATTTCATTCAGCACCTTCCGGTTCGGCACCGCATCGGGATCGCTCAACTGGAACAGCGCTGATCCCGCCACCTCGCAAGTGGATGTCACGGTGGACATGACGTCGATCCAAACCCCAGTCGCGAACTTCGCTTCCGAACTGATCGGGGATCGGTTCCTCAAGACTGCCCAGTTCCACGACGCCAAATTCGTCTCGACCAGCATTCGCCGCACCGGCCCGACAAGCGGCGTGATCAGCGGCACGCTCACCTTCATGGGCCAGACAAAGCCTGCGACGATCGACGCCATGATGGTTGGCACCGGCAACGGCCGCAACGGGCCGGTCATCGGCTTTTCAGGCACGATGCGATTCAAGCGTTCGGATTTCGGTTTCTCCGCCCTGATCGGTGTGGCGAGCGACGAGATCGAGGTGATGCTCGACGCCGAGTTCGACAAGACAGCGTGATCGCGGCGTCGGAACGGGATCCGGCGATTGACGGCGGCATAGCCAGACGCTCATTTGCGGTCATGCGCTTTGCTGCCCCACCTCGCGCGGATCCCGTTCTGATCGAAGCTTGGAACGATCTGTATCGGGACAGGCTCAGCAGCTACTTCCGCCGCCGCGGCGTAAGTGCGTCGGATTGCGAGGATCTGACGCAAGAGGTGTTCCTCAGGCTGGCGCAGCAGGCGGATCTCGGCGCTGTTCGCCAGGCCGAAGCCTATCTGCATCGCACGGCAGCGAACGTGCTCACCGATTGGCACCGGCGTGCACGCGCACGCGGAGCAGGAATGCACGATCCGATCGCTCCGGGTATGGAAATACAGGATGAAGGCGTTTCGCAGGAGCGCGTCGCGCTTGGCCGTGATGCGTTGACGCGCCTCAACCAGGCGCTGGCACGGATGCCCGCCCGGACACAGCTTGTCTTCACGCTTCACCATTTCGAAGGCCTGCCCTACGCCGAGGTTGCCCGCCGCAGTGGCATCGCGGTGCGCACTGTCGAGGATCACATGGCGCGAGCCAATCTGTTCCTGCTCGGGGCGATGGAGCAGGGCGAATGAGCCACCTGGACGCTTCCTCCGCCGAGGCTGCACGCTGGGACGCGCGTCTGCGAGCTTGCGATTGCACGGACGCCGACCGCCAGGCGTTCACGGCGTGGCGGAGCCGTCCGGGCAATGAAGCCGCTTATGCACGCCTGCAGGAGGCGCTGACCCTTCTGCGAAACAACCATACGGGTGCCGGGACGATTGCTCGCCAGCGTGGATGGGGCTTGCGCCGCGCCAGTGTAGGGCTCGCCGCCTCGTTCGCGGCTGCCTTGCTGATCGGAACATGGCTGGCGACGCGGCCGGCGCCTGACATGATGGTGAGCGCACCCGCTGCCGCGGAGCGTGCGGTCCGCTTCGCCGACGGCTCTGCCATGCTGCTTGCCCCCGGAAGTAGGATGAAGGTCCATTATGCCGGAGACGCCCGTCGGGCGACGCTGATTTCCGGCAGCGCGCGACTGGTGCTGGCGTCCGACGAGAGCCGCCCCTTCATTCTCTATGCGGCAGACCGCCGGGTGACGACCGCGGGGTCCGAGCTGAGCGTTGGGCTGTCCCCCGGGCGTGTTCGGATCGGCCTGTTGCGCGGTGCGGCGCGCGTCCATTGCTGGCACGGGCTGCTACCATCGGATATGAACCTGCGGGTCGGGCAGCGGCTCGATGCCGAAATCGGCAGCAATCACGCCCGGCTGGAGACGATCACGTAAACGGGCTCAGCAGGTCACCGGTGCGGGCGTGCAGCCGCGCCGCAGGGATCGCGCTCGATCTGGATCGTGGCGTGGCCGATCCCGAAACGCTCCTCGAGCAGCCTGGCGACGATCAACCGCACCTCTTCGCCGTTCGCTTCCTCAACGATGGCGATGTGAACCGATCCGTTGATGTCGCTGATCGCCATCGACCAGACGTGCAGATCGTGGACGTCACACACCCCTGGCAGGTCGGAAATGGCATTGCGTATCTCAGCGAGATCGATCCCCTTGGGCACGCCCTCCAGCAGCACGTTGGTCGTGTCGCTCAGCAGCGCCCAAGTGCGCGGCAACACCCATAAGGCGATGGCGATCGCGACCACCGGATCGATCCACAATTTGCCTGTCAGCCGGATCAGCACCGCGCCCAGGATCACGCCGACCGAGCCGATCGCGTCAGACCAGACTTCCAGATAGGCGCCCTTGACCGCCATGCTCTCGCCGCGTCCGGCCATCAGCACGCGCATTGCGACCAGGTTGATGACCAGGCCGAGCGCCGCCACCGCGAGCATGCCATTAGCCGCCACTGGTTCAGGGGCACGGAAGCGGCCGACGGCCTCGACCATTACATAAATTGCGGCGGCAACCAGGAGCAGCGCATTGAACGCGGCCGCCAGTATCTCCAGCCTTTTATATCCGAAGGTGCGTTTGTCGTCGGGAGCCTTGCCCCCGATCCGGACCGCCATCAGCGCGATCGCGAGCGCCGCCACGTCGGTCAACATGTGCGCCGCATCGGAGAGTAGCGCGAGACTATTATAAAGGAAGGCGCCCACTAGCTCGATCGCAAGGACGGATCCGCTCAGCGCCAGCGCGATGCCGAGCGAGCGGGCACTGGCGCCGGACGTATGGTCGTGATGGCCATGGTCGCCATGATGATGATCGTGATGATGGTGGTGGCCGTGGTGATCGTGGCCGTGCGCTGCGCTCATGCGCGCGCTTTAGAAGAGGAAAAGCACAAAAAGAAGAAGCCCCCGGCGCCAAGGGGGAAGAGCGCCGGGGGCTTCGAGCCCTGATGTTAGGACTATGCCTTGTCGATTAGCGCAGCAGCGAGAGGACGTTCTGCTGGCTCTGGTTCGCCTGGGCGAGCATCGCGGTCGATGCCTGCGACAGGATCTGCGACTTGGCGAGGTTCGTGGTTTCCATGCCGAAGTCGGCATCTTCGATCCGCGACCGGGCGTCGCTCAGGTTGGTGATGTTGCTGTTCAGGTTGTTGACCACCGACTGGAGGCGGCTCTGCGAGGCACCCAAGGTAGCGCGCTTCGTCGCAACGTCGCTGATCGCGGTGTCCAGCGTGTCGAGAGCGTCGCTAGCGTCGCTCTGGTCGCTGATGTCGATCGAGGTCGCAGCGGACAGGTCCAGCTGAGTGAAGTCCATGTCCACCGTGTCCGCCGAGCTGGAGCCCGTTTGGATCGTGACGGTGCCGCCCGAACCGGCCGAACCGGTGAAGAGGCCGACGCCGTTGAACTTGGTGTTGCTGACGATCTGCGTGATCTGCGAGGTCAGCGCGCTGACTTCGGTCTGCAGATTGGTGCGATCGCTGTCCTGATAGGTGCCGCTCGACGACTGAACCGCGAGTTCGCGGATACGCTGCAGCATGTTGGTGACTTCGTCGAGCGCGCCGTCAGCGGTCTGCGCCATCGACTGGCCGTCGTTGGCGTTACGAACTGCCTGCGACATGCCGCGGATCTGCGAGGTCATCGAAGAAGCGATGGCGAGGCCGGCGGCGTCGTCCTTCGCGGAGTTGATGCGCTTGCCGCTCGACAGACGCTCCATGGCGGTCTGCAGGCTCAGTTCCGCCGTGTGCGAACCATTCTGGGCCCGAAGAGCGCTAACGTTGGTGTTGATAACAGTCACTGTGGATTCCTTTCCCGCTCAGATCAGGCAGTCTGGACAGTGGTCCTGTTCCCGCCTCGATCAGAGTAACGGCCGGGGTCGGCGGGGATTTAACCGGAAAATTTTCGGAGCCTCGAAAAAGTCGGCCCAAGGCGCAGGCGCGTGACGCGGGCATGAGCGCGAGCATGGCCGCGCACGTAAGGCGCGGGGCCATGCGTGGCCGCCCGCGCATGAAGCGAGCGGGTGGGCACGCACGATACGCGCGCGTTCTATTAAGACTTTTTAAGTTAATCAGGGAGTAACCAGCACTCAACGGCGGGCATTGCCGGACGTGAGGAGTGCAAATGACGCAGATCGGTTTGAGTGAAGGCGCAGCGACGGTCGACCCGGCCCTGGCGTCATGGCTCGCTGGTGTCGGCCTGCCGGCTATTCGCATCAACGCCGCTGAGGCAGCACCGAAAGAAATGATCCGGATCATCGCCGTTTCGGAGCGTTCTTTCGCCCGTCACAGCGACATCCTGATCGACGTCCGCGAGGGCGCGCCCGTTTATACCACTGCCGCCAAAGGATTTCCGGCCGAGATCGGCTTCGGTTTCGAGGATATGGCGTTCGGCCATGCTCTGATCGCCGAACTGGTCCGCCCCGCCGGCCGCCCGGCTTGCGGCGAACCCGAGAGCGCCGCCTTCCTGAAGCTCGCCGCGCGCATCGCCGCGCATGATGCGACGGTCCTGGTGCTGGGCGAAACCGGTACCGGCAAAGAAGGCCTCGCCCGTTTCATTCACGCCAGCTCGCCGCGCGCCGATGGGCCGTTTGTGGCGATCAATTGCGCCGCTTTGCCCGAAACCATGCTCGAAGCGATGCTGTTCGGCCACCAGAAGGGCGCGTTCACGGGCGCCGCGGGTGCCGGCGAAGGCCTGTTCCGGGCGGCCGAGGGTGGCACCTTGCTGCTCGACGAGGTCGCCGAACTGCCGCTTCCTCTGCAAGCGAAGCTGCTGCGCGCGCTCCAGGAGCGCGAAGTTCTGCCGATCGGTGCGACCAAGCCGATCCCGATCAACGTCCGCGTCGTCGCGGCCGCCAACCGCGATCTCGCGACCGAGGTGGCCGAAGGCCGGTTCCGCGCCGACTTGTACTGGCGCCTGAACGTGATGCCGCTGATGCTGAAGCCGCTCGCTGAGCGCCGCCTCGACGTGCGCGCGATCACCGCCACGCTGATGCTGCGCCATCTGACGCAGGGCGAAACCTTCCCCTGGCCGACCCAGGCCGCGATCGACCGGCTTATGACGCATGGCTGGCCGGGCAATGTCCGCGAACTCGAGAACGTCCTGCAGCGCGCGATGCTGCTGCGCATGACCGACCGGATCGAGGCGCACGACCTGACGATCGAGGCGGGTACGCTCGCCGCCGCGCAGAGCGTTCGCCACGTGCCGAAGGCGGCGACGCCGACCCGCCTGCACGAGGCGGCACGCGTGTCCGAATACGAAGCGATCGAAGAAGCCCTAGCTGCGACCGGCGGTCACCGTCTGCGTGCGGCCGAGCGGCTGGGCATCAGCGAACGCACGCTCCGCTACCGGCTCGCCGGCATGCGGGCGGCGGCGTGAGGAGGCTTAGGCGATGAGCGGAATCAGCCCTGCGACCCTGCTCCAGATGCGGAGCGCCATTCTTCAGCAGAACAGCGCACTGCAAAAGGCAGCGACCAATGCCGCGCAGCCGATCGATGCGATCGGCGGCGTCAGCGGCGTGGGCGGCGTCGGTAACGCCAACGGCGGGAATTTCGCGAGCGCGATGAAGAGCGCGCTCACCGAAGTAAACGGACTTCAGGCCAATGCCGAAGCCGCCACCAGCAGCTACGAGCGCGGCGAGACGACCGACATCGCCGCGGTGATGCTCGCACGGGAAAAGGCCTCGGTCGGATTTCAGGCGACCCTGCAGGTAAGAAATAAACTCCTGTCCGCGTACAAGGACATCATGAGCATGCCGGTATAATCGATGAGCGACGCAACCCTCCCCGTCCCCGTCACCCCCTCCTCCAACCCGCCGGGCGCCATGCTCGAGCGGGTTAAGGGGCTTGCCGGTCAGCCCGCGGTTCAGAAGAGCCTGCCGCTGCTGGGCATCGCTGTCGCGATCCTGATCGCGTTCTTTGCGTGGAGCAGCTTCGCCAAGGGGCCGCAGCGCGATCTTTTCACGGGCCTGGCGGACGCCGACAAGGCGGCGGTCGCCGATACGCTCAAGTCATCGGGCATCGATTATACGCTCGATCGCTCGACGGGTGCGCTGACCGTCTCGGATACCGATTATTATCGCGCCAAGATGCTGCTGGCGCAGGCGGGGCTCCCCAAGAGTGCGCCTGACGCCGACAGCGTGCTGGCCTCGCTGCCGATGGGCGCCAGCCGCGCGGTCGAGGGCGAGCGGCTGCGCGATGCGCGCGAGACCGATCTCGCCCGCACGATCGAGGCGATCGACGCGGTTCAGACCGCGAAGGTCCACATTGCTGCCGAGCAGCAGAGCGTGTTCGTGCGCGACGAGGCGCCGGCCTCCGCTTCGGTGATGCTGACGCTGCGCCAGGGCCGTGCCCTCTCGGACGGCCAGACGCAGGCGATCGTCAATCTGGTCGCCTCCTCGGTTCCCGGACTGTCCCCCGACAATGTGTCGGTGGTCGACCAGTCGGGTCATCTGCTCAGCAAGAAGGGCGGCGAAGGGACAGCCGATCGCCAGCTCGAAATGCAGGCGCAAGTCGAGCAGCGCTATATCGAAGCGATCTCCAAGCTTCTGACGCCAATCGTGGGGCCCGATGGCTTCACGACGCAGGTTCACGCCGATCTCGACTTTGCCGAGACGCAGGCGACGCGCGAATCCTATCCCAAGGATCAGACCGTGATCGCCTCGGAAAAGGGTCAGTGGGCCAATGAGGCCAACGGCAGCGCGCCGCAGCCGGGCGGTATCCCGGGTGCGCTCGCCAACCAGCCGCCGAGCGCGGCGCAGGTGACCACCCAGCCTAACCAATCGTTGAATCCGGCGATCCCCGCCACTCCGGGCGCGCCCCAGGCGGGTGCCGCGGCCACGGCTACCCAGGGCAAGACGAGCGAGCAATATGACCGCACGTTCCAGCTCGGCCATGAGGTTTCGGTAACGCGCAATCCGGTCGGCTCGCTGAAGCGCCTGTCGGTCGCGGTTGCGCTGAAGCAGGGCGCCAAGCCGCGCGGCGTTGCTGAGATGAACCAGATCGAGCAGCTGGTGAAGGGTGCGGTCGGTTTCGACCAGAATCGCGGCGACCAGTTCGCCCTGACTTCTCGCGCCTTCGCCAATCCGGACGCAGTGCCGGCGAGCAAATGGTACGAATCGCCGTGGGTTGGCGTTGCCGGCCGCAATGCGACTGGCCTGATTATAGCGCTGGTCGTCTTCTTCGGGGTGATCAAGCCGCTTCTAAAGAAGCGCGCGGCTATTGCCGCCAGCGTCGCAGCGGCGCCGGCCAAGCAGCACAATCCGGCCCTCGGCAGCGAGATCGCCCATGCACTCGCCACCGAAGCAGTGCGCGATCCTGCCCGGCCGGTGACGCTGGACATGATTGAGGCGACGCCCGGCTATGCCGAGCGTGCTGCGCTGATCCGTAACTTTGTCCGTCAGGATCCCGACCGCGCCGCCCTCGTGGTGCGCGACCTGATCCGCGCTGACATGCCCGCTGGAGCCGAACACAATGGCTGAGGCCGATCCCGAAATCGACGCGAACAAGCCGAATGAGCCGATCGGCAGCGAAGCCGCTGCGATCCTGCTGATGCTCCTCGGCGAAGAGGAGGCCGCGCAGCTGATCGGCCGCCTCGACCCGCAGGAAGTACAGACCATTGGCGGGGCGATGTTCAACATCGCCGACGTGAGCGAGATGCAGGTCAACAAGGTGCTCGACCAGTTCGTGACGCGCGCGCGCCAGCGCACGTCGCTCGGCTTCGGCGCCGGCACGCAGATCAAGCACATCATGGAAAAGGCGCTGGGCCATGACCGCGCCGAAAACATGCTCGCGCGGATCACCCCGCAGGAGAAGAGCTCGGGGCTCGAATCGCTCAAGTGGATGGATGCGCGCACGATCGCCAATCTGGTCGAGAACGAGCATCCGCAGATCATCGCGCTGGTGCTCGCGCATCTCGATGCGCCGATCGCGGCCGAGGTTCTGCAATTGCTGGACGAAGAGCTGCACGGCGATCTCGTCTATCGCGTCGCTACGATGGGTCCGGTGACGCAGGATGCGATCGAGGATCTCGAGCGGCTGCTGCTGCGGCCGGTCGCTCCTGCCAAGTCCGGCGGTACGACCAAGCGCGGCGGTACGACCGAGGCGGCACAGATTGTCAACAATGCCCGCAAGACGGCTGAGCAGCGCATCATCAAGGCCCTGCAGAAGCTGGACAAGAACGTGGCGCGCTCGGTCGAGGACGAGATGTTCGTGTTCGACAACCTCATGGCGCTGGACGACAAGAATCTCGGCACGCTGCTGCGTTCGGTCGACGGCGAGATCCTGGTGGTCGCGCTGAAGGGCGCCGACGAGCGGATGAAGACCAAGATGTTCGGCTGTATGTCGACGCGCGCTGCGCAGTCGATCCAGGACGCGATTGCGGACAAGGGCCCGATGCGCCTGGCCGAGGTACAGGAAGCGCAGAAGGAAGTGCTTTCTATCGCCCGTCGCCTCGCCGCCGAAGGCACGATCATGCTCGGCGGCAAGGGCGACGATTATGTCTGATATGTCGAACATGTCGAAGATCGCGTCTGCCGCCTTCGCCGAAGCCGCGCGCGTGCCCGTATGGACGCGCCCTTCGGCGAGCAGCTTCACCGCGCGTCCGGCCGACAGCAAGGGCTTCTCCGCCTGGGCTCAAGCCGGCACCGAGTCCGAGCCGTTCCATGGCGCGGCATCCAACGACATGGCGAGCGCGGAAGCGCTGCTCGCACAGGGTTATGCCGAAGGCCTGAGCGAAGGTCGTCGCCTGGCGATGATCGATCTGGAGGAGGAGCGCTCCGCGCTTGCGCGGCTGGCGGCTTCGATCGAAGCGCTCAAGCCCGAAAATTCGGACGGGCTCGCCGCCCTGCTCGCGGATACGGTAAAACGGCTGGTGACGCAGATCGTCGGCGAGGTCGAAATCAATGCCGACACGCTTCACGAACGCGTTCAGGCGATCGCGGCGATGATCGCGGAAGAGACCGCGCCCAAGCGCCTTCGGCTTCATCCGACCGATGTTGCCCGTCTGCAGGGTGCGACGCTCCCGCTCGACATGGTCGCCGATCCGATGCTCGCGCCGGGCACCATCGTGCTCGACACCGGCTCCGGCTGGGTGGAGGACGGACCCCACGTTCGTCTCGAAAAACTGCGCGCGCAGCTCGATCGCCTGGGTGCGCCCCGATGAGCGAGCTCGCGGCGCGCGCCGCGGCCATGCTCGACATGATCGATCTCGGAAGCGTCGGCCCCCGCCGCGTCGGCCGTCTCGCGGCTTATGACGGTTTGATGCTCGAAGCGACGGGTTTCAGTGAGCCGGTCGGAGCGAACGCCCGCGTGATCGACGCGGACGGCCATGCCGCACTCGCCGAAGTGGTCGGCTTCCGCGGCGACCGCACATTGCTGATGGCGCTCGATGCCGACGCGCCCCACAGCTGCGGCGCCCGGGTAGAACCCGACCGCCGCGGCACCAGCGTGGATGTCGGCGATGCACTGCTCGGCCGCGTGATCGATGCGCTCGGCAATCCGATCGACGGACGGGGGCCAATCGCCACCCAGGCGCGGTGGCCGCTCGCAGGCCGACGCTCCAACCCGCTCGACCGCGACCGTGTGACCGAGCCG
>Ga0207647_10002196_pt1 | contig 14888 bp, 12 predicted proteins | sample KBSCornC2_FD_184295 | JGI IMG/M metagenome (GOLD analysis project Ga0207647, IMG submission 184295) | Corn rhizosphere microbial communities from Kellogg Biological Station, Michigan, USA - C2 (SPAdes) (version 2) | ecosystem: Host-associated > Plants > Roots > Rhizosphere ...
GGAGCCGATAAAGCGCCATGCCGAGGAAAACGAAGCCGAGCGTTTCCGGGACGATGCCGGGCAGAACCACCGTCTGGAACATCGTGGTCATAGGTGCGCGCGCGGCAAAGGCGTCGGCGATCGTGCCATCGTAGAGACGCAGTTCCTGACCTATCACCGCCGGGTTGGGCGCGGTCTGTGCCAGTACCTTGTTCCACTCCCGCACCGCGTCGTCGGGCGGGTGGCCGCCCTCTACCAACGCTCGCAGCACATACATGTCGTGCCACTCGATCAGGCTATGCGCGGCAGAGAAAGCGATCAGGCAGAACGCGGCGAAGATCAGCGCGCTCGGCTGCCATTTGCGGCCGACGAAGGCGATTGCGCCGCAGATCGCATATTCGACCAAGATGTCGCCGTACCAGACGAACCAGGCATGGAGCATGCCAAACACGAACAGCCAGAATATACGGGCATAATGAACGCGGGCCGGTCCGGGTTCGTGGTCTTCGGCGGAGTCGGTGATCAGCAGCAATGACGCACCGAACAGCATCGTGAACAAAGCCCGCATCTTGCCGTCGGCAAAGATGTAAGCGAGCGCCCAGGCGGTCAGGTCTGCTCCGTGTGCTCCGCCGTAATAATTCGGATCGACATAGGCATAAGCCGGCATGCCCATCGACACGATGTTCATCACCAGGATGCCGCAAACCGCAAAGCCGCGGACCGCATCGAGCGTGACGATGCGGCCGCCGGCCGCTGTCTCAGCCATCGCGCGATCCGGATTGTGCAACCAGGCCGATGGTCAGACCTACCAGCACGACATGCGCGAAAAGCTGTTTGGCGAGAGCCGTCGGGTCATGGCTGGGGAAGGGCGCTCCGAACCGTAACGGCAGCACCAGCCCGTACATGACGAGCCACAGGACCACGCCATAGAGCGCCGCAGCCAGCAGCGTATGCGCCCGCACCCAGGCGATCCGGTCGCGCGCGAGAATGAAGACCGCGGCCATCACCGCCATAATCGCAAAATGCACGGCCAGACCCAGCGCAGATCCGGCCGCTCCCCAATTGGCGGCATCAGGCACAGGCCCGCTCGCGACCGAGCGCAGCATGCCCGCGACCGGCTTCCCCGCCCGTGCAGTTTCGATCGCCGCCATGCCGATATCGAGCGTGCCGGCGATCGCGGTCGCCAGCACGATACGCCGTCCGGTGCCGCCTGAAAGTGTCTCGACCATCCTCCACCTCCCCTTTTCCCGTTCCGCCTTAGCGGTGGACCTTGCGGATCATCAGCTTGAGTCCCGACCAAACGGAGTCGACCGCACACACCTTCACATCCACCAGCCCGATCGGCAGGCAGATTTCGCGGATCGTGTCTTCCGTGATGCCGGTCGGGATTTTCGCGATCTTCTTGGGCCAGGACACCCACACGAAACCGGTCGGCGCTAGTGACGGCCGGAGCGCGGCCAGCTTCTCGGCCAAGGCGGCGCGTTCGGTCGTGAAGACATGCGCCACGTCCAGGCCTGGCTCGGGCCGATCGAGCAGTATGGCACCCGTATCCCCGATCTCTTCGGCAACGCTCGCAGGCATAGCGTCACGCCAGGTCCGCTGACCCGGTTTCAGCCCCAGCTTCGCCGCAAGAGGTTTCCCGGAATAGCCCGTCGGCATCGACTGCTCCCCAGGGGGGAGGCTCGCACGAAGCGGGGGTGAGGGCAAGCTCACGCCAAGGCGGCGTCGGCACCCATCAACGTAGGGAAGAAGCCCTCATGCGCCGCACGAAGCTGATCGAGCGGCACGCAATAGTCTCGTTGCTCGCACTCGAAGATGATGCGGCTGGCGGTGGTGCGGCCGATCGGTTCGACTTCGATGTCGTGCGCCTTGGCGCCGGCGAGGAAGCCGAGCAGTGCGGCATCCTGAACGGTGACGACGTACAGGCCTTGATCCTCGGCGAACCAGGAGCCCGCCAGGCCGAAGGGAGCCGGGCCGTCGATCAGCGCACCGCACCGTCCGGCCAGCGCCATCTCCGCGATGGTAACCGCGACGCCGCCGTCCGATACGTCATGGCAGGCTGTGATCCAGCCATGCTCGATCGCCTCGCGAATATAATCGCCCGTCCTCCGCTCCGCAGCGAGGTCCACCGGCGGCGGCGGACCCGCGTCGCGCCCTTCGATCCCGTGAACCTCCCGCAGCCAAAGCGACTGGCCGAGATGGCCCGTGCGGCTGCCCACCAGCACGATGATATCGCCGCATCCACGGAAACCGATCCCGACCGAAGCCTTCCAATCCTTGAGCAGGCCGATGCCCCCGATCGCCGGCGTAGGCAGGATCGCGCTGCCGCTGCCATCCTCATTCTTGGTCTCATTGTAGAGCGAGACGTTGCCGCTCACGATCGGGAAATCGAGCGCGGCGCAGGCCTCGGCCATGCCCTCGATGCAGCCGACGAACTGGCCCATGATTTCGGGCCGCTGCGGGTTGCCGAAATTCATGCAATCGGTGGTGGCGAGCGGCTTCGCGCCAACCGCGGTCAGGTTGCGCCAGCATTCGGCGATCGCCTGGCGCCCGCCTTCAACCGGATCGGCATAGCAATAACGCGGCGTGCAATCGGTGCTGATCGCGATTGCTTTGTCTGTGCCGTGGACGCGCACGACCGCCGCGTCACCCCCGGGGCGCTGGACCGTGTCGGCGCCGACCATGTGATCATATTGTTCCCAGATCCAGCGGCGCGAGGCGATGTCGGGTGATCCCATCAGCTTGATCAGATCAGCGGCAAGATCCCCGCTCTCGGGCAATGATGCGGGAAGTGCGGGCACCTCGGTCTTCACATGGGGCCGATCATAGCACGGTGCTTCGTCGGCGAGCGGCGCGAGCGGTATGTCGCACACGGTCGCGCCGTTGAACTTGAGCACCATTCGGCCGGTATCGGTAACGTGGCCGATCACCGCGAAGTCGAGCTCCCATTTGCGGAAGATCGCCTCGGCGAAGGCCTCGCGGCCGGGTTTCAGCACCATGAGCATGCGCTCCTGGCTCTCCGACAGCATCATCTCGTAGGGCGTCATGCCGGTCTCGCGGCAGGGCACCGCGTTCATGTCGAGCTCGATGCCGACGCCGCCCTTGGAAGCCATCTCCACGCTGGAAGAGGTCAGGCCCGCCGCGCCCATATCCTGAATGGCAACGATCGCGTCGGAGGCCATCAGTTCAAGGCACGCCTCGATCAGCAATTTCTCGGTGAAGGGGTCGCCCACCTGCACAGTCGGGCGCTTCTCCTCCGAATCCTCACCGAAATCGGCCGAAGCCATGGTAGCGCCATGGATGCCGTCGCGCCCGGTCTTGGAGCCGACATAGACGATCGGATTGCCCACACCTGACGCGGCTGAATAAAAGATCTTGTCGGTCTCGGCGACACCGACGGTCATCGCATTGACCAGGATGTTGCCGTCATAAGCCGCGTGGAAATTGACCTCGCCGCCTACCGTCGGCACGCCCACGCAATTGCCATAGCCGCCGATGCCGTGGATCACGCCCGCGATAAGATGCCGCATCTTGGGGTGATCGGGCCGGCCGAAGCGCAGCGCATTCATGTTGGCGATCGGACGCGCGCCCATCGTGAACACGTCGCGCAAGATGCCGCCCACGCCCGTCGCCGCGCCCTGATAGGGTTCGATGTATGACGGGTGGTTGTGGCTCTCCATCTTGAAGATGGCGGCCTGGCCGTCGCCGATATCGACCACGCCCGCATTCTCGCCGGGGCCGCAAATCACCTGCGGACCGGTGGTCGGCAGCTTCTTGAGATGGATGCGGCTCGATTTGTAGCTGCAATGCTCCGACCACATGACCGAGAAGATGCCTAGCTCGGTCAGGTTGGGCTCGCGGCCCAGCGCCTTCAGCACGCGCGCATATTCTTCGGGGGACAGGCCGTGTTCGGCGACGATTTGCGGGGTGATCTCGCTCATGGCCCAGCGCCGATAGCCGAGCCTCGCGCCACGTCAAAGAAAAAGGCCGGCGAAGTGTCCCTCGCCGGCCTCCTTAATGGGTTCCTTGGAAAATCAGGCGTCGCAAGCCTGGCCGGCGCCGCCCTTCTTGAGCGTCACCGACTTGGCGGTGGGCGTGCCGCTCAGCTCATAGCCGCCGCCCGAGAATGGGCCGCCCGGCGCTGCCGAGCTCAGGTTGATCGGGTTTGCGGTCTTGTCCTTCAGGTGCAGGTTCACCGTCTGGTTGTCATTGAACCAGTCGACGTAGATCAGGCTGTTGTCCTTGCAGCGATAGGACTTGTTGGCCAGCACCGCCGGCGGCAGCTTGATCGGCTTGGCAGCCTTGATCTTTTCGGCGTCGGGATCGGCCGGCCCGCCCGCGACGATCGTCGTCGGCTTGGTATCGCAGGCGGCGAGAAGGAGGAGGGCGGCAAGCGGCGTTGCGCGGAGAATGGTGAGCTTCATAGTGGTCCTGGTTTTCGCGGTTGCGGCAATATACGTCAAGAGTGTTGACGCACTTGTGACAGGAAGTTTCGCTACCAGTTCAAAAATATGGGCCGCAATGCGACGAGTCGTTGAACTTGGACCATGTAGCGTACCAAAAGGCGGGCAAAGCGCGCGATTGGTGTAACCGCAACGCCCGAAGCATCGCCTCGGGCGCTGAAACCGAAGCTTGCTTGCCCCGCCTCGCGGCCATGCTATCCCCGGCCCATGGTGACCCCTGCTCCAGACGTGCCCGCACTCGTCGGTAACACGCCGCTCGTCCGCCTTGCCGGCCCCAGTGAGGCGACCGGCTGTGAAATCTACGCCAAGTGCGAATTCATGAACCCGGGGGGTTCGGTGAAGGATCGCGCCGCGCTCTTCATCATCGAGGATGCCGAGGCCAATGGAACGCTCGCACCCGGCGGGCTGATCGTCGAAGGAACCGCGGGCAATACCGGGATCGGCCTGGCCCTGATCGGCAATGCCAAAGGCTATCGCACCACGATCGTCATTCCCGAAACGCAGAGTCAGGAGAAGAAGGACACGCTTCGCGCATTGGGCGCGGAGCTGATCGAGGTCCCGCCCACCTCTTATTCCAACCCCGCCCATTATGTGCACACCTCGCGCCGGATCGCGGAGGAGACGCCGGGCGCGCTCTGGTCCAACCAGTTCGACAACACTGCCAATCGCCTCGCCCATATCCGCACCACCGCGCCCGAAATCTGGAAACAGACCGACGGGCGCATAGATGCCTTCACCTGCGCGGTCGGCACCGGCGGCACGCTGGCGGGTGTCGGCTTGGGGCTCAAAGAGCTGCGGGATGATATCGTGATCGGGCTGACCGATCCGTATGGCGCGGCACTCTACGAATATTATGCGCATGGCGAGCTGCGCGCCGAAGGCTCGTCCGTGGCCGAAGGGATCGGCCAGAGCCGCATCACCGCCAATCTCGAAAGCGCGCCCGTCGATACCCAGTTCCGCATCTCGGACGAGGAGGGGCTGGAGCAGGTCTTCGCGCTGGTGAAGCAGGAAGGACTGTGCGTCGGTCTGTCCTCCGGCATCAACGTCGCCGGCGCGATGGCGCTGGCGCGAGAATTGGGGCCCGGCAAGACGATCGTCACGATCCTGTGCGATTCCGGGATGCGTTACCTGTCGACGCTGTTCAATCCCGATTGGCTGGAAGCCAAGAACCTGTCGGTCCCTGATTGGCTGCGGCGGTAGCGCGGCTGCCCCCCTTTCGCGAACACGCGAGGATTGCTCCCTCTCCTTGTGGGGAGAGGGCTGGGGTGAGGGGGCGAGCCGCAGGCGAGCGCTAACCTTGTAGGTGAGTCACCCTCGCCCACCCCTCTCCCTTAAGGGAGGGCTCCTTCGCTCAGCTCAGCTTTAACTGGGATCAGTCTACGCGAACGATATCCTGAACGCGCTGGCATGCCGCGTCGGCAAGGTCGCGGGCACGTCGATCACCAGCGCTCCATCATTTTGCTGGAAAGTCAGTGGTGCGCGATGGCCGAGCAGGCGGATCTGGCTAACCCGCCGCGCCTGTTGAGCTTTGCGACCGAGCGAGTTGATCGCGATCTTGCCCACCGGAACCCCTAGTGTGATCGCATAGAGCTTATCGCCCTTGGTGGTGAAGCGGATATCCTGCGGCGTATAGCTCGCACTCTCCTGAAAGGCGCCCGCTGCGGTCGCGGTCGGACCCTCACCAAAGGTATGCCAGGGGCGCGTGCCGTGGATCGCCTCGCCATTCACCGCCATCCATGGTGCCAGATCGGCCAGCAACGCGCTCGATTCCGGCGGCAGGCTGCCATCGGGATAAAGCACGATATTCATCAGCATGTTGCCGTTCTTGCTGACGATGTCCGCCAGCATGGTGATGACCTCGTCAGTCGTCTTGTATTTGAAGCCGTCGCTGTAGAACCAGTCGCCATTCGACGTGTCCGTCTGCCAGGGCAGCGGATTGATGCCATTCATCACGCCGCGCTCGACGTCCTGCACCCCCCATTCCTTGTGGAATTCGCCCGAACCGAAATCCTTCGAATTGTAGACGGCATCCAGCTTGCCGCCGCGCGCGAGGCTGCTGTTGTAGAAATGCGCAAGCAGCGTCCGCCCGACCGTACCGAACGGCAGGCCGCCATCCGAATAAAGCAGGTCGGGCTGGTAGGAATCGATCAGATCCCGGACGCGATTGAACCAGATCTGATGGAAGCGCGGATTGCTCGTGTACCAGGTGGTGGCGCTGCCTTTGTAGGGCTCGGTACGGTTGTCGTGGTACAGGTCGGCATATCGCGGATCGGCGCCGTCATAATCGACGCCGATCTGGGGCCAGAACTGATCATAGAGATGGTTGGGGTAGGACCAGCAATAGCTGGCGCCGAGATGTTCCGACACGCCGAACCGCAAACCCCGCTTTTTCGCGGCAGCCTTCCAGGCGCCGACAATGTCGCGCTTCGGGCCCATTGCCACCGCGTTCCAGCGATGATGCTTCGAATTCCACAGATCGAAATTGTCGTGATGCACGCCCATCGAGACGAAATATTTGGCACCCGCCGCGGCATATTGCGCCATCAGCGCTTCGGGATCGAACTTCTCTGCGGTCCACAGCGGGATGATATCCTTGTAGCCGAATTTGGAAGGATGACCGTATTTCTTGAGGTGATGCTCGTAATGGGGGTGCCCGGGCACATACATGTTCCGTGCATACCAATCACCAGCGCGCGGCACCGCCTGTGGCCCCCAATGCGCCCAGATGCCGAACTTTGCGTCGCGAAACCAATCGGGCGTTTGATAGGCTTTGAGCGAATCCGCCGTCGGCGCGAATCGGCCGGCGGTCATCGGCAGATCATAATTCGGCGGCGTTGCACCCGCCGAATTGTCGGACTGTTGATTTCCCTGAGCTCGCGCGCTTGAACCCATTGCCAGCGCCGCCACCAGGGAAGCGCCCAAAATCTCGCGTTTGCTCAGATCAACCATCTCTCTCCCCTCCGAAATACGCTGCACCGGAGGCGAATCTCCGTGTCAGGTTCGGCTTGCCAGCCTGCGCTTCTGTGCTGCTGTTGCAGGCTTCGATTTGTATGACAAGTTATCTCCTCGATTCTGCGCCGGCGCAATATACTCAGACCATTGAACTGGGCTTCCGCCATGCTCCCGCCGAACCGAGGTTCCCAAGCGTCGAGTTGAGTCCTATTTTGCATGCATGATCCGACGATCACGCAATCAAGGATAACGCGCATGCACCGCGTTCGCGTTGGGCTGATCGGGCTCGCCTGGGTCTTCCTGCTGGTCATGCTGGCGACGACCTTCCTGCATATCGCGGGAGGCGACCTAGTGAGCACCAACAGCGCCGCGCTCACCAACGACGCTGCTCCGAACGAGCCTTTGGCCGAACTGGGAGTGGCGCCCGGCAATCCCGACCAGGGCGGGGCGGCACCCGCAGGCGCGCGCAAGGACCGCTCACCCGCGCACTGACGATTCACCCCGAGCTGAGTCCACATTCGACGGCCGAGCGCGGAGTCCGCCCGGATAGGCCGATACACCCACATTTTTATCCACAGCCGCTCGTGGCCCTGAATCCGCAGTTTCGCGGGTTTTTTGCGCACCTAACCACCCCTGCCTCAACCATGGGATACACAGCTTGGCCCATAGAATGGCATTGAAACCCATATAAAACCCATGCTAATCCACACACATCCGGCGACGGAGGGCGCGAAACCATGCGCCACCCACCGCCGGCCGACGGGAGGACGGGGCGCGTCGCTCCCGCGGAAGCAGGGTGGAAGTGACGTTGGCGAGGGAGACTTTCTTCGTTGGGCATGCACTGAACGCGGTCGATGCGAAGGGCCGGGTATCGGTGCCGGCTGCCTTCCGCACCCAGATCGAACGACGCGCCAAAGAAGACGGTAACAAGGACGCCGAAAAGGAACTGATGATCGCGCCCCACCCGAAGCGCGATCGCCTGCGCGCCTTCGATCCCGTCGGTCTGCGCGATCTTTCCACCGAATTGCGCGAGAGCGTTGCCGACCTGCCGGCCGCCGCGCGCCGCGAAGCCCATGAGGGCGTTCGCCGCAACGAGCTGACCGCCCTCACGCCCGTTGCCTTCGACAGTGCCGGGCGCATGGTGCTGTCCCCCATCCTCCGCAAGCTCGGCAAGATCGGCGATCTCGCCTTCTTCGTCGGCATGGAGGATTATTTCGAGATCTGGAGTCCGGAGAACGCGCGCATCGGCTTCGCCGACAATCCGGTCGTGCTCGAGATGCTCGATTTCTACCTCGAAGAACGGGGCGGCGCATGACCAGCCCCGCGCCCCATATTCCCGTCCTGCTCGATGAAGTGATCGCCGGCCTCGCGCCCCAGCCCGGCGAAACGCATGTCGACGGCACGTTCGGTGCGGGTGGTTACACACGCGCGCTGCTTGCTGCCGGCGCGAATGTAATCGCCTTCGATCGCGATCCGGACGCGATCGCTGAAGGCCAGGCGCTGGTCGCCGAGAGCGAGGGCCGGCTGGCACTGGTGCCGGATGTCTATTCGCGTATGGGCGAGGCGCTCTCCGAGCGCGGGATCGATCAGGTTGACGGCGTGACGCTCGATGTCGGCGTCTCGTCGATGCAGCTCGACCGCGCCGATCGCGGCTTCTCGTTCCAGGCCGACGGGCCGCTCGACATGCGTATGGGGCAGTCGGGTATGAGCGCGGCCGATTTCGTCAACAGCGCCGACGAGGCTGAGATTGCCGACATCCTCTTCCATTTGGGTGAGGAGCGCCAATCGCGCCGCGTCGCGCGGGCGATCGTCGCGGCGCGCCCGATCACGCGCACGTCCGAACTCGCGGCGGTGGTGCGCCGCGCAGTCGGCCATCGCGAACATGACAAGAAGGATCCTGCGACCCGCACCTTCCAGGCGATCCGCATCCACGTGAATCGCGAACTCGAGGAGCTGGAAGACGGGCTTGCCGCCGCCGAAAAGGCGCTCGCTCCCGGCGGCCGGCTCGCTGTCGTGTCGTTCCATAGCCTCGAGGATCGCATCGTGAAGCGCTTCCTCAAGGAGCGCAGCGGAGCGCCCGCCGGATCGCGCCATCTTCCGGAGGTGCGGACGCAGCCGCCGAGCTTCGAGGCGGTCGCCAAGCCCGTGCGCGCCGGCGAGGCCGAGCTCGCCCGCAATCCCCGTTCCCGTTCCGCCACGTTGCGCGTCGCCCGGCGCACCGCGGCCAGTCCTTGGGCGCCGAAAGGTCGTGTATCATGATCGTGGCGACGCGTTTGAGCGCGGTATGGCAGGTGGCGGGCGTCGCGGCGGCCGCGCTCTGCTGCTACCTCGTGTCGCAATCCGTGGCCGCGGAGCGTGCCGGTCTGGAAAAGGTCGATCGCCAGATCGCCCAGACCCATGACGACATAGCCAAGCTGCAGACCGAGATTGGGGTGCGCGCGCGCATGGGGCAGCTGGAAAGCTGGAATCGTGATGTGCTCGCGCTCCAGGCGCCCCGTCCGTCGCAATTTGTGGCAAGCGGCGTGCAGCTCGCCAGCCTCTACGGTCATCGCGGCCAGCCCGCGCTGCAGCTGGATCCGGCGATCGCTGCGCAGCAGGGTCTGCCGACCAACGTTGCTTATCAGCCCGCAGCGCCCGCCCAGGCGCAGCCGACACCTGCCGCGCCCGTTGCCGCTGCGCCGACGCCGCAGCCCGCGCCGGCCCAGTCGATGCTGCGCACGGCGGCCTATCTCCGTCCCACATCGGATCGGCTTGGCGGCTCGGCTGCTGCGCCGGAGGCGCCGACGCTTCAGAAAGCTTCCTTCGAGCTGAAGCCGCTGACGATCGACGCGCATAAGCCGAAACCGATCACGGCTGACGTGCCGAAGATCAAGTCCGAGCCGGTCGTTCCTGCACCGAAGAAAGCCGCCTCGCCGGTCAAGCTCGCCCATGCCGATCCGATCAAGTCGCTCCTGCCGGCGGATATCGGACAGCTCGCAGCTCGCGAAGCTCATGGCGCCAAGGACAGCTCCAAGGCGGCGCGGTGAACGCGCCCGCCGCTCTTCGCATCGACCGCGCCGAGCGGGTTGAGCTGCGCGAAGCGGCGGCGACCGCCAATCCGCTCGGCATAGCGCAGCAGCGGCTGATGGGCTTGATGCTGCTGTTCATGCTGATCACGCTCGTGATCGGTTTGCGGCTGGTGCAGATCTGCCTGTTCGGCGCCCCGGACGATCGCACCGCCTCGGTCGGTACCGCCGAGCGGGGCGAGATCCTCGATCGTAACGGCCAGCCGCTCGCTACCACGATCAAATTATGGGCGGTGGCGGTCAATCCGCAGAAGATCCTGGGCGACAAGAATGCGCTGGCGGTCAAGCTCAACCAGCTCATGCCCGAAAAGTCGGTCGACGATTATCGCCGCATCCTCTTCGGAAAACGCAAGTTCCTCTATCTGCGCCAGCCCGCGCCGCCGGAACTGGCCGCCGCGGTCCACGCGCTCGGTGAGCCGGGCCTGCTTCTGCTCAGCGAGCCGCATCGCCTGTTCCCGCAAGGCGCGATGGCCGGCCACCTCCTGGGCTATTCGCAGGAGGTCGAGGACGGGCACGGCCATAGCGGGATCACCGGCATCGGGGTCGAGCGTTTCTTCAACGACGCGCTCGCCCAGGGCAAATCGATCCAGCTTGCGATGGACACGCGCGTCCAGGCCGCGGTCGAGAATGAGATCCAGCGGCGGATGATTGAGACGCAGGCGAAGGGTGGTGCCGGCATCGTGCTCGACGTGGACACGGGCGAGGTGTTGGCGATGGCATCGCTCCCGGACATCAATCCGAACGCACCGTTCAAGGGCGTCGACCCATCCGATCAGCAGGTGATGATCAACAAGGCGACGCAGGCGGTCTACGAGCTGGGCTCGACCTTCAAGATGATCACCTTCGCCAATGCGATCGAACATGGCGTGATCACCGATTGGTCAAAGACTTACGACGTGAGCGCGCCGCTCCAGGTCGGCCGGTTCAGGATCAAGGACGACGAACCCAAGAAACGCCCTATCACCACGGTCGAGATCATGACCTTCTCGTCCAACATCGGCACCTCGCAGATCGCGCTGGCGCTGGGTGCGCAGAATATCGACGCCTTCTTCAAGACGCTTGGCCTCGACAAGCGCACCGATATCGAGCTGCGCGAGCGTGGTCAGCCGCAATATCCGACGCAATGGGGCCAGTCAGCCGTTATGACCACCTCATTCGGCCACGGTATAGCCGTCACGCCGCTGCACCTGGCGCGCATCTTCGCCGCGCTGACCAATGGCGGCGTGATGCATCCCGTCACGCTCCTCAAGAGGCAGCCCGGCGCGCAGATTCCGGGCCAGCGGGTGGTAAGCGAGACGACCAGCGCCCGCATCCGCCAGTTGATGCGGCTGGTCGTGCTGCAGGGTACCGGCACCAATGCTAACGCCCCGGGTCTACGTGTCGGCGGCAAAACGGGCACTGCCGAAAAGGTCAATCAGTTCGGCGGCTATGACAGAAACGCCAATATCACCGTATTCGCGGGTGCGTTCCCGATGGATCATCCACGCTATGTAACGCTGGTCGTGCTGGACGATGCGCGGCCTACCAAGGAAACCTATGGTTTCAAGACGGCGGGCTGGATGGCCGCCCCCGTGGGCAAACGGATCATCGCACGGATCGGTCCGTTGCTGGGGGTGCGGCCCGACCTCGCCCAGGACATTGACGTGTCGGACCTGATGCCCCTGATCCTCGAGAAGAAAGACCCGTCCAAGAATGTGGTTGAGTGAGCTCATCGGCGAAAGCGAAACGCGTGCGGATACGCGCGTCACCGGCTTTGCGATCGACAGCCGCAAGGTAGCGCCGGGGACGGTGTTCGGCGCCTTTCGCGGGCTCCAGGTCAACGGCGAGGATTATATCCCCAACGCGATCGCAGCAGGGGCGATTGCGGTGTTCGCGCGGCCCGAGGCGATGGTCGAAGGCGCCTTCCATATCGCCGACGCCGAACCTCGCCGCGCCTTCGCTCGCGCCGCCGCGGCTTTCTTCGCACCTTTCCCCGCAACCGTCGTCGCGGTCACCGGCACCAACGGCAAGACTTCGACCGTCGAGCTGACCCGCCAATTGTGGCGGATGGCGGGGCACCATGCCGCATCGATCGGAACGCTCGGCGTCACCACCGCGGATGACAGTGTTTCCACCGGCCTTACCACGCCGGACATCGTGACCTTCCTCTCGAACATGGCCGGGCTGCAGCGCGAAGGCGTGACGCACGCCGCCTTCGAAGCCTCCAGCCACGGCCTGTCCCAGTTCCGAACCGAAGGCCTACCGGTCCAGGCGGGCGCCTTCACTAACCTTTCGCGCGATCATCTCGATTATCACGGCACGATGGAGGCCTATCTCGAGGCCAAGCTGCGCCTGTTCAGCGAGGTGATCGAGGCGGATGGCTCGGCGGTGGTGTGGATGGACGATCCGGCCTCCACTCGGGTCGCCGAAATCGCGCAGGAGCGTGGGCTCAGGCTGATCACCGTCGGCGCCAAAGGGCAGACGTTCAAACTGGTCGACCGTCAGCCGACGCAGCTCGGCCAGACGCTCACGATCGAGGCGGAGGGCAAGACTTACACCGTGAAGCTGCCGCTGATCGGCGCCTATCAGGCGGCGAATGCGCTCACTGCCGCGGGCCTAGTCTATGCGACCGGCGGTGCTGTCGACGATATCTTCGCCAGGCTCGCACGCGTGCAGCCCGTCCGCGGCCGGCTCGAACGCGCCGCAATCACGCGTGCCGGAGCACCAGTCTATGTGGATTACGCACACACGCCCGACGGGCTTGAGGCCGCGATCAACGCGCTCCGTCCGCATACCGGCGGGCGACTGATTGTGGTGTTCGGCGCGGGTGGCGATCGCGATCGCGGCAAGCGCCCATTGATGGGTGAAGTGGCAACGCGGCTCGCCGACCATGTGATCGTCACCGACGATAATCCCCGCTCCGAGGATCCCGCTGCGATCCGCCGCGAAGTGCTGGCGGGCGCACCCGGCGCGGTCGAAATCGGCGGCAGACGTGAGGCGATCGCTGCAGCGATCGCCGAAGCGGGGCCGAACGACATCGTGCTCCTCGCGGGTAAAGGCCACGAACAGGGCCAGATCGTCGGCGACCGCATCCTCCCCTTCGACGACGTCCAGGTCGCTCGGGAGTGTGCGGGGTGAGAGGGGGGGGCTCCAAGCTCCCCCTCCCTGCCAAGGGAGGGGGCTGGGGGGTGGGTCGTTCCGGTCTGCCCTTTGCCCGGTATAGCGTCACCCACCCCAACCCCTCCCTTGGCAGGGAGGGGCTTTCATGATGCTGCTCTGGTCCTCGACCGAGATTGCGCTCGCGACCCAAGGGCGCGCCTCCGATCACTTTGACGTGACCGGTGTCGCCTTCGATTCGCGTGAAGTCGGCCCCGGCGACCTGTTCATCGCGCTCCAGGGCGAGACCACCGACGGTCATCGCTTCGTCGACCAGGCCTTCGCGCAAGGCGCTGCCGGCGCGCTCGTGTCGCAGCCGGTCGCAGGCCCGCACATATTGGTCGATAATACCAGCCGGGCGCTCAACGCGCTGGGCGCGTCCGCGCGACAGCGTGCGCGGGGCAAGATCATCGGCGTGACGGGATCGGTCGGCAAGACCAGCGTCAAGGAAGCGCTGTTCGCGGCCTTCGATCGCGCTGCACCGGGCAAGGCGCATCGCTCGCTCAAGAGCTACAACAACCATGTCGGCGTGCCGCTCAGCCTGGCGCGTATGCCGCGCGACACGCGCTTCGGTGTGTTCGAGATGGGCATGAACCATGCGGGAGAACTGGCAGCGCTCACCGCTTTGGTCCGGCCGCATGTTGGGCTCGTCACCACCGTCGCGTTGGCCCACGGCGCCTTTTTCGCGGATGAAAGCGCGATCGCCGACGCCAAGGGTGAGATTTTCCGCGGCCTCCAGCCGGGCGGAACTGCCGTGATCCCTTATGACAGCCCGCATCGCGAGCGGCTAATCGCCGCGGCAATGGCCTATGCGGGACAGATCGTCACCTTTGGCCGCGATCGGCGTGCGGATGTGCATGCGCGTGAAGGGCTGCCCGGCCCGCGCGGTACTTTCGTTCAGGCCAAGCTGCGCAACAGCGAGATCAGCTTCACCGTCGGCCCGCCAGGCGATCATTGGATTACCAACGCGCTGGCAGTGCTGGCGGTGGTGGAGGCGGCCGGGGGGGATCTCGCCGCGGCGGGCCTCGCGCTCGCCGACATGACCGGCCTGCCCGGGCGCGGCCAGCGCATCACCATCCACTTGGACGGCGGCGACGCGCTGCTGATCGACGAGGCCTATAACGCCAATCCCGCCTCGATGCGTGCCACGCTGGCGATGCTAGGGCATGAAAAAGGGCGAAAGGTCGCGATCTTGGGCGCGATGCGCGAGCTCGGCCCGGAAGAAGCGCGCCACCATGCCGCGCTTGCCGAGCCGATCCTTGCGGCGGGCGTCGATCTGGCACTGCTCGTCGGT
>Ga0207647_10002198_pt1 | contig 14873 bp, 6 predicted proteins | sample KBSCornC2_FD_184295 | JGI IMG/M metagenome (GOLD analysis project Ga0207647, IMG submission 184295) | Corn rhizosphere microbial communities from Kellogg Biological Station, Michigan, USA - C2 (SPAdes) (version 2) | ecosystem: Host-associated > Plants > Roots > Rhizosphere ...
AATCAAGATTTAATTAATAAGTGAATAGCTAATCCTATAGATAGTAAAGAAGAAACTATGGAAATAATACATCCGTATATAAGAAGTTCCTGGAGTAGGATAGTCGATGTTATTGAAGTAGAATCTTCAGATAGCTGAGAGGATGTTAGTGATAGCGCAGAAGATGAATCTTCTGTAGCTTCCTTAGTAGCTTCGCTAGATAACGGAAAAGATGCTATTATAGATAATGATCAAAATTTATCTAAAGCCAAGTTAGTAGACTCCGTCTATAAAGGTAAACAACCACAAATACCATTAAATATTAATATAGAATTAGCGAATAGTGGTGTTCAACATAAAAGTTTTATATTAAATACTTCATTAGAAGGTAATGAAGCTGAAATTACAATAGTTAATAATAATTACTATATATATATAAGAAAATTTGAAATAATATCGGAAAGAATGAATGATGTTAATGTATGATCTCCTAATTATGTGAAAGGTAGTAGCTCCGATAGTACTGTATATATAGAAGATATTAATACAAAATTAGAAGAAGAATGAAGACGTCATCTTAACGTTGTAAAAGAAATAGGAAGAAGACCTATAGGAAGAGAAGTTACACTAGAAGAAGCCATACAAATGTCAGGTAAAATACTAGAGGATAATCTTGAGAGTATATTAAAGTGTTATGATATGCAAGTGGAATATCTAAGACAATGTATCGAGAAAAATGAAATATCATATATAGAAGCCTCAAATATCATGAATATTCTAACAGACGAATATATTATGCAACCTTTATATAATAAAGAAGAAATAGAGCAAATTAAGAAAACTTTTATTAAAATGATAAATCATATAATGGAAATTAATAATAAAAAAGAATAAAAAAAAAATCCTAGAACATTTTTTGTTGTTCTAAGATAAAAAAATATATTTTTTTTAGGTAGACTTTAAGTTTACCTTTTTTTTTTAAACTAAAATATGTTGAGAGTCAATCTTGTTTATAATATATTTACTTACATTTTTATTACTTTTAACTCACTCTATATCATGTATAGTATAAGTTTTTGTTTTATTTTCTTCATCACTCAGTTCAAGTTTAATAGTACGATTCTTTCTATCATATTCTATTCCACTCTGTTCTATTTGATTTCATATACTATTATTGAATTTATCTAGATAACTATCCTTAGAATAAATATCCATATAAACAGAAGCTAATAAAGTTTTTAAAGTATCTACTTTATCTATAGTAGTTGAAAAACAATCATGAATAGAATAAAACTGAACTACAGGTTTATAAACATTATAAAATTTATCATATAATAAACTTAGTGATACAGAATCTAATGAATGTATTAAGTTAGGCATCAAAGATCTAATTTGCTTATTAGAATTAAATTTATCTTTATTTAGTACTCTAATATTAAGTTTAGTATTACTATATAGGTAAGGTCTAATAGAACATGACTTTTCTTCTAAATATCCTTGTATAACTACTAAACCATCATCTTTATATCAAATAATAGGTAAGTTTATAACACTAAAAACTATAGCGACACTTTTTAGATAACTTCTTAGTTTTTTAATTTTTTCAAAATCCTTTGTTACAATACTATGAATAGCTGATACTAAAAGACTGATATCTTTATCACATAGTCAAGGACGAACCTCATTCTCCTGTTTGGAATATCAATTAGTACCTTTCTTATCATTATTTGAAACTTCAAATAACTCACCTATAAAATATTTTTTCATATTAGTAATACCTACATTATAAGGAATAGTCATAACAAGCTTTTTAATTAAACCTCTTACTATAACAAAGTCTTTTAATCTTTTATAATTATCATAGTATTTGTTATCAGGCTGATGAATTTCATAATCAAATTTTAAATCTAATTTATGTATTAAAAAGCTATAAAAATCATTAACTTGATCTGTACTATTTATTAAATTTAATTCTTTAAATAAAGTATCTTCATTAGCTAACATAGCTAAATGTTGAAAACCATTACAGGTAGCATCTAACTGTATTGGAAAATAAGTATTAAATTCTAAAGTATTTTCATCTCTCATAAAGTTAATATAACGAGTATACTCCATGCAAAAGGCTAAAAATAATAAAGGTTCTTGAGCATTAGATAATAGTTTACCATTATTATAATTTAAAATATCATCTAGATTATTTTTCACTCAATTTAACTTCCCTTTATTACTTAATTTATTCTTACCAAAGCAATTAGCACCGTAATACTCTAAATACTTAATACTACTAGTATCAGCTTTATTTATAATACCGGGTTCAGCAAATAATAATAAAGCTTTAGCTAATTCAGTACTCTGATAATTTAAATAATTACCACAAGCATAAAGTCTACCACGTCAATCTAATTTCACAGGGAAATAAATACTAGGAAAGTTTCTATAGAATTCAGCTATACCTAATATAGTCTCTTGTAATCTCAATTTACTGGTATATGATTTATATACTTTATCTTGTTTAGTTGTTCTTTTTTTATTAATAGCGAAGCTAGGTTCGCTATAAGGACTTTCATCCTTAGGATTTAATAATAAATTGTGATTGTCTGCTATTATATAATCTAATAATTCAGTATTAATTTTAAGAACTTTACAGTTCATAAATGAAATAAAGCTCCTATAGCTCAACGGTAGAGCATGGTACTGTTAATACTAGGATATATGTTCGATTCATATTAGGGGCTTTTTATCTAATAATTAGGACTGTTTGTTAACTGACTGTTGCTCAGGCCTATACCTGAATATTTATTTATTTATTTATGACTAATTTAACTCGAAGTAATTTTCAAGATCATCCATTCCATTTGGTATCTCCTTCTCCTTGACCTTTTTATACTAGTGTTTCTTTATTTACTTTAACTATGAATGCTGCTTTATCTATGCACTTATTCAATAATAGTTACATTATGGTATATATTGCTCTATTTTTAGTTATAGCTTCTATGTCATTATGATTTAGAGATATAATATCTGAGGGTAAATTAGTTACAAATTTTATATTAAAAATAGCCAAAGCAATTTCAAAGGATAGTGTTAATAAAATATTAATAGATTATAAAAATCAGAATAATATTTTAGATTTTCAAGATAATAATTTAGGTCATTATTTAGCAGGTCTTTTAGAAGGTGACGGGCATATTTCATTGCCTAGTTTAGGTAGTACTACTTTAGACAGAATACTTAATCCTAGAATAGTTTTTACTTCAGATAAAAATAATTTAGGTATGTATGTTTTTCTTCAATCTCAATTAGGTAATATAGGTCGTTTTCAACATTCAAGTGAAAATGTAATACGTTATATTATAGGGGATAAAAAAGGTATCGTAGATATTATAAAATTAATTCATGGTAAACTAAGAACACCTAAAAATATAAGATTAAATGATTTAATTAAATTCATCAATACTAAATATGACTTAAATATACCTGAAAGTCAATTATGTAATAGTAATTACTTAGATAATAGTTGATTAGCGGGGTTTACAGAAGCTGATGGGCATTTTGGTATTAAATACGTAGAGAAGAAAGAAAAATCAGAAACACGTAAAAGATCTGTTAGTGAAAATATATCATTAAGATTTAGATTAGATCAACGTGCATATGATAAAACAACCTCTTCTAGTATGAAACCCTTTATGGAACAATTAGCTTTAGCTTTATCTTCTAATTTAACTACTTATAATACTAAAACAGGTGAAGTATTATCTATATATATTTCTTCTATTGCCGATATTAAAGTACTTATTAACTATTTTAATAAGTATAATTTAATAGGTAATAAAATGAATGATTATAATAATTGAAAATTGGTTTATAATATGATTATATCTAAACAACATCTTTCCTTAGAAGGAAGATTAAAAATCAAAGCTTTAATAGGTAAATAAATATAAGTGCTCTCATTAAATTTCACAAATTGCTGGGAAATCCTTAAGAAAAGGAAGGAAAATCAGCAGGGAACTAACAGACGTATAATTATCTTTAGTACCTTCAGAGACTAAACGTGAAAAATTAATACGTTTTTAACCTATTAATTAAGATATAGTCCAACAAATATAGAAATATATTTTATCTACCTAATATGACTTTTTTAGGTAATCATACTCTAGCTGTTCAAAAAGGATTAAATCTAGGTGTTATTCTTTTTATTGTATCTGAAGCTTTATTTTTTTTAGCTATATTCTGAGCATTTTTTCACAGTGCTTTAACACCTACTATAGAATTAGGTGCTCAATGACCTCCTATGGGTATTGAACCGGTTAATCCTTTTGAATTACCTTTATTAAATACAGTAATATTATTATCAAGTGGAGCTACTATTACTTATGCTCATCATAGCTTAATTAAAGGATCAAGAAATGGTGCCTTATATGGTTCTATAGCTACAGTAGTATTAGCATTAATATTTACTTTATTTCAAGGAATAGAATATAATGTATCTTCATTTACTATAAGTGATGGTGCTTTTGGAACATGTTTCTTTTTTGGTACAGGATTCCATGGATTTCATGTTATAATAGGGACAATCTTTTTATCTGTAGCTTTATGAAGAATATTTGCTTATCATTTAACAGATCACCACCATTTAGGTTATGAAGGAGGTATATTATACTGACATTTTGTTGATGTAGTATGATTATTTTTATATGTATCAATGTACTATTGAGGTTCTTAATTTCTAAAATTAAATAAGAACTTACACTTACTTATTCAATTTTTATTTTATATATTAAGATAAATTTAACTTGTGTATAGCTTATGCGGACAAAAAAATGTATATAAGTATAATTATAGGGATAATAGGTTAATAGGTAGACCCGGTGATTTCCAACCATCCAGTATCGGTTCGAGTCCGATTTATCTCATATTAAATAGTTTTTTGTATTTAAATTAGTAGGCCTGCTTTGCGCTTTGCGCTTTGCAAGCTTATAAGTATTTAAATTCAATAGTTAGTAATAAATATGTTTAAAGTAATCCATCGGGAGCTTAAAATATTTATACTAAAAAGTATTAGACAAGCTAAATTCTTTGAGCGAAGTCTACGTCTACTATACACTATTTACTAAATTTAGTGTATTACTATTTACATGACAAGAATTTATGCGAAATAACATAAAATTATCCTATAAATTATCGATAGGTATTCTATATTAGAAAATTTATGAACAATTTGCTTGTAGTTTATGATTTTATTTCTAGTGGATATAAAATTGAATCTTTAGAGTTTATTAGTGTAATAGCACTATTATTTGGTACTATAGTAATAGTAATTAAAAATCCTATAGGATCTCTTATGTGTTTAATAGGATTATTTGGAACAATCTCAGTGTATTTAATTATAACAGGGTTAAATTTTATAGGGTTTTCTTATTTAATTGTATATATCGGAGCGGTATCTATATTATTTTTATTTATATTAATGCTTATTAATATAAGAACTAGTGAATTACTTAGTAATAATGTAAATAGTGTACCTTTAGCTTTAGTAACTATAATATTATTAAACTATACTTGAATTCAATTAACTCCCTTTTCTAGCGAAGCTTCTGCTTTTGTAGAAAATTCAGATTTAATGATGACTAATATTATATATACTGAAAGATTTAATGAAATAATAGATTTTTTTAAATCATTTTTTGTTACTATGGATAAAGATATAACAAATATTATGTATGTGACAAGTAATAATTGAGATGGTTATATGACTGAAACTAGCCATATTGCAGCTATAGGTGCAATATTATATACAGTATATAATATTTGATTATTATTAGCAAGTATTATTTTATTATTAGCTATGGTAGGAGCTATTATTATAACTATTAAATAATAGATAAATTTAAGCTTCAAACAAAATTACAAAATTTTTATAAAAGAAGAATTAGTTCAATGGTAGAACGATTGCTTTACACGCAGTATGTTATAGGTTCAAGTCCTGTATTCTTTAAAATTCTTTAACTTAATGGTTAAAGTGCACTTTTGATAAGAGTGAAATTTAAGTTCAAGTCTTAAAAGAATTAATTATTTTTTTTAATGCCCTTTAATAAGTTAGGATAAGATTTAACTACGTACGTAGTACGTACTACGTTGTTATTTTGCTTCCTATAAGACTAATGCTAACTAAACGATCATTAAATATAAATAAAAAAAAGATATTAAGTACTAAGTACTTAGTATTTCATAATAAATAGGACTAGTAGTACTACGTACTACGTACTCATAATATACAAAACAAAGTAAATATATACCACCCTATAGAGAATTGGCCGAGTGGTTTAAGGCGGTAAGTTTGAGTTTTATTAGGTTTAATAGCCACATCCGTTCGAATCGGATATTCTCTGTATTATATAGAATAAGTTATTTTTATATGTAATATATAAACGCATAAGCTATGCATATATGCATATATGTATGCTCTAATTGTTTATTCTAGTCTTAGTCTAGTTATATTATTTTTGTAATAATAAGAGTGTAATTTAATGGTAAAATAAGAAGCTTCAACCTTCTCCTTCTGGGTTCGATTCCTAGTACTCTTGTTTTGTATGCATCTAATTTAAGTAATTGCATATATTACCTTAAGGTGAAAGATGAATAGTAAAACTAGGCTAACTCTCCTCTAACATAAATTAATCTGGAATAAGGGTCTAATGAAGGTACTAGATAAAAAATATAAATAACTGCTGGTAAGGGCCGGTCGGTTAGGCGCTACGCTTGGGCTGTAGTTTAATTGTGTTCGATTCGCAATTACCAGAGAATTAGAACAATAAGAAATAAAAAATAGCTAAAGCTATATTAAAAGATATATAGATAATAATTATCTATACACAAGTATAAAAAGGAACTATTATGGAGTATCAGCTATATATTAAAGAGCGCAAAAATTTATACAAATACAATAGAATTTGTGTAGTACTCTAAGATAATTTAGATAGTAAACAAAGTGAATTGAAACATCTCATTAACTTTAGGAAAAGAAATCAAAAGAGATTCTATGAATAGCGTGAGCGAAAATAGAGTAGTCTACAAGTCAAATGGTCTATGACTGTTTAAACTTATGGGGAACCTTCCTCAAAGACTAAATATAATATATAAGCGATAGTGAAAAGTACCGTGAGGGAAAATATGTAAATAGTAGTTTTATAAGCTTTTCAAACTAACGAATGTACCTTTTGCATAATGGGTCACCAAGTTAACATTAGATGCGAGAAAAACTTCGTAGTTAACCCGAACGTTAAAATAACGCTAAGTATCTAAAGTTAAACCCGAAGCCTAGTGATTTTACTACAATCAGGAGCATAAAAGTCCGAACGGGTTATTGTTGCAAAAATATCCGATGAATTGTGGTAGGTATAGTGAAAGACAATACTGACTAGGATAGCTGGTTTTCTGCGAAACCTATAACAGTAGGAAATTCAAGAATTATCTAGGTAGGTACAGAATTTAATCTCAGGCAAGGCAAAATATATAAGCTCAGGTTAATATATTGGCCTTATTTTGTACAAATTGGGGAATCGTGAAGATTTTATCAGTGAGTATGTAGACTCGGAATGATCGTGATATAAGTTGAGTTGTCAGACATAGAATGATAAGGTTGTATGTCAAAAGGGAAACAGCCCAGAACAAGAGTTAAGGTTCCTAAATTATAAGTTCAGTGAAATTAAGAAGGTCTTTATTAAAGTCGACAAGGAGATAGGCTTAGAAGCAGCCAGCATTTTATGATCTCGTAACAGAGCGCTTGTTAAGTTATAGAGGCATCAATAATATAACGGATCTAAACTATATACCGATACTTTGTTCATTAAAATTGTAATAGTAACGATATTACCATTTAATGAGGTAGCAGAACGTTGGATTAAACTAAGATTTTTATTTATTAAATGAAAATATGTGGATGAGCTTGTTTGTGCTTTCCCGAATTTAATTCAAGTGATAATGGTGACATGAGTAACTAAAAGAAAGGGGTAAGACCTTTCCGCCTAAAGCTTATGGTTGAATAACTAAGTAAGTACCGGCCTCTAAGTAAAAATCTAAAGATTTTCACGATGAGACAATTCTTGTTTGTTAATGCGGAGACGCGAGACGACATTTTAGTGAAAAATGTACAGGAAAAAATAACAAATATAATTATATGTACATTTGAATAAACTGAAAAAGATGAAGATGGAAATAATTGAATAAAGAAACCGTACCTAGATGATCACAGTCTGAAACAAGTAAGCTAGTAGAGAATACGAAGGCGTTAATGAGATAACAATCATAAAGGAACTCGGCAAAATGACTACTGTAACTTCGGAATAAAGAGGGCTCGGTTTTTTTGGTTAATATCAAAAAAAAGGAAGAAGCATGAAATAGTGTTGTACGACTGTTTAATTAAAACACAGCACTTTGCTTAAAGATAAAAAAATCTATGTATAGAGTGTGAAATCTGCCCGATGCCGGCTGGTTAATGGAGATTGTCAGATGTTTTTCCATCTGAAATTGAAAGAACCCCCGGTTAATGGCGGCCTTAACGTGAGGGTCCTAAGGTAGCGAAATGCCTTGGCCGTTAAATGCGGTCTTGCATGAATGGTATAACGATACAACAGCTGTCTCTATGATTGACTCAGTGAAATTGGAATAGCTGTGCAGATACAGCTTACCTCTAGTTAGACGAGAAGACCCTATGCAGCTTTACTGTTATTAATTATAGACTACGATGAACAATTTTCAGTCTAGAAGGTAGTATATTATATAAATATGAGAAGCCTTTATTTTTTTCTTCGTAGGAATAAATCTACTTCAACCTTTAGAAAATATTTCTGTGTTAAAGATTCTGGCGACCTCTTTAATGAGAAATCCCTTATCTAAAAGAATTCGTGATATCTACCATAATTAGTAGGCCTGCTTTGCAAGCCTATAACTTTAGTATTTTTAAATAAATTAGGGACTTTGCGGTGTAACAGGGTATTCCAGATACCTTTTGATAAAGGCACTGCAAATAAGTAATGGTTTTTAAAAAGTTGTCATAAGCACTGGCCTGCTTATTGTCTACTAAAGCGAAAACTTTTTATTAGAACGAGCGAATAATGTTAAAGTTGCCTGGATTTTGCCTATTAGGACTTATTTTTGAATAAAAATAAGAAACCGGTAGGTACCCTATGGTTATGGAACTATGACTAAAAGACAGTTTATGTGGGGCACAGACCCTGTAAAGAGTAAACAGGAGTGTCTAAAATAATTTAACAATATTTTGTTTGTAATTATTAGTAGCTTATTTAGGCCTGCTTTTGCAAGCCTATAACCTATTTTTAATCTTCTAAACCTATTTTTGTATATATTTAATATAAACATTTATAGTACGTGAAGGTAAGATTTTAACTATTTAGAAATTAGGGATAATTTAAAGTATATATGTGTAGGCTACGCCTACTTTGCCAGCTTTGCTAGCAAAGTTCTTACTATATATTTTTTAGCTATTCTAAGTTAGGTTCTATTAGTTAGATTGAACTTAGATAGTAATGTTTTTTATCTAAAAAGCTCAACGGCTAAATCTTGCCTTACTGTTTGATAATCTACAAATCTTACAGTTGCGTAAGCAGGGCATAGGATCACAAGATGCAATAAGGAAAGATCTTGGATTATTGGAAAAGCTACGCTAGGGATGTTTGTCCTTTGATATTTTATATCATACTTTTTAATTAATATAAAATAATTAATATACATATTGGGATAATTTCAAGAATTACTTTGAATTAGTAAACAGTAAACTTGAAGCGAAATTTATCTTAGCATAAAATATAAGATAAAAGCGTTCAACGACTATAAGGTGAATATTATGCATGTATCAGTTTATATTTTTAAATAATAATATTCTATAAACTATAGGCACAGCCTAAGTGCAGCAGACTATTAGCTATTTAAATCTATAAAAATACAATATAATAATCCTTTTATTCCACCCAACATTTTTATTAGAATAGTAAGGTTCTGAACCTATACTTAAAATACATATAATATATAAAAATAAAATTTAAGCTTCATATGCTTTACATAAATTATGTTAAGCTATGTTAGGCTAAAAATAATATAAAATGGAAAAAAAAAATACAAAAATACAAATTAGAAATGTTCTGCAAATGCGAATGCGAAGCAATAGCTTTGCTAACTATGCTACAAATAAAAGTATAAAAACTAATGGAGCTCAGTACCCCTCAGGGGCTAGTAAAATATTTTATAATAATATAAATAAAATTACCAAAAATCCCAAATTAGATACATTACAAAATGAAGTAGGTAATATAAAAATTTTACCTTCTTATTCAAAAGAATGAAAAAACCTTATTTATTCATTTAATAAAAATAACTTAAAAAATTTACCTTTAGATACTTTATTTATTAATAAAATAATAAAAAATTATTTTGATGCTTATTTGAAAAATGATAGAGAATCCAAATTAACTATTTTTCAAAGAAAAAAAACATTTTTAAATAAAATTTATATCAGTAATGTAGATATTCAACATACAAATAAAAAGTCTAAAATAACTTTATACACTATTAATAAAGAAAGAGAATATTTAAAAAGTAATTATTTTGTAGTTATAAAAAAAATAAATAAAATTTTATTCTCTGAATACATTAAAAAATATCAAATTTTCTGATTACAATTAAAAAAAATATTATTTACTGCTAATGCTAAATCTGGAAATACAGTTACTAATGAAAATCTTACTTTTATGACTAGTAGAAATTTAAATAAGGCAGTAGCTTCGCTAGCTACACTAGGAAAAATTAATAAGAATTTATATTTTCAATACAAATTCCAAAGTTTACGTATTTTCATAAAATTAAACCAATTATTTATGGAAAAATTATGAAATAATTTAGTAAGAAAACAATACTCTAATTCTATAGAAATATTACAAAGATTTGATCTTCTTTATTATCTGAATTTATTAAAATTCAATAACAAAAAATTATTACCTAAATTAAGTAAAGTTTTAGTAAATATAATGAGTAAAGGTAAATCAAAGAAAATTGAATATAATATAGTAAATTTAAAATCCTTAACTTTTAATTCAGATATATTTACTAATATTAGTGCTAAAATGGTAAAAATCAAACCTTTAATGCATCCTCTTAGAATTATTAATTGTTTTATACGTAAAGTAAAATTACCTCAAACAAATACAATTCAAGAGAGAACAAGAATATTCCCTTTTTTTAATAAAGATTTATTAAGAAATAAATATAAAGATTTTAGAATACTATCTAATATATTACGTAATTTAAGTACTATACAAGCAGGTAATAAGTCAAATATATCTAAATTTTTAAATAATTTATTTAAAAGCTCTAGTTCTGATATTATTGATAATTATAATATATATTCCCCTATATCTCTTCAATTAAATAAAAAGGTTAATCCTATAAAAAATAGAGTTTTTCGTTCTGTATATTATAAAAATATGTCTGGAATTAGAGTTGAAGTAAAAGGTAGATTATCTAAACGTTTTAGAGCGGATAGAGCTGCTTACCATGTAAATTGAAAAGGAGGATTGAGAAATATATATTCTTCATATAAAGGATTAAGTGCTGTATTATTTAGAGGTAATATGCAACCGCAAGTTAGTAAAACGATAGTTAAATCTACACGTCGTATTGGAGCTTTTGCTGTAAAAGGTTGAATAGCAGCTAAATAAGTATATTATTAGCTTCGCTAATAATAAAGAATTATTATAGTAATATATAAAACTAAAACATAAAACCAGTTTATCATTTGCTAGCTTTGTAGTTTAATCTATAAAGCTTTCATCTAGGCTATATTGGCTGCCTATATTTAGCCTATAAATTAAAATAGACAAATCTATAAATATGTATAGCGGGTTCCGCCTATAAAAATGAAGACATAGTCTGAACCTTTTTGAAAAAAAAGGAAAATAAGATAACACATAGAACAGGCTAATTTGCGCAAGAGTGTACGGAATGAGTGCGCGGTTTGGCACCTCGATGTCGGCTTAACTTCTCCTCATGGTGCAGAAGCTATGAAGGGTGCGACTGTTCGTCGATTAAAAAGTTACACGAGCTGGGTTAAATACGTCGTGAGACAGTATGGTTTCTATCTTCTAGAGGGAATTAGAATAAAATAAGAAGGAGCTTTTGTACGCAAGGAACAAGAATAATTTAGACTGTCAAAGGGCTAAAGTATAATTACTAACCTATGGTTTACCTGTTGTTTATAATTCTAGATATTAAATATAAAAATACTTTTTATATATGTACTGCTTACGTATTAAGCGAAAGTAGTACACAGAGATGTATCTTTCACTAAGAGAAAAAAGAATATAAGCATGGCAGGAAAGCTAAGTTAGCTAAGGATAAGTGCTGAAAGCATATAGGCACGAAGTCTATCTTAAGATATTTCTTAAATATGCGTATTAGATAAATACGAATTTAATAGGCTTAATCTGTAATAATCGTGAGATTGTAAAGAATAAAGTACTAATTTAATAGTTCACTATTTAAACATATATCCCTAAAATTCAAATAGTTTTTAGTTATTTCATTATAAACTATAGTTATAAGCTTGTTTAGAGGCTAAATTTGGAATTTGTAACTTGAACTTGTTACTTGTTTAGAATTATGCCTATTAAGCTTGCTTTTCTGCTTGGTTAGCATAAAAGTAATGCGATTGTTTTGTAATCAATGGAAACAAGTGCGATACTTGTACTAGGCTACTTTGCACTTTATGGATATTAAACTTAATTTATAAAAATTAGTAGACGTAGCCAGGCGTAGCTAGGCGTAGCCAGGACTAGCCAGGTGTAGTCTACTACATAAAGGGAATTAGAGTTAATAGCTTTAAATGCCTTAAAGTAAAAATAAGGATTAGTAGTCAAGTGGTAAGACATAACTCTTTCAATGTTACCATCGCGGGTTCGATCCCTGTCTAGTCTAGTCATAAAAGTCATGCGGATTGTTGTAATAGTAACAAGTCCGACTCATGATCGGAAATTATTGGTGCAAATCCTTTATCCGCATAAAGGGATTATAGCTTAATCGGTAAAGCAAACTACTCATAATAGTTGGAGTATGTGTTCAAGTCACTTTAGTCCTAAGTCTAAGTGCTGGAATAGGTAGACAGTGAAAGCTTAAGTTTTTCTGAGTATAACTCGTGAGTGTTCGAGTCACTCCTTAGATAAGGGGGTATAGTTTAACTGGTAAAACGATGATTTTGCACGTCATTATTTTGAGTTCAACTCTCAATTCCTCCAATAATTGCCTGAGAAGCTCAATTGGTTGAGTAGGATATTGAAGCTATCTTGGCTGTGAGTTCGAATCTCTCCTCAGGCAAAGCTAGACTGTTATACAGCTATGCTGCTAGGCTGGAACGCCAGGGATTTTAGTATAACGGTTAATACGTATGACTTTTAATCATCACGATATTGGTTCAAATCCAATAAATCCTAAAATTAGACGTTTTAGAAATAAAACTAAGTTTTTTAATAATACAGAATATAGACTATTAAATAAATAGCGCTAGTATGTATATGGATATTAATGTAAAATATTTATAATATTATAAAAAAAATCTATAGCTTGCGTTGCGTATTGATAAAGTGGGTGTGTTGGAATTGGGAGACAAACCTCTTTTAGGCAGGGGAGACTTATGGTCATACAAGTTCAAGTCTTGTCACCCATAAATTAGCAATAAACTCTAGCTCTAGAAAAAGCTAGCAATAGCTTGCTAGAGTTAGCAAGTATGGTAATAGCTAGTAATAGCTAGCTAGGCTAATATGAGAGTTTATGCAAAACCTCTACAAATAACTATAATATAGTAATAATTCATTACTTTATATGCTATCGATTAATGGGTAGATCATGAATTTTTGATATTTACAGTGAGTGTTCGAGTCACTCTAGCATAAAAGGCACTAAAGGTGGGTATAGTTCAATCGGTAGAGCAGCTGTATGTGGCGCAGTAAGTTCCCTGTTCAAGTCAGGGTGTCCATCCGTAATATTTTTATTAAAAATTTAGGTTTAGCTATAGCTTGTATAGTTTAACGGTTAAAACCTTAATTTCATACATTAAAGATGTAAGTTCGATTCTTTCTTCAGGCTAAATATAGGGTTTTTACTTATATTTATATATACTGCTATAGCAAGCAGCAAGCAGCAAGCAGTATATTCAAAAATTTCACATGTTATTAATTTCTATTATATTCACATTATTATCTAATGCAGTCAATTTACGGCGTGATATATCTATCTTATATAATAGGATAGCTATATTAATATTAATCTATTGTATATTTAATGATTTAGCTTCTTTAAGTGTAATAACTAAAGGTTTAGGATTACATGGAGGTTTATTATTAATGACAAATATTACACAAATTTTCCATATATTTATTTATTTTATATGTGCTTTAATTTTAGTATTAACTAGTTTTTATCCTAGAAAGGTTTGAACTTCGGAATGTTCGTCTTTAAAAAATCTAATTATGAGTAACTTTGTATATTATAATACAAAAATTACAAATAAAATGGGAGAACAGTTTAAAATAATAGAGTATCCGTTAATATTATTATTTATAGTATCAGGTGCTATATTTTTAATATCAGCTAATGATTTAGTATCTATATTTTTAGCCATAGAATTACAAAGTTATGGTTTATATATACTAAGTACAATTTATAGAAATTCAGAATTATCAACTACAGGAGGGTTAATCTATTTTCTATTAGGAGGACTAAGTTCTTGTTTTATATTATTAGGTACAGGGTTATTGTATGCTAATTCAGGAAGTACTAGTTTAGACAGTTTATATATCATTTCAAGTATAAGTGATATAACTTATACA
>Ga0207647_10002199_pt1 | contig 14870 bp, 13 predicted proteins | sample KBSCornC2_FD_184295 | JGI IMG/M metagenome (GOLD analysis project Ga0207647, IMG submission 184295) | Corn rhizosphere microbial communities from Kellogg Biological Station, Michigan, USA - C2 (SPAdes) (version 2) | ecosystem: Host-associated > Plants > Roots > Rhizosphere ...
CCCCAAGCCGATGGTCTTCTCCGGCCTCTATCCGATGGACGGCTCGGACTACCCGCTGCTCCGCGACGCGCTGGACAAGCTGCGGCTCAACGACGCGGCGCTGGTCTACGAACCGGAGTCGTCCGGCGCGCTGGGTTTCGGGTTCCGGGTGGGCTTCCTCGGCCTGCTCCACCTGGAGATCGTCCGCGAGCGGCTGGAGCGCGAATTCGGCCTCGATCTGATCTCCACCGCGCCCAACGTGGTCTACCGGGTGGTGATGGAGGACGGCGCCGAGCACGTCGTCACCAACCCCAGCGACTGGCCGGGCGGCAAGATCGCCCAGGTGTACGAGCCGGTCGTGAAGGCGATGATCATCGCGCCGAGCGAGTACATCGGCGCGATCATGGAGCTGTGCCAGTCGCGGCGGGGAATGCTCGGCGGCATGGACTACCTGTCCGAGTCGCGGGTCGAGCTGCGCTACACGATGCCGCTGGCGGAGATCATCTTCGACTTCTTCGACGCGCTGAAGTCGCGCACCCGCGGCTATGCGTCGCTCGACTACGAGGCGGCCGGCGAGGCTGCCTCGGACCTGGTCAAGGTCGACATCCTGCTGCAGGGCGAGCCGGTTGACGCATTCAGCGCCATCGTGCACAAGGACAAGGCGTACTCGTACGGCGTCTCGATGGCCGGCAAGCTGCGTGAGCTGATCCCGCGGCAGCAGTTCGAGGTGCCGATCCAGGCCGCCATCGGATCCCGGGTGATCGCCCGGGAGAACATCCGCGCGATCCGCAAGGACGTGCTGGCCAAGTGCTACGGCGGTGACATCACCCGCAAGCGGAAGCTGCTGGAGAAGCAGAAGGAAGGCAAGAAGCGGATGAAGATGGTCGGCCGCGTCGAGGTGCCCCAGGAGGCCTTCATCGCCGCCCTCCGGACTTCGGACACCGCGGAGAAGGCGGGCAAGAAGTAGTGCGCCACTGCCGGACGGCGGTCCGCTAGTGCCGGTCGAGATCCCGGCCGGCCTGCTGGTCGTCGCTTCTCGTGGGCAGGACTGGGCCGATTGGCTCGATCGGCTTCCGCGGCTGGTGCGGGAGCTGCTCGACGAGTGGCGGTTGCAGGTCGACGGTACGGCGGCGTACGGCAACTGCGCCCTCGTCGTACCGGTGCTCGCCGACGGGCGTCGCGCCGTCCTCAAGGTGCAGTTCCCGCACTGGGAGGCCGAGACCGAGCACCTGGCGCTGCGCGACTGGGCGGGTAACGGCGCCGTCCAGCTGCTGCGTGCGGACCCGCGCCGGTTCGCGCTGCTGCTGGAGCGCCTGGAGTCCCGCGACCTGACGACGATCGATGCCCTGGACGCCTGCGAGATCGTTGGGCGGACCTACAAGCGGCTGCACGTCCCCGCGGGACCGCAGTACCGGACCTTGTCCGGGGAGTTGCGCCGCTGGGTCGAGGGATTCCGTCAGTTGCCCGCGTCGGCGCCGGTGCCGCACCGGTACGTCGAGCAGGCGATCTCGCTCGCGGAGGACTTCGTCGCCGACCCCGCGACCGACGGGCGGCTGATCCATACCGATCTGCACTACGAGAACATGCTCGCGGCGGATCGTGAACCGTGGCTCGTCATCGACCCGAAGCCGCTGTCCGGCGACCCGCACTTCGAGGTCGCGCCGCTGATCTGGAACCGCTGGGACGAGGTCACGGCCGCCCATGACCTGCGCTTCGCGGTGCAGCAACGGTTCTGGACCGCCGTCGACGCCGCCGGCTTCGACGAGGACCGCGCCCGCGCCTGGGTGATCGTCCGCCAGATGCTCAACGTCCTGTGGACCCTTCAGTCCGCCTCGACCGACGAGTCCCTGCCGCAGGACTGGCTGACCCGCAACATTGCCATCGTCAAGGCCGTCCAGAACTGATTCGCCCGCCTGGGGTGAGGTAGCAGACATTCGGTTGTGGTTAGTAGTTACTACCTACTAACTTCGAAGCCATGGCGACGCGGATGAGCGGGCGGGAGCGGCGGGTGCAGATCCTCGGGATCGCCGAGGAGGAGTTCGCGGCCGCCGGGTTGTCCGGCGCCTCGACCGAGACGATCGCGCGCCGGGCGGGGATCACGCAGGCGTACGTGTTCCGGCTGTTCGGGACCAAGAAGCTGCTGTTCCTGGAGTGCGTGGACGCCGCGTTCGAGCGGATGCGGCTGGCGATGGTCGCGGCGGCCGGCGGGGCGAGCGGGATCGAGGCGCTGACGGCGATGGGGCAGGAGTACAACGCCATGCTCGCCGACCGCACCACGCTGCTGCTGCAGTTGCAAGGCACGGCCGCGGCGGCCGCGGGTGACGGCGAGGTGCGGGACGCCGTACGGGCGAGCTTCGCGCGACTGTGGCAGTCCGTCGCCGACACCGCGCAGCTGGACCCGGTCACCGTGAAGGCGTTCCTCGCCTTCGGCATGCTGCTGAACACCAGCGCCGCCCTGGACCTCCCAGAAGTGGACGAGCCGTGGTCCCACCAGGCGCGGACCCGCATCCAGCCCGGCCTGTTCACCCACATCACCACCGAGACCAACCGATGAGCACACAGGCGACTGCCAAGCCCCGGGTGCTGCCCATCTTCCTGGTCTGCGTCGGGCTCATCCTGTCCGTCGTGATCGGGAGCCTCGGCGCTCCGCTGATCACCGCGGTGGCCGGGCAGTACGACGTCTCGCTGGCAGCCGCGCAGTGGACGCTGACGATCGCCCTGCTGGCCGGGGCGGTCGCGACCCCGGTCCTCGGGCGGCTCGGCTCCGGCCCGCGCCGGCGTACCGTCATCCTGGCCATGCTGGGCGTGGAGGTCGTGGGAAGCCTGCTGACGGTGCTGCCGCTGCCCTTCGCGTTCCTGCTCGCCGGACGTGCGTTGCAGGGGTCCGGCCTCGGCCTGATCGTGTTGATGATGGCGGTCGCGCGCGACCACCTGGACGAGCACCGGGCCGCGCGCACGATCGCCTCGCTGTCCGTGGCCTCGACCGTCGGGATCGGCATCGGCTATCCGCTCTCGGGCCTGATCACGGACCTCGGCGGTGTCCGCGCCGCGTACGGCCTCGGCCTCGTCGTCACCGCGGCCGCTTTCGCTTCCGCGCTCTTCGTCGTACCGCAAGCACCGGACCGCCCGTCGGTTCGCCTCGACATCCGCGGCGCGGTCCTGCTCGCGATCGCCCTCCCCGCGCTGCTCCTGGTGATCGGCGAGACCGCCCTGTGGCAGCGGCACGTTGCGCTCGCGCTGACGATCCTGGTGGCATCGCTCGCGGTGCTCGCCGGCTGGGCCTTCCTGGAGGCGCGAGTCGACAAGCCGCTGGTCGACGTACGCCTCCTGCGCCACCCGGCGATCGCGGCGGCCAACCTGGTGATGCTGATCGGCGGCGTCGGGATGTACCTGCTGTTCAGCCTGATTACCCGCTACGTGCAGACGCCGGCCGCGGCCGGGTACGGCTTCGGGCTCGACTCCTTCCAGGCCGGTCTGGTCCTCGTGCCGTTCTCGGTCCTCGGCTTCGTCGCCGGTCGTCTGGTGCCTGCCTGGCGGGATCGGCTCGGCGCGCGGCTGTTGCTGACGGCAAGTACGGCGGTGGTGCTGGCGGCGTTCGTACTCTTCGCGGTCGCGCGCTCACACCTGGTCGGCCCGGTCGTTGCCATCGGCACCCTCGGCTTCGGCGTCGGCGCGTTCTCGGCCGCCATGCCGGTCGTCATACTCGCGGCGACGCCGCGCGGTGAAACGGCCAGCGCGATGAGTGTCAACGCGGTCGTGCGGAGCGTCGGCTTCTCCGCCGGCAGCGCGCTCGGCGGACTGATCCTGGCCGCACACACCACGGGCGTCTTCCCGAGGCAGTCCGGGTACGGCGCAGCGGCCTGGATCGGCGTCGCGGCGACGGCGGCGACGTTGCTGATCATCGCCGTACTGCCGCTCCAGCGTGCATAACCAGTGGAACCGTCCGCGTCCCGCGGGTGATGATGCCGGTATGCGGCTACTGACGGTCAACGTGGTGGAGGAACTGATCCCGGGTCCCAAGGAGACGGGTTTCACCGCGATCGACAAGCGGCCGCAGTCCGGCCGGGTCCGTGTCGGCGAGCTCGGACTCGCCGGTGACCGGGTGTGCGACACCAAGAACCACGGCGGCCCCGACCAGGCCCTCTACGCGTACGCCGAGGAGGACGCGCGCTGGTGGGCGGCCGAGCTCGGGCGGGACATCCCGACCGGCCTGTTCGGCGAGAACCTGCGCACCGAGGGAGTCGACATCAGCGGCGCGCTGCTCGGCGAGGTCTGGCGGATCGGCGACGAGGTCGAGGTGATGGTCCGCGCGCCGCGCATCCCGTGCATCACGTTCCAGCACCGCATGCAGGAGCCGCACTGGGTCAAGCGGTTCCACCAGGGCGGTTGCCCCGGCGCGTACCTGAAGGTGCTGCGCGACGGCACGATCGGAGCCGGCGACCCGATCGAGATCGTCGGCCGCCCCGACCACGAGGTCACGATCGCGGAGATGTTCGGCGCCCAGGACCCGGCGAAACTCCGCCGGATGCTCGACTCCGGCGTCGACCTGATGGACGAGCTCCGCGAAACCGCTCACCGCGTCCTCTCCCGAGGATGACCGCGGCGACGGTGACGAAGGGCATCTTGCCGGAGGCGGGGCCGCTGCGTGCCCTGGCGGCCGCGACGTTGCTCAGCCGGATCGGCAACGGGCTGCTGATGACGGTCAGCGTGCTGTACTTCACCCGGATCGTCGGCCTGTCGATCGCGCAGGTCGGGCTCGGGCTGACGGTCGCCGGGTTGTTCGGACTGCTCTCCGCCGTGCCGCTCGGTCATCTCGCGGACCGTCGCGGTCCGCGCGGGCTGTTCGTCGTGCTGAGCCTGATGGCGTGCGGCCTCTCGCTGATCTACCTGTTCGTCCACACCTTCTGGCAGTTCCTGTTCGTCAGCATCGTGCTGACGATGATCGACCGCGGCGCGGGCGCGGTCCGCGCGGCGCTGATCGCCGCGGTCACCCACGGCGCCGGACGGGTCGCGGCCCGCGCGTATCTGCGCGCGGTCACGAACATCGGGATCATGGCCGGAGCTGGCGTCGGCGCGTTCGCGCTGCACTTCGACACCGGTACGGCGTACCGGCTGATGTTCGTGCTCGACGCCGTCCTGACCAGCATCGCGGCGTTCGTCGTGCTCGCGGTGCCGCGGGTGGCGCCGCAGCCCCACGACGACGGCGGGCCGGTGTGGATCGCGCTGCGCGACCGCGGATACCTCGCGGTCGCCGCGCTGAACGCGGGTATGAGCATCCATTTCGCCGTCCTCGACGTCGCGATCCCGCTCTGGGTGGTCGACCACACCGAGGCGCCGCGCTGGACGGTCGCGCTGCTGCTGATCATCAACACCGTGGTGGTCTCGCTGTTCCAGGTGCGTTCGTCGCGCGGTATCGCCGATCCGCCCACCGCCGCGCGGGCCAGCCGGACCGCCGGATTGTTGCTGCTGGCATCGATGGTCCTGCTCGCCGGCGCGACCTGGGGCAACGCCGTGGTCGCGGTCGGTCTGCTCGCCGCCGGCGCCCTGGTCCAGGTGATCGCCGAGCTGCTGCAGTCCTCGGGCTCGTTCCTGCTCAGCTTCGATCTGGCGCCGGGGCACGCCCAAGGTCAGTACCAGGGTGTCTGGAACACGAGCATGTCGATCAGCACCATGGTCGCTCCGACGGTGCTCGCTCTGTTGCCGCTCGGCCTCGGGGTGCCCGGCTGGATCATCCTCGGCGTCTGGTTCGCCGTCGTCGGCGCGCTGTTCGTCCCGATCGTCCGTTGGGCGGCAGGTGCGCGTCAGTTGGTGGGTTCGCGGTAGCCGAGGGCCGCGGAGATCTTGCGGGCGGCCTCGATCGCCGCGGGGGCCATCAGGGCGACCTGGGCGATCGACTGTTCGAGGGAGAGCGTGGAGATGCTGACCGCGGCGATCGCGGCGCCCGTGTGGTCGTGGATGACGGCCGCGACACAGCGGATGCCCGGCTCGTTCTCCTCGTCGTCGAGCGCGTACCCGCGGGCCCTGGTCTGCGCGAGATCCGCCTTCAGCGCGGCGGCCGACGTATGCGTCAGCGGCGTCCGAGCAGGCAGGCCGGTCCGGGTGATGTGGACGTCGAGCGACTCGTCGTCCTTCTCCGCGAGCAGGGCCTTGCCGATGCCGGTGCAGTGCAGCCAGATCGCCTTGCCGACCCGCGACGGCATCCGGTACGGCTTCGGGCCGTCGAGGCGCGCGACGTAGATCGCCTCGTCACCGTTGAGCAGTCCGACGTGCACCGTGCAGCGCGTCTGCGCGACCAGGTCCGCGAGCACCGGACGGGCGACCGTGGCCAGGTCGACGTTCGTCAACGCGTGACCGGCCAGCCGGAGCGCCTTCGGGCCCGGGTGGTACGACCCGTCGTCGGCCTGGGCGACGAACTCGTGCTCGACGAGCGACGCCATGATCCGGTGCACGGTCGACTTGGCCAGGCCGGTCGCGTTCACCACGTCGGTGAACCGCGAGTGCTCCAGGACGGCGTCCAGCACCATCAACGTCTTGTCGATGGCCGAGGGCGAACTCATGTCGGACATCCTGCCACTCCTATCTCGCCAGCCATCCACCGTCGACCGCGAGCACGTGGCCGTTGACATAGTCCGCGGCCGCGGACGCAAGGAACACCGCGGCGCCGACGACGTCCTCGGGCCGCCCCCAGCGACCGGCCGGGATGCGTTGCCGGATCGCGGCCTCCCGGTCCGGATCCGCCCGCAGCTCGGTGGTGTTGTCGGTAGCGATGTACCCGGGCGCGATGGCGTTCACCTGGACACCCGCCGGTCCCCACTCATTGGCCAGGGCCCGGGTCAGCCCCGCGACCGCGTGTTTGCTGGCGGTGTAGGCCGGGACGGTGATCCCGCCCTGGAAACTCAGCAGCGACGCGATCGTGACGATCTTCCCGGTCCGGCGCTCGGCCATCGCGGCCCCGATCGGCCGGGTCACCGCCCAGGTCGAGTTGAGGTTCACGTCGATCACGTGCTGCCAGTCCGCGGTCGTCGTCGCGGCCGCCGGCGCCCGCCGGATGGTGCCGGCGTTGTTGACCAGGATGTCGACCGTCCTGTTGTCGACAATCTCTGTTGCTGCTCGTTCCACCGCGGCCGGGTCGGCGAAGTCGGCGATCACCACGGACGCGTCGCCGCCGTGCTGCTTGATCGCCTCCAGGGTGTCCTCGAGCGCGGCGTCGCGGGCCATCAGGATCAGCTCGGCGCCGGCCGCGGCGTACCCGGCCGCGATCGCCGCCCCGATCCCGCGCCGGGCCCCGGTGACCAGCGCCGTACGTCCTTCGAGGCTGAAGGACGTCACCGCAGATCCCGGACGTCGACACCGTCCATGTCGCCGAACGCCTGGTTCTCGCCGGCCATCGCCCAGACGAAGCTGTACGACGCCGTGCCGCAGCCGGAGTGGATCGACCAGCTGGGGGAGATGACCGCCTGGCGGTCCGCGACCAGCAGGTGCCGCGTCTCCTCGGGCTCGCCGAGCAGGTGCACGATCCGCTCGGTCTCCGGGAGGCCGAAGTACAGGTAGCACTCGGTCCGGCGGTCGTGGGTGTGCGCGGGCATCGTGTTCCAGGTGCTGCCCGGGTGCAGCGTCGTCACGCCGAGCACGATCTGGCAGCTCTGCACGCCGTCGGCGTGGATGAACTGGTCGATCGTCCGGCGGTTCGCGGTCTGCTGGTCGCCGAGCTCGAGCCGGTTGCCCTCGCCGGGGTTGACCTGCGCGGTCGGGAACGCGGTGTGTGCCGGCGCCGAGAAGACGTAGAACGCGGACTCGGGTCCCTCGAAGACGACGTCGCGGACGCCGCGTCCGACGTACAGGCACGCGCCGGCGGCCAGCTCGTACTTCGTGCCGTCGGCGGTGACGGTGCCGGGCCTGCCGACGTTGACGATGCCGGCCTCGCGGCGCTCGAGGAAGAACTCGCTGCGCAGCTCGGGATAGGTGTCGAGGATCAGCGGGCCGTGCGTGGGACGGGCGCCGGCGAGCACGATCCGGTCGTGGTGGGCGAGCACCGCTGTGACGGCGCCGGGGACGAAGAGGTCGTCCACCAGGTAGTGGCGGCGCAGTGCGGCCGTGTCGAAGCCGGGCAGCTGCTCGGGATGGGTGGCGTGCCTGATCTGCAGAGTCACGGAACTAGGTTCTACTCCGCAGAACAGGCTGTCAACGCTGGAACAGCTTGGAGAAAGGTTCCAGTTCCGTCCCTTGACACCAGGTTCTTGCCAATGGAACCGTCCAGTCACTCGCCCATCGCCCCTGGGAGGATCCCTGATGACCGCTGTGGACTGGTCGGTCCTGGTCGGCTATTTCGTGTTGATGGTGCTGATCGGGGTCTGGTCACGCACCAAGATCAAGACGGTCGTGGACTACTTCACGACCGGAGGCCGGATTCCCTGGTGGCTGTCCGGCATCTCGCACCACATGTCCGGCTACAGCGCGGTCATGTTCGTCGCGTTCGCGGCCGTCGCCTACACGTACGGCATCACCGTCTACGTCTGGTGGGCGATGACGATCGGTGTCGGTGTCGGCATCGGCGCGTTCCTGTTCGCGGCGCGATGGAACCGGCTGCGCGCGAAACACGGGGTCGTGTCGCCGCTGGAGTACCTCGCGCGCCGCTACAACCTGCCGACCCAGCAGGCGCTCGCGTACTCCGGGGCCGCGCTGAAGGTCGTCGACATCGCCTCGAAGTGGGTCGCGATCGCCGTTCTGCTGAACGGATTCACCGGTGTGCCGATCCGGTGGGGGATCCTGCTGACCGGTGTGGTGACGATGCTGTACGCCACGCTCGGCGGGCTGTGGGCCGACGTGCTCACCGACTTCGGGCAGTTCGTGATCCAGTTCGGGGCCGGTGTCGCGATGTTCGTCGGGGTGCTCGCGCACCTGGACGGCGTACCGACGTTGTGGAAGATGTGGGACCAGTTGCCGGCCGGGCACGGCGACGCGCTGAACGGGCCCTACACGCCGATCTTCCTGATCGCGTTCCTGTTCATCAAGACGTTCGAGTACAACGGCGGCATGTGGAACCTGGCGCAGCGGTACATGGCCGCACCATCCGGTTCCGCGGCGAAGAAATCCGCCCTGCTCTCCTCGGTGCTGTGGCTGGTCTGGCCGCTGATCCTGTTCGTCCCGATGTGTGCGGCGCCGCTGCTGGTGCAGCCGGGCAAGGCCGAGCAGTCGTACGTCGCACTCGCGCAACTGCTGCTGCCGACCGGGCTGATCGGGCTGGTGCTCGCCGGGTTCTTCTCGCACACGATGGCGATGGTGGCCTCGGACGCGAACGCGATCTCGTCGGTGATCACGCGGGACCTGGCGCCGGTGCTGGTGCCGCGCGTGCGCCGGCTGACGGACGCCGCGACGCTGAAGATGGCGCGGATCGTCACGTTCACGTTCGTCACGGTGAGCATGCTGATCGCGATCGCGACCAACGGCGAGGGCGTGGTGCTGAAGATCGTGGTCGACCTGGTCGCCGCGACGATGGGGCCGATCGCGATCCCGCTGATGCTGGGGCTGCTGCCGTGGTTCCGGCGCAGCGGGTCTCGCGCCGCGCTGGCTTCCTGGGCGATCGGGCTGATCACCTGGGCGATCGTGAAGTACGGCGTCGGCTCCACCGACACGACCCTGGTCGTCGCGTTGCCGCTGGCAACTTCTCTGGTGGTGTACGTCGGGCTCGGGCTGCTGCTGCCGGAGAGCCGCGCGGATGTCGACGAGCTGGTCGAGTCGCTGAACACCGACCCGGACGAGACCGACGAGGTCGCCGCCCGCCGGTCCGCGGCCCTGTCCTGAAATCTGAAACACTGTCCCACGACACGGAACTAACCCTTCTTAGGAGAACCGCCTCATGCCGAACATCACCGTCGAACTCCTCTCCGGCCGCACCCTCGACCAGCGCCGCGAGTTCGTCGCCGCGGTCACCGACTCCGCCATCGCCATCCTCGGCGCCAAGCGCGAATCGGTCCGCATCGTCTTCACCGAGATCGAGAAAACCGACGTCGCCAACGGCGGCACGCTGGTCGCGGACGCCTGAGCCGCCGCCGTCCGGACCTCCAGCACTCACCAACCCCGCGCGGCGGGCCATCGGCCGGCCCGGCTGAGCGTGCGTCCGCCGGAACCGGGCCGGTTGGTGAGTGTCTGGGGTCCGCTGCGTGAAACCCGCGGGCGCGGGGAGCGCCGACCAACTACTGTCGGGCGCATGCGAGTAGGTGTTTTCGGTGCTACGGGTCAGGTCGGCGGCGTGATGCGGGAGTTGCTCGTCGAGCGCGACTTCCCGGTGGACGAGGTGCGGTTCTTCGCGTCGGCGCGGTCGGCGGGGACGAAGCTGCCGTTCGGCGAGCGGGAGGTCGTCGTCGAGGACTCCGCGACGGCGGACTTCTCCGGGCTCGAGCTGGCGCTGTTCTCGAACGGGAAGACGGCGTCGAAGGAGCTCGCGCCGAAGGTGGCCGCGGCGGGCGCCGTCGTGGTGGACAACTCGTCCGGCTGGCGGATGGACCCGGACGTGCCGCTGGTCGTCTCCGAGGTGAACCCGGAGGACCTCGCCACGATCCCGAAGGGCATCGTCGCGAACCCGAACTGCACGACCATGGCCGCGATGCCGGTGCTGGCCCCGCTGCACCGCGAAGCCGGGCTGACCCGTCTCGTCGTCTCGACCTACCAGGCCGTCTCCGGCTCCGGCGGCGTCGGCGTGAGCGAGCTCGAGGACCAGGCCCGCGACCTGGCGGCGGTCGGCGGTCGGCTCGCCCGCGGCACCGACGGGATCACGCTGCCCGAGCCCAAGGTGTACGCCGGGCCGATCGCGTTCAACGTGCTGCCGCTGGCCGGCTCGATCGTTGCCGACGGCACCGGTGAGACCGACGAGGAGCAGAAGCTCCGCAACGAGAGCCGGAAGATCCTGCACATCCCGGACCTGCCGGTGGCCGGCACCTGCGTCCGGGTGCCCGTCTTCACCGGCCACTCGCTGAGCATCCACGCCGAGTTCGCCGAGCCGATCACCCCGGAGCGCGCGACCGAGATCCTCGGCGCCGCACCGGGTGTCGCCGTCACGGACCTGCCGACCCCGCTGCTCGCAGCCGGCCAGGACCCGTCGTACGTCGGCCGCATCCGCCAGGACCAGTCGGTGCCGGGCAAGCGCGGGCTCGTCCTGTTCGTCTCGAACGACAACCTGCGCAAGGGCGCGGCCCTGAATGCGGTCCAGATCGCGGAGCTGCTCGCCGCGCGCTGACCCTGGGCGGGCCCTAGGATTGAGGGCTCTGGCGAGGGAGGTGGCCAAGCTGGAGTTCCGGGTGCTGGGGCCGGTGGAGATCAGGACCTCCGGCGGCGACGTCGTCCCGTTGCCGCCGTCACCAGCCGCAACGAGCTGGCCGGCCTCGTCGCGACCGAACAGGCCGAGCCCATCCGGCTGGATGTGTTCGACCCGCTCCAGTCGAAGCAGTTGCTGGAGGCAAGGATCGGCGCGCGGCGGTTCGCGTCGGATCCGGCGAGTGTCGACGCGTTGGTGGAGCGCTGCGCCGGTCTGCCGCTGGCGCTGTCACTGCTCGCGGCGCAGATCGCGTTGCGGCCGCGACGGGCGCTGGCGTCGTTCGTGAGCGCGCTCGGCGACGGTCCTCTGGACGCGTTGGCGACCGCGGACGGTGTCGGCGTACGGACGATCTTCTCCTGGTCGTACCGGCAGTTACGGCCGGAGCTGGCCCGGATGTTCCGGCTGGTCACGCAGCACCCCGGCACCGAGATCACGCCCGGTGCGGCGGCCGCGCTGGCCGGCGTGCCGGTGCGGGACGCGCGGCGGATGATCGCGGAGCTGGTCGCGAACCATCAGCTGATCGAGATCGAGTCGGATCGCTGGGTGCTGCACGACCTGCTGCGCGTCTACGGGCAGGAGTTGTGCGAGCCGGGTGAGGCGGCGGAGGCCTTCGAGAGGCTGCTCAACTACCTCGTCCACACCGGGTTCGCGGCCGCGGTGCTGCTGGCGCCGAGCCGGGTCCGGGTCGAGCTGCCGGAGCTTCCCGCGGACGTCGAGGTGGTCGCGCCGACGACCCGCGACGAGGCGTTCGCCTGGTTCGACTCCGAGCAGCCGAACAATCTCGCCGTACTGCGGGCCGCGGCCGGGCGTGCCGACGTACTGCTGTGGCTGTGCGTCTGGACGATCGCGGACTACCTCGACTTCCGCGGCCGGTCCGGGTATCCGCAGGCGCAGCAGTTGGCGCTCGAGGCGGCGGTGCGGCTCGGCGATCTGCCCAAGCAGGCACACACGCGGCGCGATCTCGCTCGCGGGCACATGGCGATGCGGGAGTGGGACGAGGCGATCCGGCAGCACGAGCTCGCGCTCGGTATCGCAGAGGAGCTCGGCGACGAGGCCGGCGTCGCGCACGGTTCACTCGGGATCGGGCGGGTGTATACGCGGACCGGGGACCATCGGCGTGCGATCGAGCACACCCAGCGGGCGCTGTGGATCTACGAGCGCACCGGTCATGTCGACGCGCGGGCCAACGCCCTCAACAACCTCGGCTGGTACCACTCCGAGCTCGGCGAGTACGAGGCCGGGCTCGACTACGCGCAGCAGTGCCTGAAGCTGTACGGCGAGGTCGACTCGGAGTTCGGCCGCGCCGTCGCCAGCGACACCAGCGGCTACGCGCTCGCCGGGCTCGGGCGGTTCGACGAGGCGATCGCGTTGTACACCGTCGCGGTGGACGTGCTGCGCGGGCTCGGCCGGCGGCTCGACACGGCGGACTGCCTGATGGCGATGGCGCGCGTCCAGGACCGCGCCGGCCGCGGCGACGGCGCCCGCGCCAGCTACGCCGCCGCCCTCGAGATCCTGGACGCGCTCGACCATCCGGATGCGCAGCTCGTCCGCAACTGCCTGGCTCAGCAGCGGTAGAAGTCCTTCGTGTAGACGCCGTTCACCGCGGTCAGCGTGTGGTCGAAGCAGCCGTGCCCGATCGCCCGGTACCGCACGGTCTGTGTCCCGGTCGCGTGCCGCTGGTCCCGCGGTACGCCGTAGATCCAGGACGCGCGGCCGTCGTACGTCTCGGTGCTCGTGCGGCCCGGCGTCCGGCTCGTGTCGTGGATCTTCAGGTAGGTCACGACGTCGTACCCGCCCGGAATCGTTGCGTTGGGCAAGAAGGTGAGCACGCCGTTCTTGCCGTAGTCGAGCTCGGTGCGGTCGACGCGTCCGTTGCTCGTCGTGGTCGCGGTGTCCCGCCAGTTCGCGTCGAGCACGTCGCGGGACTCGCCCGCGTCCCAGGTGTGCCTCGAGACGTTGCTGAGCGTGCGGTTCACGCTCGTCCGCACACGGCCGGCCGACGTGTCGACGTATCCGCTGATCGCCAGGCTGCGGGACGCGTTGGTGTCGACGGATCCGGCCTGGTTGGGTGCGCCGGTCACGTCGTCGGTCTTGGCCAGCGGGCTGACGGCGTACGACGTGAGGCTGCCGGTCGTCTGCGCGCGGTGCGCGTCGGTCCACACATGCAGGTTCGGCACCGTGAACCAGCCGGACTGCCCGGCCGGTACGCCGTCGACATGGACGCGGAATTCGTGCGGCTTGCCGTCGGTGAGCAGGCCCGCGAACGGGGTCAGGTCGTAGGTCAGCGGTTTGATGTCGAACGCGCGAGGCGCGGGGGAGGGGCGCCACGAGTACGGGTTCGACCAGCCGCCGGTGTAGATGTACGGGTAGGGCAGCGCGATCCCCGCGAGTTTGCCGTCGATGCTCACGTCGACCTCGCGGTACGGCGATCCGTCGGGGCACGAGTATCCGGTCGCGGCCGGCGCGGATGTGTCCCAGAACTCCTCGCAGCCGCCGCCGGATCCGGTCACGTAGACCTCGCCGAGCAGGCGCGTCGTGTTGCGCGGCAAGGTCGCCGTACCGATCAGGTCGGAGTCCTCGCGGGTCTGGTTCTGCAGCGGGAGCACGGTGTTCGCGGTCGTGGCCGGCGGGGTGTGGTGATCGGCCATGTAGAAGTCGAGCGTCACAGTGATGTCGAGGACGCCGGTGTAGGTGTCGTTGACGACGTTGCCGAGCTCCATGACGACGGGTTGCGGCGTCCGCAGGAGCGGGATGTACGACGTGACGTCCTTCTCCACGTCCCAGGCGATACCGTCCGCGCTCGGCTCCGGGGTCGACGTACGGAAGACGCCGACGCCGCCGATCGTGATGTGCCCGAGGCGGTCGTACTGGACGCCCTGCACGGCGCCGTGCATCCGCAGCACGACCTTCGACCACGGGCCCTGGCAGGCGGCCGGGGGTGTGTACGTCGCCCGGTACGGGTCGAAGTTGCGGAACTCGTTCCGGACGATCTGCACCTCGCAGTGCCTGGTGTCCGGGACGGCCACCGCCGGCGCGGGCGTCCGCGGGTCGTCGTAGTCCGAGCCGAACTCCGACGGCGGGGTCACCGCGCGGGCCGGAGCGCCCAGAGTGAGGAGAAGAACGGATAGTGAGACAAGAGCCACCGACCGTATGCGCATGTTGCGGAAACGTAATGGAGAAGGTGCACGTGGGCAAGCGAGTGCCATGGTCAGGACCAGCCGCTTGCGATTACCCTCCGGTTACTTGACCCCCGATGGAGGCCAGTTATGAAGCCTGTTGCCGATTCCGGACAACTCGCGCTCCTCAGCAACCGCAAGGGCACCATGGCCCAGATGTTCCTGGACCGGGTGTCGGCGACGCCCGAGCGGGAGGCGTTCCGGTTCCCGCGTGGAGAGCAGTGGAAGTCGGTGACCTGGCGGGAGACCGAGGCACTGACCCGCCGGCGCGCCGCCGGCCTGATCGCGCTCGGCGTGCAGCCCGAGCAGCGGGTCGCGATCGCCTCGAGCACCCGGATCGAGTGGATCGAGTGCTACCTGGCCGCCGTACTGGCCGCCGCCGCGACCACCACGATCTACCCGTC
>Ga0207647_10002201_pt1 | contig 14867 bp, 14 predicted proteins | sample KBSCornC2_FD_184295 | JGI IMG/M metagenome (GOLD analysis project Ga0207647, IMG submission 184295) | Corn rhizosphere microbial communities from Kellogg Biological Station, Michigan, USA - C2 (SPAdes) (version 2) | ecosystem: Host-associated > Plants > Roots > Rhizosphere ...
TGATCCAGGTCAGCGCGCCCGCGCCGCGACTGCGTTGAGATGACGCCATGAAAGCCCAGCCATCACCCCACCGCCGCGCCGACGACGCGGTACTTCCCGAACTCGACCTGCGCTGGTTGCCGTCGCCGGAGCCGATGCTGCGCGCGCTGGCGATTGCCGACGCGTTGCTGCCGGGGCAGGCGGTGCAGGTGCTCACCCCGTTGCTGCCGACGCCGTTGCTCGACGCGCTGGTATCGCGCGGCATGCAGGCGACGGCGTTCGCCTTGCCGACCGGCGGCGCGCGCGTGCTGATCCGTTGTCCGGGCGGCGATGACGCAGCTTCGGCTTGAGCAGGGTCCGGCTCCCTCGTTGCCGCGGCGCTTCCTGTCCAGTGCGCCGTGGTGGGGGATGTTGGCCGGCGTGCTGCTGATCGTCGACGGCGCTACCGCGCTGCGTATACGGTGGAACCCGGCCACGCTGGCGCTGGTGCACGTGTTCGCGCTGGGCGTGCTGGGCAACGCGATGTTCGGCAGCGTGCTGCAGTTCCTGCCCGCCGCTGCCGGCGTGCGGGTGCGCGGCAGCGCGACGTTTGGGTCATGGCTGCATGCCCTGTTCAACCTCGGCGTGCTGCTGCTGGTGATGGGACTGCACCAGGGCTGGCGTACGGCACTGATTGCCGCCGCCGTGCTGTTGCCGCTGGGATTCGTCTTGCTGGCGGCGATGACCGTGCCTGGCCTGCTGGCCGCGGCGGGGCAGCGCCTGCTGCGTGCGGGCTTCGGCGTGGCGATCGGGTTCGCCGCGCTCACCGCGTTGCTTGGCGACATGCTTGCGTTGGGCTTCGCCGGACGCCTGACCTTGCCGTTGGCGGCGCTCACCGACGTACATGCCAGCTGGGGCGTGCTGGGCTGGGTGGTGGTGTTGATGGCCAGCGTGGCGCGGGTGGTGATGCCGATGTTCCAGGGCACCGGCACGGTGCGCGAACCGGTGCAGGCGATATGGCTGGGTAGCGTGCTGCTGATGCTGTTCGGCGCGGCATGCTGGCGTCTGACCGATGGTAGCGGCGCCTGGCTGGCCGGCACGATAGCCGCACACGCGCTGCTGTTCGCCGTTGCCGCCTTGTGGTTGCAATGGCGCGCACCGCGATTGCGTCGCGGGCCATTGCTGTGGAGCTGGCGCGCCGGCCTGATCGTGCTGGCGCTGGCGGCACTGGTGCTGTCCGCAGGCGGACGTGGCGGCATGCTGGCCGCCGCGCTGGGGCTGGGCGTGGCGTTGCCGCTGCTGGTCGCCGGCATGATGCTGGAGATCGTGCCCTTCATCGGCTGGATCGAACTGCACCGGCGCTGCGGTCGCGGCGTGCAGTTGCCCGGCGTGCAGCGGCTGCTGCCCGCATACGACAAGACCCGCGCACTGCTGGCGCAAGTGCCGCTGCTGTTGTTGCCGGTTGCCGTGGTGTGGCCGTCGGCGTGGCTGGCCCGTGCGGCCGGGCTGGCATTGCTGCTGGCCTGGGGCTGCATGGCGTGGACGCTGCACGGCGTGCGCCGGCGCGCCAGTCGTTTCCTGTTGACGATGGAATCCGCCGATGTCGCTGCCCGGGCCTGAACGTTTCGCACTCGGCAGGGTTCGAACGGCGATCGACCGCATCGACGATGGCCTGGTCGCGTTGTTCGCAGTGCGGCGTCGGTTGGCCGCTGCCGCCGGCATGCTCAAGCGGCGTGCCGGCGTGTCGCCGCGCGATTCGCTGCGCGAGCAGCAGGTGCGTGCGCGAACGCAGGCGCTGGCGCAGCGGCTGGCGCTGCCTGCAAGCACCGCCGAGCGGCTGCTCGATCTGGCGATCGCCGATGCCTGCCAGCGGCAGGGCATGGCGGTTGACCTGGGTCAAGGCGTGCCGTTGGCCGCGCCCGTCATGATGCCGCCCATCATGCCCAGCCAGACATTTCCGCCCTCTCTTGCGCCGCGCCTGCTGCGCCTGTTGCCGCCGCCGACACGGGTGGCGCCGTTGCTGCATGCGCTGCCGGCGCGCTGGCAGCGCCGCCTGCTGGAAGCGGCAATGGCGCGCGTGTTGGCCACGCCGCTGCGCGACGGCTCGCTCGATTTCATGCGTGGCCGCCGGCTCGCCATCGAGGTGAGCGACCTGCGCCTGCGCTGGGTGCTCGAACTGCGCGGCGACCGCCTCGGCGTGGTCGACGCCGAGCCCGAGGCGAGCGTGCGCGGCAGCGCCACCGACCTGCTGTTGCTGGCCGGTCGGCTGGAGGATGCCGACACGCTGTTCTTCCAGCGTGCGCTGGAGTTGACCGGCGACACCGAACTGGGCCTTACCGCGCGCAACCTGCTGGAGCGGCTGCCGTGGGAGTCCGTGCCGCTGGGCCTGCGCATCGCGCTGAACCGCGGCGCGCGCTTCGCCCGTGCCGCCCGCGCCGCGCACCGCGGCGAAGCCGCCTGAGCCATCCCGTTTCCTTCCACTGACAAGCGATCACGATGACCGCCTCCGCAACGCTGCCCGTGCCGGTCTGGCGCGACGAACTCGAACACGAGTACGCCGCGCTGGCCGAGCGCCTGGAACCGCTGGTGCCGTGCCTGGAAATACCGCTGCACCTGCCGTGGATCGACGCCATCAACAAGCTGAAGCAGCAGCGCGGTGCGGTGATCATGGCGCACAGCTATCAGTCGCCGGAGATCTTCCACGGCGTGGCCGACATCACCGGCGACTCGCTCGGCCTGGCGCAGGCCGCCGCCGATTGCGACGCCGAGCTGATCGTGTTGTGCGGCGTGCACTTCATGGCCGAGAGCGCGAAGATCCTGGCGCCGGAAAAGACCGTGCTGATTCCTGACCTGGAAGCCGGCTGCTCGCTGGCTTCGTCGATCACTGCCGCCGACGTGCGTGCGCTGCGCGCGCAGCACCCCGGCGTGCCGGTGGTGAGCTACGCCAACACGTCGGCCGCAGTGAAGGCGGAGTCCGACGCGATCTGCACCTCGGCGAACGCGGTGCAGGTGGTCGAGTCGATGGGCGCGCGCAAGGTGATCTTCCTGCCCGACGAGTACCTGGGTCGTCACGTCGCCAGCCAGACCCGGGTCGAGCTGGTGCTGTGGCATGGCCACTGCGAGGTGCACGAGAAGTTCACCGCGCAGCAGGCGCGGCATGCGCGCGAGCAGTTCGACGCGCTGCTGGTGGCGCATCCGGAATGTCCGCCCGAGGTACTTGCCGAAGCGGACTTCGTCGGTTCCACCACGGCCATGGGCAAGTGGCTGGAACGCGAAAAGCCGGCACGCGTCGCGCTGATCACCGAGTGCTCGATGGCCGACAACCTGCGCGCGCAGTTCCCGGCCACGCAGTTCATCAAGCCGTGCAACCTGTGTCCGCACATGCAGCGGATCACCTTGCAGAACATCTACGCAGCGCTGCGTGACATGCAGCATGCGATCGAGATTCCCGCCGAGGTGATCGTGCGCGCCCGCGCCGCGTTGCAGCGGATGCTGGCGGTGGGGCGGCGCGAAAGCGTGTGAGGCACGCGCGCCTGCCGATCGTGGTGGTGGGCAGTGGCGTCGCCGGGCTGGCGACGGCGCTGGCCGCCGCGCCTGCGTCGGTGCGCCTGCTGTGCCGTGCGCACGACGGCAATGGCAGTGCCAGCGCCCTGGCCCAGGGCGGCATTGCCGCTGCGCTCGATCCGCACGACAGCCCCGCCGCCCACGCCGCCGACACCTTGCTGGCCGGCGCCCATCACAACGACGTGGCGATGGCGCAGTGGCTGACACGCGAGGCGCCAGGCGCCATCGCGTGGCTGCAGGCGCAGGGCGTGCTGTTCGATCGCGATGCCGATGGCCGCCTGCAGCTGGGGCGTGAAGGCGGTCACGCCGTCGCGCGGATCGTGCATGCCGGCGGCGATGCCAGCGGGGCCGCGCTGGTGCATGCCTTGCGCGCGAAGGCGCAGGCTGCGGCGCACGTGCAGTGGCGCGGCGGCGTCGATGTCGATGCCTTGCTGGTCCGCGATGGCGGTGTGGTCGGCGTGCGTACCCGCGATGGACGCGGGCGCCAGGAACACATCGAGGCGGCGGCCGTGGTGCTCGCCACCGGTGGCATCGGTGCGCTGTTTGCACGTACCAGCAACCCGCCGGGCGCGGACGGTGCCGGGTTGGCGCTGGGGCTGGCGGGTGGTGCCTCGCCGCGCGATCTGGAATTCGTGCAGTTCCATCCCACCGCACTGGACGTCGCCGGACACTGCCTGCCACTGATCACCGAGGCGCTGCGTGGCGCCGGTGCGCGCTTGCTCGATGTCGATGGGCGACCACTGATGGCCGGCATGCATCCGCTCGGCGACCTCGCACCGCGCGACGTGGTGGCACGCCGCGTAGCGCAGGCGCAAGACGAGGGCGGGCAGGTCTGGCTCGATGCGACGGGCGTGACGGGCGATTGGGAGCAGCGCTTCCCCACCGTGCTGGCGGCATGCCGTGCCCACGGTTTCGACCCCCGGCTGGCACCCCTGCCGGTCACGCCGGCAGCGCATTTCCACATGGGCGGGCTGGCCACCGACGCGGACGGGCGAACCGGTATGCCGGGTCTGCATGCGGTGGGCGAGGTGGCATGCAACGGCATCCATGGCGCGAACCGGCTGGCCAGCAATTCGCTGCTGGAAGGTGTGTTGTGCGGGCGCCGGCTTGGCCGTGTGCTGGCCGCTGCCGAACCACGGCCCGGTCGTCGTGGCGAGTACCGCTGGATCGAGCGTGGCGACAGCCTGTCGCTGCCGCAGCTGACCGCGCTGGGCGATCTGCTGTGGCGCACGGCTGGGCCTGTGCGCGAGGCATCGTCGCTGCGTGATGCATGGCGCACCTGTGCAGCGGCGGCGGATGCCGGATGGCAGGCGCGGCTGGCCAAGGCGCTGTTGCGCGCGGCCTTGCTGCGCAAGCACAGCCTGGGCGCCCATGGCCGTCACGATCGCTGCTGCGCTGCCTGAAAAAGGCGACCTGCAGTGCCACGATATGCCCTGGCGGCAGCGGCATGTGCGGCGGCTGCCGCGAGGGGTTTGACCCGGATCAAGACAATTGAGCCGGGAGCTGTGCAAACTATAGGCTCCCGACCCTGTGAGTTTTTCATGACACGTCCTTCTTCGTTTGATTACGAACAACTGCGCGCCTGCGGCCGCGGCGAACTTTTCGGTGATGGCAATGCCCGGCTGCCGTCGCCGCCGATGCTGATGTTCGACCGCATCACCCACATCGCCAGCGAGGGCGGCGCGTATGGCAAGGGCGTGATCCACGCCGAACTGGATATCCATCCGAAGCTGTGGTTCTTCGACTGCCACTTCATCGGCGATCCGGTGATGCCCGGCTGCCTCGGCCTGGACGCGATGTGGCAGCTCAGCGGTTTCTTCCTGCCGTGGCTGGGCGAACCCGGCCGCGGCCGCGCGCTCGGCGTGGGCCAGGTGAAATTTTCCGGCCAGGTGTTGCCGAGCGCGAAGCTGGTGCGCTACGAGATCGACATCCGCCGCGTCATGCGCGGCAAGCTGCGGATGGTGATCGCCGACGGCAAGACCTTCGTCGACGATCGCCTGATCTACGAGGCGAGCGACATGCGCGTGGGCCTGTTCCAGTCCACCGAGGGCTTTTGAGATGCGCCGCGTCGTAGTGACAGGCATGGGCATCGTGTCGTGCCTGGGCAATGACCTGGAGACCGTGACCGGCGCCTTGCGTGATGGCCGCAGCGGTATCCGGGCGATGCCTGAATATGCCGAGCTTGGCATGCGCAGCCATGTGGCCGGTGTACCGAACATCGACCTGGAGGCGGTGATCGATCGCAAGTTGAAGCGCTTCATGGGCGATGCGGCAGGCTATGCCTACGTGTCGATGCGTTCGGCGATGGCCGATGCCGGACTGGACGCGGAACAAGTTCGTGATCCGCGCATCGGCGCGATTGCCGGTTCCGGCGGTGGATCGCCGCGCTGGCAGATCGAAACCGGCGACCTGCTGCGCAACAAGGGCGTGCGCAAGATCGGTCCGTACATGGTGCCGCGCACGATGTGCTCGACCGTGTCGGCCACGCTGGCCACGACCTTCGGCATCCTGGGCCTGAGCTATTCGATCTCCGCCGCCTGCGCCACCTCGGCGCATTGCATCGGCGCCGCGGCCGACCTGATCCGGCACGGCGCGCAGGACGTGATGTTCGCCGGTGGCGGCGAGGAAGAACACTGGGGCATGACCTCGCAGTTCGACGCGATGGGCGCGCTGTCCAGCCATCACAACGACACCCCGGTCACCGCCTCGCGCCCCTACGACAGCAGTCGCGACGGCTTCGTCATCGCCAGCGGCGGCGGCATGCTGGTGCTGGAGGAGTACGAGCACGCGAAGGCGCGCGGCGCGCGCATCCACGCCGAACTGGTCGGTTACGGCGTCACCTCCGACGGCGCCGAGATGGTGGCGCCGTCCGGCGAGGGCGCGGTGCGCTGCATGCAGATGGCGCTGGCCAAGGTCAACGCGCCGATCGATTACCTGAACACCCACGGCACCGCCACGCCGCTGGGCGACATCGTCGAGCTCGACGCGGTGCGCGAAGTGTTCGGCGAGGCGGTGCCGCCGCTGTCCTCGACCAAGGCGCTGACCGGCCATTCGCTGGGTGCCGCCAGCGTGCACGAGGCGATCTACAGCCTGCTGATGCTCAAGGAAGGATTCGCCGCCGGCTCGGCCCACATCACCGAACTCGACCCGCGCGCCGAAGGTTTCCCGATCCTGCGCGAAAGCCGCCCGGCGAAGCTGCACACGGTGATGTCGAACAGCTTCGGCTTCGGCGGCACCAATGGCAGCCTGGTGTTCGCCAAGGTGTGAGCCGGCGGCAGCCATTTCCGACAAGCCGGTTGGCCTGCAGCGGCAGCCGGCACATGCCATCGGTCCGGTGGGGTATGGGGGCCGGGGTATACCGAGGGGTGTCGGCGCGATAGGATCGCGGCGGGGCGCGTGTGCTGCCGGATGGGGGACGTCGGTGGCATGGCACGGCGACAGCAGCGGAGGCCGTGGTGAACGACGAATACATGGAAGCGTGGTTTTCGCGCGTGGAGCCGGTACTGGGCGCTGCACTCGAACGGCGTGACGTTCACACATCGACCCATTGCGGGCGAGTCGGTCGGCTGGCCCTGGCGTTCGCAGGAGATCTTGGCCTGGCCGGCGAAGAACTGCTGGTTCTGGATGTGGCAGCCCGGTTTCACGATGTGGGGAAGATCGGGGTTCCCGATGCGATCCTGCACAAGCAGGGGGCGCTGAACGACGCCGAGTGGAAAATCATGAAGGGCCACAGCCTCCATGGCGAGCACATCGTGCGGATGGACCCGGGGCTGCCCTTTGGTGACGAGATCGCGCTGGCAGTGCGTCATCATCACGAGCACTACGATGGCACCGGCTATCCGGATGGCCTGCGCGGACACGCCATTCCGCTGCCGTCGCGGGTGCTATCCGTGATCGACAGCTACGACGCGATACGCAAGCGTCGTGCCTACCATGCGGCCCATTCGCATGAATCCACGGTGGCCATCCTGGCCGGCGAGAGGGGCACCAAGCACGATCCGCAGATCCTCGATGCGTTCCTGTCGCACGACAGGCATTGGTTTGACCGGCCGGGCGTGTCCGGCTAGCGGAGGCGACTCAAGTGGTTTCCGGTGCGCGCATGCCCGGCTCGCCATGCCAGTAGCCGTTGCGCGCGCCGATCCGCGGCGGCGCCACCGGTGAGCGGCGGGCGAGGTGGTAGTGCGCCACCATCTCGGCCATGCCCTCGGCTTGCGGATACAGCCGCAGCACGTCCACACCGAGTTCGCGCAGCTGCGGCAGCTCCGGGCCGAGATCGGTGATCTCCTCGCCCTGGATCTGGATGCCGTTGATGCGCAGGAACGGCCGGCCCTCGCGCGTGGCCAGCGGCATGCCGTCGGGATAGTCGATGCAGCGGAAGCCGCACTGGTCCTTGGCCACGTCCAGCGCACGCGCGGTGAAGCAGCGCGCGGAGAACGCCAGCGGCAGCCGTCCGAACGCGATCACCTCAAGCTCGGGCATCTCGCATTGTTCGGCACGCATCGCCTCGCGCAATTCGCGCAGCAAGACGTGGCCTTGTTCGACACCCGGCACCCAGCGGCGCAGGCCATCCTCCATCAGCATCGCCAGCGCGTGGTGGTTGTAGACGTTGAGCGTGGGTCCGGCGACGAACGGCACGCCGCGCTCGCGGCACAGCTGCACCGCCGAGAGGTCGTTCGCCTCGATCCAGCAGTCGCCGTGGTCGACCAGCCGCTGCAAGACGCCCAGTTCCGACTCGGCCTCGATCAGCGCCAGCGACGACAGCACCACCTGCTTGCCGCTGCGGGCGAGCTCGGCGGCCAGCACGATCCAGTCGCGCGTGCCCAGCTCGCGGCGCTTGCTGCACACCGTTTCGCCCAGGTAGATGATGTCGACCGGCCAGTCAGCCGCCTCGCGGTAGAACGCCAGCGTGTGTTCGCGTGGCCAGAAATACTGCAGTGGGCCCAGGCTCAGTTTCATCATTTCCATCGGTTCAGTGCCCCAAAGTCAGTGCCACGAGCGGTGGTAGGGGCCGAGCGTGGTCTGGTGACCCTCGGCGTGCTTCGACAGCGCGGACTGCCAGCGCGGTTGCGCCGACCAGTCCTGCGGCGAAGCGCGGTAGCGGTCCAGCGCGTCGCGCCAGGTGCGGGTGACCGAACCGACGTAGGCGACGCCGCGCTGGCGGCCCTCGATCTTCAGCGCCGCCACGCCGGCCTGCGCCAGTCGCGGCAGCAGCTCCAGCGTATTCAGGCTGGTCGGTTCCTCCAGCGCGTGGAAGATCTCGCCGCCGACCTCGAAGCGGCCCTTGCACACGGTCGGATAGCCGGCCGGTTCGCGCGGTTCGAAACGGTCCATCAGCACCTGGTTGAGGCGCACGCTGCGGCGGCCGTCGTCGTGTTCCTCCCAGCGCACGAAGCTGGCCGGCGAGCACACGCCGTGGCGGTTCGGCGAGGCGCCGGTGACGTAGCTGGACAGCTGGCAGCGGCCTTCGACCATGATGCACAGGCTGCCGAACGCGAACACTTCCAGCGGCACCGGCGAGCCTTCGCACAGCCGCTCGACCTGCTGGATCGACAGCACCCGCGGCAGCACCGCGCGGCTGATGCCGAAGCGCTCGTGCGCGTAGCGCAGCGCTGGCGCGGTGGTCGCCGAACCCTGCACCGACAGGTGCCGCTTCAGCGCGGGATGCGTGCGCGTGGCGTAGTCGAGCACGGCCATTTCCGCCGCGATGATCGCGTCGCAGCCGAATTCGGCGGCCTTGTCCACCGCGGCGTACCACTGCGGCAGGCGCGCGCTGTCGGGATAGGTGTTCAGCGCCAGGTAGACCTGCCTGCCGCGCTGGTGCGCGTAGGCGATGCCGTCGCGCAGCTCGTCGTCGCTGAAGTTCAGCCCGGGAAACGCGCGCGCGTTGGTTTGGTCGCGGAAGCCCGCGTAGACCGCATCGGCGCCGGCGTCGATCGCCGCTTGCAGCGCCGGCAGGTTGCCGGCAGGACAGACCAGTTGCATGAGCACCTCGAAGCTGGGAGTTCGGGGCGCATCGTGGCGGTCGTTGCCGGTGCCTGCGTTGACGTGGATCAGCTGGACCCGCATTGCCCGGAGCTACCATGCCCACATCCGCCACGTGCATGGTGTTGCTTCCCACCGAGGAGTCGATTCGATGAAATACAAGCATGCTGTCGCCGCCGTCCTGCTGAGCGCGTTCTCGCTGGCGCCATTGGCGCAGGCGGTTGCGCAGGAGCCTCACCATCACGCCGCCGCACCGACGGCCGCGCCGGCAGCGGTGCAGCGCTGGGCGCCGGATGCGCCATTGAGCGAGGGCATGCGCCGCGCGCATGCCGCGGTGGACGAGTTGCGCCACTACGAAATGGGCCACATGAGCGCGCCGATGGCGGTGGACCGGGCCACCAGCGTCGAGGAGGCGGTGACCTACATGTTCGCCCACTGCAAGCTGGCGGCCGAGCCCGATGCCGCACTGCACGGCATCCTGGTGCCGCTGCTGAGCGCGGCGCAGGCGCTGAAGGCCGATCCGAAGAAGGTCTCAGCGGTGGCCGACATGCGCGCGGCGATCGCGCACTATCCGCAGTATTTCAACGACCCGGGCTGGGACCAGCCGGCCCCGGTCGAGCACGTGATGCACGACGAGCCCTGAGGCTACAGGAGCGCAGCTTCGTAAGGCGGGCACTTCCCGCCGGTTCTTGTCCGGTGCCGTGACGTGAAGCGGCGGGCAGTGCCCGCCCTACGGCTGTCGGGTAGTTCGGTATCTACTGGTTGGCTCGGGCTGTCTGCAAGGTTGCCCATAGCGCATCGATGCGCCGTTCTACCGCAACATCAGGCACGATCGGCTGGCTCCAGGTGCGGCTGGTTTCGGACGGCCATTTGTGGGTGGCGTCGATGCCGAGCTTGGAGCCGAGTCCGGCGACCGGGCTGGCGAAGTCGAGGTAGTCGATCGGGGTGTTTTCCACCAGCATCGTGTCGCGCGCCGGATCGACGCGGGTCGATACCGCCCAGATCACGGCCGACCAGTCGCGCACGTCGATGTCGTCGTCGGTGACGATCACGAACTTGGTGTAGGTGAACTGGCGCAGGTACGACCACACGCCCATCATCACGCGCCGCGCGTGGCCGGCGTACTGCTTGCGGATGCTGACCACCGCGATGCGGTACGAGCACGCCTCCGGCGGCAGGTAGAAGTCCACGATCTCCGGAAACACCTTCTGTAGGATCGGCACGAACACGTCGTTCAGCGCCATCGCCAGCACCGACGGTTCGTCGTGCGGCGCGCGGCCCATGTAGCTGCCGTGGTAGATCGCGTCGCGGCGCAGGTGCATGCGCTCGATCGTGAATACCGGGAAATGGTCCTGCGCGTTGTAGTAGCCGGTGTGGTCGCCGAACGGGCCTTCCAGCGCGGTGTCGCCGGGATGGATGAAGCCTTCCAGCAGGATCTCCGCACCGGCCGGTGTATCCAGGCCGGTCAATTCGCTGCGCCACACGTGCGTGCGCTGGCCGCGCAGCAGGCCGGCGAATTCGTATTCGGACAAGGTATCCGGCACTGGCGCCACTGCGGCCAGCATCGTGGCCGGGTCGGCGCCGATCGCCACCAGCAGCGGGAAGGGCTCGCGCGGATGCGCGGCGCACCAGTCGGCGTAGTCGAGCGCGCCGCCGCGATGCGGCAGCCAGCGCATGATCACCCGGTTCGGACCGATCACCTGCTGGCGGTAGATCGCCACGTTCTGCCGCGGTTTGCTGGTGCCGCGCGTCACCACCAGGCCGAACGTGATCAGCTTGCCGGCGTCGTCGGGCCAGCAGTGCTGGATCGGCAGGCGCGCGAGATCGATGTCGCCGCCCCGCCATGTTTCGTGTTCGAACGTGGCCTCGCGGACGCGCTGCGGTGCCACGTGCGTCAGTTGCGCCAGTTCCGGCCAGGTCGCCAGCGCCTGGCGCAGGCTGGACGGCCAGCGCGGCTCCTTGATCGCGGCGAGCAATTGGCCCAGTTCGCGCAAGGAAGCCAGCGGCCGCCCGGCCAGTACCAGTTCGATGCGCCGGCGGTGGCCGAACAGGTTGCCCAGCAGCGCATGCGATGAGTCGCCGGGGTGCTCCATCAGCAGCGCGGGGCCGCCCTCGCGCAGCGCGCGCAGGCTGAGCGCGGTGGATTCCAGGTGCGGATCGACCGGCGCCGCCACGCGCTGCAGCTGCCGCTCGCGTTCGAGATGCGCGAGGAAACCGCGCAGGTCGTGGAAGCTCATGCGGGTGGCCCGGGGATGGCCAGGCTGTCGCCGTCCGCGTCGGCCAGCAGTTGCCAATGCACCCGTGCGAGTTCCGCCAGCAGCTGCGCGCGTGCATCGGCGGCGAACGGGTTCTCGCGCTGGATCGCGGCGAACAGGTGGCCGGCGTCGCCGCGCACCGCCGCCAGCATGTGCTTCATGCCCTGGAACGACGGCGGCGCCACCGGCAGGCCGTCATCCACGCCGAGGTCGATCAGCCCCTTGGCGATGAAGAACGCCAGCGCATGGGTCCCGGCCATGGCGCGATCGTGGCTTTCCGGGTCCTGCACGATGACTTCGCAGCCGAGGTCGCGGAACAGTTTGCCGGCGTGTGCGGCGGCCTGCGGATGATCCGCGGAGGGGCAGATCACTGCGCGCCGTGGTTGCTCATCACGGGCCAGGCTCAGCGGACCGAACAGCGGATGCGTGCCGACATGCGGAACGGCCGCACCGAGCAGCTCGTCCATCATCGCGCAGGGATGCGTCTTCACGCTGCCCACGTCGAGCACGGTCTGCCCGGCATGCAGCAGCGGACGCAGCGTGAGCAGGGCATCGCGCATGTGCGGCACCGGCATCGCCAGTACGATCCAGCGCGCGTCGCCGACGGCGGCAGGCATCGACGCGACGGCGAGTGCGGCGGGGATATCCGCGTGCGGATCCCAGGCGCACACGCGATGCCCCGCCTGCAACAGCAGGTCGGCGAAGGCTTTGCCGAAGCGGCCGTAGCCGAGCACCACGAAAGTCGTGGCGGATGGCACAGGATCGCGCGGCTCGGTGGCGCTCATGCCGTGAGAGGCGGGCGGCCGCTGGCCAGGCTGGTGCGCAGTGCGCCGCTCCACGGCGCGAGGTCGATGCCGTGGGCGGCCAGCCAGTCGCGATCGAACAGCGTCTGCGCGTAGCGTTCGCCGCGATCGCACAGCAGGCTCACGATGCTGCCGCGCTCGCCGCGGGAGCGCATCGAGGCCGCCAGTTGCAGGCAGGCGACCAGGTTGGTGCCGGACGAACCGCCATAGCGATGACCGAACAATTCTTCCAGCAGCCAGGCGGCGGCGATCGAGGCGTCGTCGGGTACCTCGATCACCCGGTCGACCACGTCGAACAAAAAGCCCGGTTCCACCCGCGGCCGGCCAATGCCTTCGATCAGGGTGGGCTGGCTGGCCCGTGCCAGGGGATCGCGCGTGCGCCAGCCGTGCACGAAGCCGCTGCCGGCCGGCTCGGCCACGCACAGCTGCGTGTGCAGCCGGCGGTAGCGCAGGTAGCGGCCGATGGTGGCCGAGGTGCCGCCGGTGCCGGCGCCGCAGACGATCCAGGCCGGCTCGGGCTCGGCCTCGAGTGCAAGCTGGCCGATGATCGACTCGGCGATGTTGTTGTTGCCGCGCCAGTCGGTGGCGCGTTCGGCGAGGTCGAACTGGTCCAGGTGGCAGGCGCCGCGCGCGGCGTGCTCGGCGGCGCGTGCGTGCACCTGCGCGGGATCGTCGACCAGGTCGCACTCGCCGCCCAGCGCCTGCACGTCGCGGATCTTGCCTGGCGCCGTGCAGGCCGGCATCACTGCGATGAACGGCAGTCCCAGCAGGCGCGCGAACCACGCCTCCGAGATCGCCGTGCTGCCGGAGGAGGCATCCACCACGGCCTGGCCGCCGCGCAGCCGACCGTTGCACAGCGCGTACAGGAACAGCGAGCGCGCGAGGCGATGTTTCAGGCTGCCGCTGGGATGCGCGGCCTCGTCCTTGAAGTAGAAGTCGATGCCGTGGAAGCCGGGGAAGTTCAGCTTCAGCAGGTGGGTGTCGGCCGAACGCGCCGCTTCCTGCGCCAGTTTCGCCAGCGCGGTGTGCACCCAGCGGCGGTCGGTTTCGCGTTGCGGGTTGACCAGGCGCAGGACGCTGTCCATCGAAGGCTCCGTGATCATGGTTGGAAACCGGCGGCGCTGCGCAGGGCGCGCACGCGACGGCCGAGGAAGTCGAAGTAGCGGTCGATGTAGCTGATGCCGTTCTCGTGGTCGATCAGGTACGGGTTCATCAGCGTATGGCGCAGGATCAGCAGGCGGTCTTCGTCCGGGTCGAGGCTGGCCACGTCCAGGCCCAACGCGGCGAAGATGCGCGCGGTCTGTGCCGGGCCCAGCATGTCCGGTCGCAGGGTGGTCACCGAGCCGAAGAACTCCTTGGTTTGCAGCGGCTGCTGCGGGTCGCAGCGCAGTTCGTCGTGCAGTGCCCGCACGAACGCGTTCGCTGCCGCCACCGAGGTGTTGCCACTGGGGTTGAGCGCGAGGCAGACCAGGTTGCTGTCCGGTGCGAACGGCACCAGCGCGTGGACGCAGCCGGCCAGTTCCAGCGCGAAGCGTTGCGCGCGTGCGTGGAAGGTCTCGGCCGCGCGCACGGTGGCGCGCGGCAGCCGGCCGAAGTGGGCGTGGTCCAGCGGCAGCACCTTGTGCGTCACGTACACCGCGGCCGCCGCCGCGCCGGATTTCGAGCCCTCCGGGATGAACTGGCCGAGGCTGCGGTAGCGCGCCAGGTAGCCGGCGGGCGTGGCGGCGTGGAACACGTAGTCGGCGCGCTCGGCCAGCAGCGCCATCGCGCGGTGGTCGCGACAGATGAAGGCACCGCTGCCGTAGGGCAGGTAGCCGAGCTTGTGCGGGTCGACGGTGACCGAGTCGGTGTCGCCCAGCGCGGCAAACGCGGCGTGCACCGCGGGCGTGGGGAACTGCGTGTAGTCGGCGGCCACGTCGTCGAGTGGACGCAGCGAGCCGTCTTCGTTGCGGAACAGCGTGGCCAGGTAGCCGCCCCAGGCGGCGTCGACGTGCACGGTGAAGTCGAGTCCGCGCCGGCGCGATTCACTGCGTGCGGCGAGTACGGCGTCGATCGGGTCGATGGTGCCGTACTCGGTGCCGCCGAGCACGGCCACGCACATCAGCACACTCTGGCGTTCGCGCGCACAGCGTTCCAGCGTGTCGCACAAGGCGGCGCCGTCCAGCCGCATGCCGTCGGTGGGCAGCAGTTCGAGCTGGTCGCGGCCGAGGCCGAGCAGCTTCAGCCCCTTGCTCCACGAGTAGTGCGCGGTGACCGGCGCCAGCACCAGCGGCACGCGCAATGACGGGTGCGCGGCGAAGAAGCC
>Ga0207647_10002205_pt1 | contig 14848 bp, 14 predicted proteins | sample KBSCornC2_FD_184295 | JGI IMG/M metagenome (GOLD analysis project Ga0207647, IMG submission 184295) | Corn rhizosphere microbial communities from Kellogg Biological Station, Michigan, USA - C2 (SPAdes) (version 2) | ecosystem: Host-associated > Plants > Roots > Rhizosphere ...
CATCCTTGAACGTCACATTGCCCGTGGGTGACTGTCCGGTGACCGTGGCCGTGAAGGTGACGTTCTGATTGAACGTGCTCGGGTTCTGGGAGGACACGAGCGCCGTGATGCTGCCGCCGGTTTCGACCGCGCCGATATCGACCAGGCCGGCCACTTTTCGCGGCAGGCCCCGCTGATCGGTTGTCGAGGTGACACTCGTATCCCCTGCGTGCAGCACCGGACTGCCAGTGTTCGGCAGCATACTCAGCGTCGGTCCGCCGTTCGCGGCGAGAAGGCCCAACGCAGGATCCGTTCCATCGGGAAGATTGTTGCTACCGGTAAAGGTCGCCGTTCCCTTGGTCTTGATGGCGCTGAAATTTACCGTAAAACTGCCATGCAGGTCCTGCAAATTGCTGCCGGAGTAATTGTTCGCGGCAATGCAATTGTCAACCAGGGGCGTGCCGGCGCCGTAAACACCCGCGCCAAGGATTCCGGATGCGGGATTTGTCGAATTTTTTGCGATCGTGAGACTTCTGAGCGTAGTGACGTTACCGGTGGCCGAGCCGGAAATTCCGATACCGCCGCCCCGGTTGTAGGCGTAGTTGCCGTAAATCGTCGTGTCGTGGATATTCGCGCTGGTCAAAGTCGAACGCAGTGCGATGCCACCGCCGAGGGAACTGACGCTGGACGTCGCATGGTTGCCGCTGATCTGGGAATAACCGATTGCCAACGCGTGCACGCGATTGACGTCAATACCGCCGCCGTAGAAAACAGCGGTATTTCCGCTCAGCGTATCCTGCGCCAGTGTGATATCCGCCGATGTTGTTGCGCGGTCATCGTGCGCATAGATGCCTGCACCGAAGTAGGCAGAATTACCGCTGATATGCGAATTCGTGATGACGGCGCCGGAATCGGTAATCCACAGGCCGCCACCATGGCCTTTGAGCGAGACGTTTCCGCTGATCGTGCTGTTGCTGACCTGCAACGACGTGCCGATGTGAGTGAATGCCATGCCTCCGGCATTACCATTGGCGCCTGATACGGTATTGGTGCCGATCGTGGCGCTACTGATCGTTACCGAACCCGCATATCCGATATAGCCTCCGCCACAACAATTCGTGGTGCTGTTGCCGGTCATGGTACTGCCGACGATAGCCACGCTGGATTGGCCCTTGAAAAAAAACGCGCCGCCGAACGCGGCACTGTTGCCGGACAGCGTGGCATTGTTCAGCGTCGCCGTCGCACTGGTTCCACCGCCGGCGTAAATCGAGCCGCCGAAATGAGCGGTGTTGCCACTGAGCACGCAGTTTTGCACGCTCAGGCCGATATTCAGTGCGTAAATCGCCCCGCCGTTGCCGGCAGTATTGCCGGCACTCAGCGTGAGCCCGGAAATCGTCACGGCAGGCGGGATGGAACCGAAGTTATAAATCTGGAAAATGCGTGAAGCGTTGTTGCCGCTGATCGTGACCTTGTCCGCGCCCGGACCGGCCACAGTCAACGCGTGGTCTATCGGGATCTGTCCCTGCTGCAGCGTGATCGTGCTGCCGTTCAGCGCAGCGGCGAATTGAATCGTATCGCCTGCCGAACTTGCAGCGATTTGTTCACGTAGCGTACCCGCGGAGTTGTCGTCAGCGCTGCTGGTTACCGTGTAGATATTCGCAGACGCATGCGTCGCGGCACCCAAACCGAGACCGATCGACACCACACTCCGCACAACGGCAAGCGACATTCCGGATGTCAAGGAGATTCCGCCCGTCGCCGACGGACAGCATGGCGAAAACTGCGGCAGATGCGAACCAATTGCCGTCACCAAGCGCGCGCGTCGCTGCCGGAAGATCCCAGCCATCCCAAATCCCGCCATGTAGCCCCTCCCCTGTCGAACCGGACTCTGCTATCCGCAACTCTACTCTGTCGCGAAAGCTATAGCAGCCCGCTCCGCCGCATCAACGAATGGTGACCGGCATGACCTTTGAGTCCTCGGCTAGGCTGCCAGCAGCGCCATGACGATTGGCGACACCTGCGCCGTGGCCGCTTCCAGATTCGCGAAGATCTCCGGAAGGCTGATGCTGGCCATGCCACCGCAACCGGCCGCCCAGTTGGCGACCAGAGCCAGGCAGGCGTAGTCGAGATTCAATTCGCGCGCGAGCGCGGCTTCGGGCATGCCGGTCATACCGACGAGGTCGCAGCCGTCGCGGCGCATGCGCGCGATTTCGGCGCGCGTTTCCAGACGAGGTCCTTGCGTGGCGCCATAACAGCCACCGTCGATGATGGCGATGCCGGCACCTCTCGCCGCGGCCAGCAGTTCGCCCCGCAACGCGACACTGTACGGTTCGGTGAAATCAACGTGTTCGACCTTCGCGCCTTCGACGTCGCAAAAACTGTCGTAACGGTCGTGTGTGTAGTCGATGATCTGGTCCGGAATGGCGATGACCCGCGGGCCCATGTCGTCGCGAATTCCGCCGACGGCGTTGACGCCAATCACGCGCCGTGCGCCGAGATGCTGCAAGGCCCAGACGTTCGCGCGATAGTTCACCCGGTGCGGCGCCAATGTGTGGTTCTCGCCGTGGCGGGCGAGGAACGCGACGCGCTTGCCGGCCAGTGTGCCGAGGACGATGTCGTCCGACGGCGCGCCGAATGGCGTCGCCAACGTACGCCGCTCGACATTTTCCAACCCGGAGAATTTGTACAGTCCGGTCCCACCGATGATGGCGAGATCAAGACTCATGGCGTTTCCCGCAGAGCATAGATGCCGGGAAGATTGCGGCCTTGCTCGTAGTAATCCATGCCGAATCCGAACACATAGCGATCCGGCACTTCCACGCCGACAAAATCGGCCTTGATGCCCGGCGCGGTGCGGCCATGGCGCTTCTCGCAGAGTACGGCGATCAGCACGCGTGCGGCGCCCTGCGAGATGCAGTAGTCGCGGATGGCGCGCAGTGTGTAGCCTTCGTCGAGGATGTCGTCGGCAATCAGCACCGTACGGTTGCGCATGCTCGCGCTCGGCGCCTTGATCCAATGCAAGTCCTGCCCGCGCGTGCCGCCGCGATAACGCGTGGCATGCACGTAATCAAATTCCAGGTCATTGCCGACCGCCAGCGCCAGTGCACCGGCGAAAATCAGCCCGCCGTTCATGACCGAAAGATAGATCGGCACATCGCCGGCCAGAGTCGCGTCGATTTCCCCGGCGATGCGCGTGATCGCAGCGTCGATTTGCGCGCGATCCTGCAGACGTTCGGCGTCGCGCAGAGCCTCGGTGAGCGCGGGATGAGTCATGCCGCGGTCTCCAATGCGGTCACGCGCGCGGCGAAACGATCGCGCTGTGGATTGTCGATCAGGGACTGCCAATCGGCGGCAACTTTTCCGCACAACGACGCGACGCGTTGCGGATCGCAAGGCGTGATGTCACGGGTCGTCGCCAAAGCCTCCGGCACGATGTCCGGCTTGCAGACGAGCACCAGATCGCAACCGGCGTCGCGGTGAGCAGCGATGCGCGCTCCAATGCCGCCCGCGCTTTCCGCAGCGGCCATGCTGATGTCATCGCTGAACACGACGCCACGGAAGCCGAATTCGCCACGAAGAATGTCCTTGATCCAGACAGGCGAATATCCGGCCGGCAGAGCATCGACGGCTGGATATGCGACATGTCCCATCATCACCGCTTCAGCGCCGGCGTCGATGGCGTCCACAAACGGAATCAGGTCGGCCGCACGCAATTCAGCAAGGGTGCGCAGATCGACGGCGTTTTCCACATGCGTATCCTCACGCACCGAACCGTGTCCGGGGAAATGCTTGATCGTGGCCGCCATGCCGGCCAGGCGCATGCTGCGCACATAGGCCAGTCCCAGTTCCGAGACGATCGCCGGATCGGCGTGGAATGCACGCTCACCGATGATGACGTTGCCGCGCGCCAGATCCAGCACCGGCGCGAAACTCAAGTCGATATCGAGCGCGCGCATCTCGCTCGCCATCAGCCAGGCATGCTCCTCGGCGAGCGCACGCGCTCGCGCGCGGTCATGCGCGAACGTCACGCCCACGCGCGCGAGCGCAGGCAGGCGGGTGAAACCGTTGCGGAAGCGCTGCACCGGCCCGCCTTCCTGATCCACGCAGAGCAGGAACGGACCAGGCCGCAGTGCGCGAATCTCCGCGACGAGTTCGGTCACCTGTTCGCGCGAAGCGAAGTTGCGTGCGAACAGGATCACGCCGCTGACTTGCGGCGCGACGATCCAGTCGCGCTCATCGGTGCGCAATTGCTTGTCGTGAATACCGATAACCAGCATCAGGATTGCCGCAGTGAAAGGTCGCGTATTGTACTTCAGCGCTGAAACGCGGCGATCGATTCCACATGCGCCGTGTGCGGAAACATGTCCATTACACCGGCGTGGGTCAAGGCGAATCCATGGCGATTCACGAGCACGCCGGCGTCGCGCGCAAGCGATGCCGGATGGCAGGAAACATAGACGATGCGGCGCGCGGATTTCCGCGGCAAATACTCCAGCAGCGCTTCGGCGCCGCTGCGCGGCGGATCGAGCAGCAGCAACTCGTAGTCCGCCTTCGCCCAAGGTGCGTTGCGCTGATCGGCGGCAAGGTCCGCAGCGAAAAACTGCGCATTGCCCAGGCCGTTACGCTGCGCATTCTCGCCGGCACGGCGCACCAGACCCGCTTCGCCTTCCACCCCGGTTACCTGCGCCGCCCGACGCGCCAATGGCAACGTGAAATTACCGAGGCCGCAAAACAAGTCGAGCACACGATCGGTCGGCTGGGGATCAAGCAATGCGAGCGCGTGATCGATCATGCTCCGGTTGAGCATGCTGTTCACCTGGATGAAATCAAGCGGGCGAAAATCCAGTTCCACGTCGAATTTCGGCAAGCGGAAACTCAACTGCGTATCCGTCGGCCACAACGGAGCGACGCTGTCGATGCCGCCTGGTTGCAGGAAAATTGCCAGCTGCGTTCCCTGGGCAAACGCGGTCAACGCAGCGACATCGCGCGCTGAAAGCGGCTGCAGATGCCGAAACACGAGCGCCACGAGATCGTCGCCGGCGGCGATCTCGATCTGCGGAATGTCGCGTTTCGCATCGAGCGTTTCAATCAACGCGCTGATCTCGGTGATGCGCGTGCCGACTGCCGGATGCAACACGTCGCAGGAATTGATATCGGCCACGTAGCGGCCGTTGCTCTCGCGGAAACCGACGAGCACCCTGCCCTTTTTTTCGACGAACTTCACGCTGAGCCGGCCCTTGCGCCGGTATCCCCAAGGCGAGTCGGTCAACGCCGGCAGCACTTCGCGCGGACTCACTTTGCCGATGCGTTCGAGATTTTCCAACAACACGCGCTGCTTCGCGGCGATCTGCGCGGCTGGCGCGAGATGCTGCAGCGCGCAGCCGCCGCAGACACCAAAATGCGCGCAGCGTGGCAACACGCGATCAGGCGAGGCGCTCAGCACTTCCTCGACCGCCGCCTCGTCGTAGTGGCGGTGTTTCCCGGTGAAACGCATGCGCACGCGCTCGCCGGCCAGTGCGCCGCTCACGAAAACGGCCTTGCCGTTGACGTGCGCCACGCCGCGGCCATCGTGCGTGAGGCCCGTGATGTCTGTTTCAAGCGAAGTCATCCGCGAATGATACCAGCCGACGCATTGACGCTGCGCTTGTCCCGCGCGATGCTCGCGTCATGTTGCGAGTCCTGGTCGCCGACGACGATGCGATTTCGCTGCACTTTCTGCGCAGCGCGCTGGAGCAACTGGGTTGCGCCACCGTCGGTGCATCGAGTCTGACCGAAGCATTGGCTGCCGCGGCGGAAAACAGCTTCGACCTGCTCCTGCTCGACCGCAACATGCCCGGCGGCGGCGGCATGGACCTGCTCGCAGCGCTGCGCGAACGCGGCGTCGTCGCGCCCGCGGTCGCAACCAGCGCCGAGATCACCGATTCGACACGAGCGCGCTTGCATGCAGCCGGGTTTGCCGCCTGCATCGAAAAACCCGTGACGCTCGCACGGCTCGGTGAAATTCTGCGGCCATGGTTGCGCGATGTGGATATTTCGCCGCTCGATGATGCCGCAGGATTGGCTGCAATCGGCGGTGATCAGCAGGCGTTGCGCGCATTGCGCACCATGCTGGCGAGCGAACTCGTGATGTTGCGCGATGACGTGGAGCAGAACACGATTGCGCCCGACGTCCTGCTCGATCGCCTGCATCGCCTGCGAGCTTCGTGTGGATTCTGCGGAGCGCCGAAACTCGCCGGCGCTGCAGCTGCGTTCGAACAGGCGCTGCGTGCAAACGCACCTGATACATCCGATCAGCGCGGCAACTTCATCGTACTTGCCACGGAAACGATCGACGCGTTGCGCACTTAGGCGCCGCCGAGCATGCCCCAGGCGCGCAGTCCGGGGCCATCGAGATGATGGGCGACAAGCGCACGCAACAGGCGGCGCAGGGATGCAAGATCCTCCGCATTCGGTTCCCGATCGGTCGCGAGAGCCAGCAAAGCGGTTCCACGCAGCTTCAGGCCATCGCGGGCATCACGCCACGGCACCGGCCCCGCATCGAGACGATAGGCGTACTCGCTTGCAGCGTCGATCGGCGCATCGCTCTCGGCTTCGTGTTCCAGTACGAGTCCGTAGCCTAGATCGCCAAGCAGATCACGCTCGAATCGACGCAGCTGCCAGGCGTGCGTGTTCTTTCCGCGCAAGCGTTCCAGAGTTTCTGCATAAGCGAAAAATATGTCGGGATGCGGGTCGGCGCGTGGCAGCAGTCGCGTGATCAATTCATTGAGATACAAACCACACAGCAATGCTTCACCGGTCAAGGCCAGCGGAGCACCCGCGGCTTCCGCAGCGGTCAGCGTGGCGAGTTCGCCTTGTCCGCTCCAGGCGAAATTCAACAGCGTCAGTGGCTGCAGCAGCGCGCGCGGCGTGCGTGAACGTGCACTGCGCACGCCGCGTGCGACCAGGCCGACGCGGCCGTGGTCGCGACTCAGCACTTCCAGCAACAGCGAGGTTTCGCGATAGGGTCGGGAGTGCAGGATGAAGCCGGGTTGCTGTTCGACCCTCATGGGTCAATCCATGTAGCCGAATTTCCGCAAAGCCGCTTCATCGTCCGACCAGTTCTCGCGCACCTTGACCCATAGTTTCAAGTGCACGCGTCGGTCGAACACTTTCTGCATCGCACCGCGCGCAGCGGTGCCGATCGTCTTGAGTTGCTCGCCGCCTTTGCCAATCACGATCGCTTTCTGGCCTTCGCGCTCGACCCAGATCGTCGCCTCGATTTCGGCGCGCCCTTCACCGTCGCGGAAATCGTCGATCTCCACCGTAGTCGCGTACGGCAGCTCCTGCGCGAGGCGCAGCATCAACTGTTCGCGCACGAGTTCACCGGCCAGGAAACGTTCGCTGCGATCGGTCAGTTCGTCTTCGTCGTGAATCGGCGGGCCGATCGGCAAGCGTTCGAGTATGCCGCGCTCAAGTTGCTCGAGACCATCGCGGCGTTTGGCGGAAACCAGGTACACGGCGTCGTAATTGTGCTTCGCACTCACTTCCGCGAGAAACGGCAGCAGCAATTCCTTGTTTTTTTTTGCGTCGACCTTGTTGAGCACCAGCAGACGCGGCCGATTCGCCTTGGCAAGCGCTTCCCAGACAAGTCGATCCTCACCCGTCCAACGCCCCGCTTCGATCAGATGCACGGCAACATCGGTCTGCGCAATCGCATCGCGCGCGCCACGATTGAGCTGACGGTTGATCGCGCGTCCGCCGCCGCGATGCAGACCCGGCGTGTCGAGGAACAGGATCTGGCCTTGCGGCCGCGTCAGGATGCCGAGAATCTGGTGCCGCGTGGTTTGCGGCTTCGGTCCGGCGATGCTCAAGTGCCAGCCAAGCAAGGCATTGAGCAGGGTCGATTTGCCGACATTCGGGCGCCCGACCAGCGCCACCGTACCGCAACGGTGTTGGACTTGCTCAGGCATTGCGCAGGCGTGCCTCAATCTGTTCGAAAGCGGCGGCAGCTGCGGCCTGCTCCGCGGCACGTCGACTGCCGCCGCGTCCTTCGCTGCGCAATTCCAGTCCGGAAATCGTGCAGATCACGTCGAATACCTTGGCGTGGTCAGCACCGCTTGTGCTGGCAAGCTCGTAGACCGGCAATGCCAGCCCTTTCGCCTGCAGAAGTTCCTGCAAGCGGGTCTTCGGATCTTTGTCCTGCGCGTTCGCGGCGTCTTCCAGACGATGCTCAAACAAGCCGCGCACGATGCGCCGGCAGTCGTCCCAGCTGCTGTCGAGGTAAATCGCTGCGAACAACGCTTCCAGAGCATCGGCCAGAATCGAATCGCGACGAAAGCCGCCGCTCTTCAGCTCGCCCGGTCCGAGGCGCAATTGTTCGCCGAGTTCCAGCTCCCGCGCGATTCCCGCGAGGGCCGGCTCACTGACCAGACGCGCGCGCCAGCGCGTCAATTCACCTTCGTCGGCATGCGGGAACCGCTCATACAAGAGCTCGGCGACGAGCAGATTGACCAGCCCATCGCCAAGGAACTCGAGGCGTTCGTTATTGCGCGCACCAACGCTGCGGTGGCTCAGCGCGCGTTCGCGCAGCGCGGGATCGCGAAAAGTGTAGGTGAATGTGGCGGTCAAGGATCAGTAGGTCGCGCCGTGCGCAAGATCCACAGTGTGGTCGAAATGGACCAGCAAGTCGATGTTGTACATGAACGGGATATCCCGATCATAGGCAATGTGCAGGCTATGCTCACCGTTGGCCGTTACCAGAGTCAGACTCGACAGCGGCACATTCTGCTCGTCTACATACTGAATGGAGAACATGGCATCGATGTGATCGCGTAGTTGTTCGATGGACATTTGCTCGACGCCGCTGACTTCCTGCATGGACTTCATCGATTTCACAACGCCGAAATACTCCGAATATGCGGGCCACAGCTTCATGGCCGCATAGGCAAAGAACCCGAGAACTCCGAGGACCATCACGAATCCGATCATCGTGATACCTGTTTGCCTGCCATATGTACGCATAACTTCCCCGCTCAGTTGATCAAGCTGCCTATGCGCTTGAAATCGATGCCGCCGTCCCAGTTCATCCAGATCACGAACGCCTTGCCGATGACGTTCTGCTCCGGCACAAAGCCCCAATAGCGGCTGTCCTCGCTATTATCCCGATTATCCCCCATTGCGAAATACTGTCCAGCGGGAACGCGCCAGCTGCCCTCGCGGCCCGGAAGCAGCATGCTCGACTGCAGGATCTGGTGCTCCACTTCCGGCAGCATTTCCTCGTGGATTTCCGCGCCGGCCATGCGCCGGGCTTCGTTGCCGCTACCGACAAAGGGTCCGACATCGGCCTGCGGTACTTCCTTGCCGTTCACGTAGAGCGTCTTGTTGCGATAGGTGATCTCGTCGCCCGGCAGGCCGATTACGCGCTTGATGTAATCCAATCCTTCCTTGCGCGGATCGTGCTCGGGATTCGGGTAGCGGAAGACGAACACGTCGCCGCGCTTGGGTTCGCCGATCGATACGAGTTTTGTACCGAGTACCGGCAGGCGCAGGCCGTAGGCAAATTTGTTGACGAGGATGAAATCGCCGACCAGCAGAGTCGGCATCATCGAACCCGAGGGAATCTTGAATGGCTCGGCAAGGAACGAGCGGAACAGCAGCACGATCAGGATGACCGGGAAGAACGAGCGCGCGTATTCGACGAGGATCGGCTCGCGCAACGCTTCCTGCGCGCGCTGCTGGCGCTCGGCGTCGCTGCCTTCGGCTTGCGCAAGCGCTTGCGCACGCGCCTTGCGCCCACCCGCCAGGAACAGATGATCGAGCAGCCAGATCACCCCGGTTACGCCGGTAAGCACAACCAGCAGCAATGCAAAATCGAAATCCATCGTTACTTCCCTATTTGTCCATCTGCAACACCGCCAGGAATGCTTCCTGCGGAATCTCCACACTGCCGACCTGCTTCATGCGCTTCTTGCCTTCCTTCTGCTTCTCCAGCAGCTTGCGCTTGCGGGTTGCGTCGCCGCCATAGCATTTTGCCAGCACATTTTTACGCAAGGCTTTGACGCTCGATCGCGCAATGATCTGTGCGCCGATCGCGGCCTGGATCGCCACGTCGAACATCTGACGCGGGATCAGCTCTTTCATTTTTTCGACCAGTTCGCGGCCGCGGCGGTCGGCCGCTGTGCGGTGCAGGATCAGGCTCAGCGCGTCGACGCGATCGCCGTTGATCAGCACATCCACGCGCACGAGCGGCCCGGCCTGGAAACGCTCGAAGTGGTAATCCATCGAGGCATAACCGCGCGAAACGGATTTCAGTTTGTCGAAGAAGTCGAGCACGACCTCCGCCAGCGGCAGCTCGTAACTGATCTGCACCTGGCTTGCCATGTAGTGGATCGAGCGCTGCACGCCGCGCTTTTCCTCGCACAGCTTGATCACGTTGCCAATGTGCTCGGGCGGCGTAAGCACGTTGGCGACGATGATCGGTTCACGGATTTCCTCAATGTACTGCGCTGCCGGCAGCTTTGCCGGATTGTCGAGCGTGAGCACGCTGCCATCGGTCTTGAGCACCTCATAAACCACCGTCGGCGCGGTGGTAATGAGGTTCAGATCGTATTCGCGCTCGAGCCGCTCCTGGATGATTTCCATGTGCAGCAGCCCGAGAAAGCCGCAGCGGAAACCGAAACCCATCGCTTCGGAGCTTTCCGGTTCGAACCTGAGCGCAGCATCGTTGAGCTTGAGTTTTTCCAGCGCTTCGCGCAGCTTCGGATAGTCGTCCGCCGCCACGGGAAACAGGCCCGCGAACACGCGTGGCTGCATTTCCTGGAACCCTGGCAGCGGCTTGGCGGCCGGTTTGCCTGCCTGCGTCAGCGTATCGCCGACCGGTGCGCCGTGCACGTCCTTGATCGAGGCAGTGACCCAGCCCACTTCGCCGGCGCGCAACGCGTCGCGGGCCAGGCGCTTGGGTGTGAACACGCCGACCGACTCGACTTCGTGCGTGCGCCCGGTCGACATGACCAGCAGTTTGTCGCGCGGTTTGATCTCGCCCTGCATCACGCGCACGAGTGAGACAACACCGAGGTAGTTGTCGAACCAGGAATCGATGATCAGCGCCTGCAGGCGATCGGTGTCGCGCGGCTTTGGCGGCGGAATGCGCGCGACGATCGCTTCGAGCACCTCCGGCACGTTGAGGCCGGTCTTGGCGCTGATGGCAATCGCGTCATGCGCATGGATGCCGATCACCGCCTCGATCTCTTCCTTGACCTTGTCGACGTCGGCCGTCGGCAGATCGATCTTGTTGAGCACCGGCACGACTTCCAGGCCCATCTCTACGGCCGTGTAGCAGTTCGCCACGGATTGAGCTTCAACGCCCTGCGCCGCATCGACGACGAGCAGCGCGCCTTCGCAAGCAGCGAGCGAGCGGCTCACCTCGTAGGAGAAATCGACATGCCCCGGCGTGTCGATGAAGTTGAGCATGTAGGTGTTGCCGTCGCGCGCCGTGTACGGCAGCGATACCGACTGTGCCTTGATCGTGATGCCGCGTTCGCGTTCGATCGGATTGGAGTCGAGCACCTGCGCTTCCATTTCGCGCGCCTCCAGCCCGCCGCAGAGCTGGATGATGCGATCGGCAAGCGTGGACTTGCCGTGATCGACGTGTGCGATGATCGAGAAGTTGCGAATGAGGTTCATGCGACAGAGCGGCAGCCGCGCGCGGAAATGGCGCGGCAAACGAGCATTATCGCAGAAAGCGCGAGTCCGCGCCTCGTAAAAGCGACAACGCCGGAGACCCCGCGAGGCTCCGGCGTTGGGCTTGCACGATTGCAGGGTTCTAGCCCTTGGATGTCGGCACTGTCACGGCGACGAACTGCGTCACGTCTTCGCGACGCACGAGCAGCATGACCGAGCCGCCGGGCTTGACGTCCTTCACGGCATCGTTGAATTCGTTCGCCGATTTCACCGACTTGCGGCCGACCATCAGTACCACGTCGCCCGGTTGCAAGGGGCTGCGGCGTGCGGCACCGCGCAGGTCGGTGATGACCACGCCCTGCTCGTCCTTGAGGTTGAGCTGCTTGCGCTGCTCGGCCGTCAGATTGTCGACGACGACGCCGAGCGCATTGCCGGTTTTGCCTTCGCCACGTTCAAGACTGGCCAGCTGTTTGCCGTTTTCCGGAACCGAGCCGACCGTCACCGGCACCGTCATGGTTTTGCCATCGCGGTACAGTTTCACCTCCGCCTTGTTGCCCGGCTTGGTGCTGCCCACGAGCGGCGGCAGGTCCGACGACAGTTCGATGTCGTGGCCGTCATAGCCCAGGATCACGTCGCCAACATGCACATCGGCCTTTTCGGCGCCGCTGCCGGGCGTGATCTTGTTGACCAGCGCACCGCCGGAGCGCGGCAGGCCCAGACTCTGCGCCATGGCACGATCGACATTCTGGATCTGCACGCCGATCATGCCGCGCGCGACGTGACCCGTGGTCTTGATCTGATCCACGGCGCTCATCGCCATGTTGATCGGGATCGCGAACGAGATGCCGACCGAGCTGCCGGTGTTGCTGAAGATTTGCGAATTGATGCCGACAACCTGGCCTTCCAGATTGAACAGCGGGCCGCCGGAATTGCCGCGGTTGATCGGCACGTCGGTCTGGATGAACGGCACGTACTGCTGGTCGGCGCCGCCGAAGCCGCGGCCGACGTAGCTGACTACGCCATGCGTCACTGAATGATCGAAATTGAACGGAGAGCCGATCGCGACCACCCATTGGCCGGGTTTCAGGCGGCTGGAATCACCGATTGCGACGGTCGGCAGACTCGCTGCGTTGATCTTCAGCAGCGCGATGTCGTATTCGGCATCGGTGCCGATCACTTTCGCATCGAGTTCGCGGCGATCGGAAAGCCGCACGACGACCTGATCCGCGCCCTCGACGACATGGTTGTTGGTCAAAACATAACCATCGGCCGAGATGATGAAACCCGAACCGAGCGATACGCGCGTGCCGTCGATCTGCGGGCCGCGACGGCCGCCGGGGCCGTTCGGTCCTTGCGGGCCGAAGAATTTGCGGAAGATTTCCGGAACATCCTGCGCGTCGATGTCGCCACTTTCATTGTCGCTCGAAGAATCGCCGGTACGTGTGGCTTGCACGTTTACGACGGCAGGTGCGTTCTTTTCGACCAGCGTGGCGAAATCCGGCAGATCGGCGTAGACGCTGCCGGCAAACAGCAAAGTTACACAAATCAGCAGTTTACGCAAAGTATACAATTGCATGGTGGTCCTGGAGGTTGATTTCCAATGGGGATGTGAAAGATTTGGGGTCTCGCCGTCGCGAATCAATGCTGCCGCAGGGTCAGCGGCGGCTCGGTCTGCTGTGACGGCGGGGTGGTCAACAAAACATAGGGTCCGAGTGTCATCGGCTGTTCGTTGCCGTCGCGGCGATAACTCGGCAGCGTAATCACCGCCGCGGCCGGCTGGGCGAAATCGAATGCCGGCGCCTGCGGCAACGCGAGGTTCCGATTGACTGTTTCGGCTGGAGCGCTTGCTGCCGGCGGCGCCGCGGCCAGCGTCGCTGCAGGTTGCGGCGCATTCACGCCGGGCCGCGTGGACACCAACGCAAACACCGCGACGGCCGCGGCGATCGCGCCGCCGCCGGCCCAGCGCAGCACGCGTTTGCCAATGCCGGACTGGCCTTCGCCAAGCTTTCGCATCAGCGCGTCGGAGAAATCCTCGCGCAGCGGCAATACAGCGCTGCGGTGCAATACGCTGCTGGCCAGCTGATAGCGCGTCCACGTCTGCGCCAGCTGCGCGTCGGCATCGACGCGGCGCAACAGGAAACGCACTTGGTCGCGCGGCAGTTCGCCGTCCATCAGCGCGGATAATTGTTCGCGAATCTCGTTACTCATGTGTCGCTCGCCTTGGCGTCCGACAAGAGTGGACGCAATTTCTGATCGATCGCATCACGCGCCCGGAAGATGCGGGAACGCACGGTGCCAATCGGACAATCCATCTTTTCGGCAATCTCTTCGTAGCTCAAGCCTTCAACTTCGCGCAGGGTAATTGCGGTCTTCAGGTCTTCAGGCAATTGTTCGACCGTGTCGAACACGGTTTGTTCAATTTCCTGACGCAGCAGTTCATGCTCGGGCGTAGCCTTGTCTTTCAGGCGCATGCCGCCGTCGATCTGCATGGCGTCTTCGATGCCGATGTCGTCGGTCGGCGGGCGCCGGCCTTGGCTTACGAGGTGGTTTTTCGCCGTGTTCGTGGCGATCTTGTACATCCACGTATAGAACTGGCTTTCGCCGCGGAACGAGCCGATGGCGCGGAACGCGCGGATGAAGGCGTCCTGGGCGACGTCCTGGCATTCGCTCCAATCGTTGATGTATCGCGAAATCACGCCAACTACCTTGTGCTGATACTTGCGCACCAACAGGTCAAAAGCACGCTTGTCGCCTTTCTGCACCCGCTCGACGAGGGTGAGATCCGTATCTTGTTCACCCGTCATCCGGGCCGCACTCCCTTTGCCGGCGCCCCGGTCAAGCTCGGGCTTAAGACCGATGGCGCATGAATTAGTTCATTTGCCGAGTGCACGCGGTCACGAGGCCGCTTCGACCGGGGCGCCCAGCAGCAGGCGCTCGCGCTCGACCAGCAGATTCTCGAAAGTCGCCGCCGGCAGCGGCCGTGAGAACAGATAGCCCTGAAGTTCCTCACAACCTTCGTTGCGCAGGAATTCCAGGTGCTCCTCGATCTCAACGCCTTCAGCGACCACGGCGCGATTGAGGTTGTGCGCCATGCTGATCGTGGCGCGCACAATGGCCTCGTCGTCCGGATCCACGCCAATGTTGCGCACGAAGGTCTGGTCGATCTTGATGCGATCGGCGGGGAAACGCTTGATGTAGTCGAGCGAGGACT
>Ga0207647_10002206_pt1 | contig 14845 bp, 12 predicted proteins | sample KBSCornC2_FD_184295 | JGI IMG/M metagenome (GOLD analysis project Ga0207647, IMG submission 184295) | Corn rhizosphere microbial communities from Kellogg Biological Station, Michigan, USA - C2 (SPAdes) (version 2) | ecosystem: Host-associated > Plants > Roots > Rhizosphere ...
GCGGCCACGGCTCGATCGTGAGGGGCACTCGCGCGAAATAGAGTTACCCCACCTCCTCCAACATCGCCTCCAGCTTCTCGAAGCTCTGGCTCCAGCCCTCCTTCATTCCCTTCAGCGCCGGCAGCATCGCCTCGCTCACCTGCTTGACGACGGTGGTCATGCGCATCTGCGTCCCGCCGCCGGGCGCATCCTCGAAGCGGAAGGTGGTGACATGCTCGATCCCCCAGCTCCCGTCCGGTTGTTCGAACCCACGCAGCACCATCGAGAAACGATCCGGCCGCTCCACTTCGATGAATTCACCGAAGATTGGGTTGGTGCCGTAAGGCTCGGGCCCGCGCATATCGATGCGGATCGCGCCGCCGGGGCGCGGGTCGCTCTCGCAAAAGGGCACGTCGAAATGGTGCGGCCCCCACCAGCGGGCGAGATGCTCGGCCTGGGTGAGGGCATCGAACACCAGTTCGCGCCGCGCGGCAAAGATGCGCTCGATCGTCACCTGATAGCCGACGCCCGGCTCGCTAATCACGCTGTCGTTCATTTCTGCTCTCCTTCTGTCTGCAATCGGGTGAGGTAGGCGTCGAGATCGTCAAACTTCTCGTCCCAGAAGCGGCGATAGGCGTGCAGCCATTCGGTCGCCGCCTTGAGCGCCGCGGGCTCCAGCTTGGCCGGGCGTTGCTGCGCGGCCCGCCCGCGCGAGATCAGCCCGGCGCGTTCGAGCACCTTGAGATGCTTGGTCACCGCCGGCCCGCTCATAGCGAAAGGCTGCGCGAGTTCGCCGACGGAGGTTTCGCCCAACGCCAACCGCGCGAGGATTGCGCGACGCGTCGGGTCCGCCAAAGCGGCAAAGGTGAAAGAAAGAGGGTCGGGAGCGGGAAGCATATATAACCTATCGATTAGATAACCGGCTGGTTAGATACAACCTCGTCCCGAGTCAACCACCTCGTCAGCCCTCCTCCTGCTGGGGTCCACCAAGCCGCAAGCGATGCCCCCGCGCCTGCGTGGATGCCGGGACACGCCCGGCATGACGGAACAGGGCCAGCACCCCACCTCCTCCATCGTCACCCCGGCCCTGTGCCGGGGTCCACCAGGCCGCATACGATGCGCCCGCGGCTGGATAGACGCCGGAACAAGCCTGGCATGACGGACACCCCCTCGAAGTACTTAGAGCGCAAGAATCGGGACGGCGGAAAATCGGTTCGGGCTTAGTCTGCCTCCATGACTAAGCACGCGGGATCGATAGAAACGGCGAGTGAAGCCGTATCGCGCCTCGACCAGGCAGACTGGCCGGCGCTCCGCACCGCGCTCGATGCCGAAGGTGCCGCGATACTGCCTGGCTTGCTCGATCCGGCGGAATGCGCCGCCCTGTCCGCGCTCTATGGGCCGGGACCGACCTTTCGCAGCCAGGTGGTGATGGCGCGGCATGGCTTCGGACAGGGAGAATATCGTTATTTCGCCTACCCACTGCCGCCGATCGTGCAGGCGCTGCGGACGGCCGCCTATCCGTGGCTCGCACCCATCGCGAACGACTGGCATGTGCGGCTCGGGCTGCCGCAACGCTTTCCCGATACGCATGCGGAGTTCCGGGAACGATGCCATCAGGCGGGCCAGACTCGCCCAACGCCGTTGCTGCTGCGCTATGGCCCGGGCGATTATAACTGCCTGCACCAGGACCTTTACGGCGAGCATGTCTTTCCAATTCAGCTCGCGATCCTGCTTTCCGCGCCGGGCACGGATTTTACCGGCGGCGAGTTCGTCCTGACCGAACAGCGTCCGCGCATGCAGTCGCGCGTTCAGGTCGTGCCGCTGACGCAGGGGGATGCCGTCCTGTTCGCGGTCAACCATCGGCCGCATGCGGGGCTGCGGGGCGATTACCGCGTGGGCATGCGGCATGGCGTCAGCCCTGTGCGAACAGGCACACGGAACGTCCTCGGCATCCTTTTCCATGACGCCGCCTGACGGCGAGCACCCGCGCGCCGAGCTCCCACGCCATTAACCATGTCCATTTTCGACCGGACCCCCCTTGTTAGGACCGAAACGGCCTTGTCTTTGACCGTTTGCCAGCTACGCATGCACCTTGGGGGATTCAGGTGCTGCGATGATTATCGTCGGAACATACGACGTCGTACTCGCGCTGCTCTCGATCCTGATCGCGATCTTCGCTTCCTATACCGCGCTTGATCTGGCGGGCCGCATCCACGCGTCCGAAGGCTGGACGCGACGTATGTGGCTCTCCACCGCTGCCGTGGCGATGGGCGGCGGCATCTGGGCGATGCACTTCGTGGCGATGCTCGCCTTCAGCATGCCGAGCATGACCGTAAGCTATGATCCGGGCCTCACGATATTGTCGCTGCTGGTAGCGATATCCGTCACCGGAGTCGGCTTCTCGATCATGAGCCGCACGCCGGGCTCGCTCGGCATGATCGCCGCCGCGGGGTTGTTCATGGGCCTGGGCGTGGTCGGCATGCACTATATGGGCATGGCGGCGATGCGGATGGCCGCGGATCTGCGCTACGATCACCTTTGGGTCGCATTGTCGGTGCTGATCGCGATCGGCGCGGCCACCGCCGCTTTGTGGCTGGCGTCCCGCACAAACGGTCACACGCGGCGGATCGGCGCGGCCGTCCTGATGGGCATCGCTATTGCCGGCATGCACTATGCCGGCATGCGCGCGGCGATCTTCACGGCGCATTCGGGTGTGGATCTGGCGCGCGGCGTCTCGAGCGTCGGCCAAATTTTGCTGGCGGTGGCCGTAACCGCCACCACCTTCCTGATCCTCTTCCTGGCGCTCGTTGCTGCGACCTTCGATCGGCGTTTTGCGCTGCTGGCGCAGCGGGAGGCAGACGCGCTGCGCCAGAGCGAGGAACGGTTCCGATCGCTCTATCGCGGCACGCCGCTGCCACTCCACTCGCTCGATCGGCATGGCCGGATCGAACAAGTCAGTCAGACCTGGCTGGACCTGATGGGCTATGAGGAGCACGAGGTGCTTGGCCGCCCGCTGATCAACTTCCTGACCGAAGAATCGGCGCGGCGTGCCCGCCAGATCGATTGGCCGATGTTGATCGAGACCGACCGGCTGGACCCTTGCGAATATCGCGTCGTCACCAAACAGGGCGATTTCCGCGACATGGTCTCGACGTTCAAGGTGGAGCGGGACACGCAGGGCCATTTTCTGCATGTATTGGGCGGTCTTACCGACGTCACCGAGCGCAGGCTGGCTGAGGAAGCCCTTCGCCAAGCGCAGAAAATCGAGGCGATCGGCCAGCTGACGGGCGGTATCGCGCATGACTTCAACAACCTCCTGGCCGTGGTGCTCGGAAACCTGGAATTGCTGCGAAAGAGAATCCCCGATGATCCCCGACTGACGCTCCTGGTGGAAAGCGCATTGGAAGGCGCGCAGCGCGGAGCGTCACTCACGCAGCGGTTGCTCGCTTTCGCCCGCCGGCAGGATTTACGGCCGGCGCCGGTCGATGTGCCGGGTCTGGTGCGCGGCATGACCGATCTGCTCCAGCGCTCGCTCGGACCCACGGTGCGTGTCCGAACGCATTTCCCGCTTCACCTGCCGCCTGCCCAGGTCGATGCCAACCAACTTGAAATGGCGCTGCTCAATCTGGCGGTGAATGCGCGCGACGCCATGCCGGAAGGGGGCGCTGTAGACATTGCGGCGGAGGAGATCGAGGTCGACGCCGTGTCCGTCGATGGCCTCTCGCCCGGCCGATACGTCAAGCTGAGCCTGGTCGACAGCGGCCAGGGTATGGACCGCGAAACCCTCGGACGCGCGATCGATCCCTTCTTCACCACCAAGGGCCTGGGCAAGGGCACCGGTCTGGGCTTGTCGATGGTCCAAGGGCTGGCCGCGCAATCGGGCGGTAAGCTGATTCTCCGCAGCACACCCGATCGGGGGACCACGGTTGAGCTTTACCTGCCGGTCGCGCAGCAGCCCGCGCCCTCAGCCAAAGACGAACCAGTGTCGCAAACAGGGTCGGACGGTCCGCTTCACAACATCCTCGTGGTCGATGACGATCAGCTCGTCCTCGCCAACACCGCCGCGGTGCTGGAAGATCTCGGCCACGACGTCAGCACGGCAAGTTCAGGCGAGGAGGCGCTGCAGCAATTGGAGCAGGGTGCCTCGATCAACTTGATAGTCACCGATCAGCTTATGCCGGAGATGACCGGCCTGCAGCTGATTGCCGCCGTGCATGCACGGTGGCCCGCTATGCCCTGCCTTGTGGTGAGCGGCTTCGCTGAGCTGACGCCAGAGGAGGCCGGCCAATGCCCGGTACTCGCCAAGCCCTTCACCCAGGCGCAGCTCGCCGCAGCAGTCCAGGATATCACCGCCCGGCGCAAAGTGATCCGGATGCGCCGTCAATCCCAATGACGTTCGCCAGGGCCGCGACCTACGGGAATCTCCCAATAGGCGGATCGAGTGGCCTGCTCTAATCAAGCCACCACGGTCGCTCCGGCGATCCGACGAGTGAAGTAGCGTATTGTAGGAACGATTGAGGCGGCCCTTTCTTTCTCGCGGGGGGGCAACTTCGGATCGTCCGGGCTTATCCCGGCGAGGACCAGAATTTTCCCCATGGTCCTGTCCGCCTGCGTCGGGGGGCGCAGGCGGACGTCGCCGGGATCCTCAGCCCTCCTCTCCTTTGGCCAGCCATCCCCGCTGACCGGTTGCTCCACCCCGCCATCCCCCGTAAAGCCGCCGCGCTATGGCTCAGCCGATCGTTATCGCCGTTCCCAAAGGGCGCATCCTCACGGAGGTGATGCCCCTCTTCGCGCATGCCGGGATCGAACCCGAACCCGCGTTCGCGGACGAAGATAGCCGCGCGCTGCGCTTCGCCACCAATCGGGCCGATATCGGCCTGATCCGCGTGCGCGCCTTCGATGTGGCTACGTTTGTTGCACACGGAGCGGCACAGCTCGGCATCGTGGGGTCCGACGTGTTGATGGAGTTCGATTATTCGGAACTCTACGCTCCGGTTGACCTCGGCATCGGCCATTGCCGAATCTCGGTGGCCGAGCCGGCGGATCTTGCCGCGAAAGACGATCCGCGCGGCTGGAGCCACGTTCGCGTCGCCACCAAATATCCCAACATCACGCGCCGCCATTTCGAGGCGCGCGGGGTGCAGGCCGAATGCGTCAAGCTGAACGGGGCGATGGAGATCGCCCCCGTGCTGGGCCTGTCGAGCCGAATTGTCGACCTGGTCTCGTCGGGCCGCACGCTCGCGGAGAACGGATTGGTCGAGGTCGAGACGATCGCGCAGGTTTCCGCCCGTCTGATCGTCAATCGCGCCGCTTTCAAAACCCGCGCGCGCGAAATCCTGCCCCTGATCGAGGCGTTTCGCGAAGCCGCGGGCACGACGCGCGCGGCCTGAAACCGCATTTGCGGCCCTTGCGTCGCTCAAGGGCGCGGCAAGGCCGGAAGGCTGAGCCGCTTCGTTGCCCAAGGTCTTTCAACCGCTCACAGGTTGCTCCCCTTGGCCATCGCCCCTAAAGCCCGCCGCGCTATGTTGCGGCTTTCCGCCCTCGATCCCGATTTCGATTTCGCCTTCACCGCGCTCGTCAATGCGCGGCGGGAAGCGGATGCGGACGTGTCGCGCGATGTCGCCGCGATCATCGCGAAGGTGCGCGCGGACGGGGATGCCGCGCTCCATGATTATACCAGCCGCTTCGACGGTCACGATCTCGACGGCTCGGGCTGGGAGGTCAGCAAGGCCGAACGCCGGGCCGCGCTCGCCAACCTCGATGCGGATCTCCGCAAGGCGATCGAGCTCGCGGCGGCGCGGATTGCCACCTACCACGAGGCACAGAAGCCCGAGGATCGCGACTATCAAGATGCCGCCGGCGTCCGCCTTGGCGCCCGCTGGCGTGCGGTCGATGCGGCGGGCCTTTACGTACCCGGCGGTCGCGCGGCTTATCCTTCGACCGTGCTGATGAACGCGATTCCCGCACGCGTTGCAGGCGTCGAGCGGCTGGTGATGGTCACGCCCACGCCCAGGGGCGAGATCAACCCGCTCGTCCTCGCCGCCGCGGAGATTGCAGGCGTGGATGAGGTTTGGCGCGTCGGCGGAGCGCAGGCGATTGCCGCGCTCGCTTATGGCACCGATCGCATCAAGCCCGTCGATGTCGTGGTCGGCCCCGGCAACGCTTGGGTGGCCGAGGCCAAGCGTCAGCTTTATGGCGTGGTCGGAATCGATATGGTCGCGGGCCCTTCGGAAATCGTGGTCGTTGCCGATGGGGCCAACGATCCCAACTGGATTGCGGCCGACCTGCTGAGCCAGGCCGAGCATGATCCGACCAGCCAGTCGATCCTTTTCACCGACGATGCCGCCTTCGCGGAGGCAGTCGAGCGCGCGGTTGCAGAACAACTTGCTCGCCTCGCCACGGGCAACACCGCTGCTGCGGCCTGGGAAGCGAACGGCGCGGTCGTCCTTGTGCCGACGCTCGACGCCGCCATGCCGCTGGTCGACCGGCTGGCGCCCGAACATCTGGAACTCGCGGTCGATGATCCGCAGCCCCTGTTCGATCGGGTTCGCCATGCCGGCTCGATTTTTCTCGGTCGCCACACGCCGGAAGCGATTGGGGATTATGTCGCAGGCCCGAATCACGTGCTGCCGACCGGTCGCCGCGCCCGCTTTGCGTCAGGACTTTCTGTGCTCGATTTCATGAAACGTACCAGCTTCATCGCCTGCAGCGAGGCGGGTCTGGCGGCAATCGGCCCCGCCGCCATCGCGCTCGCCCATGCGGAAGGGCTTCCCGCCCACGCCGCCTCGATCGAGGTGCGGCTGTGAAGCGCGCCAACCCTCGCGCGCAATCGCGCTCGGCCGCCCGCCTTGCCGCGGTGCAGGCGCTTTATCAGCAGGAAATGGAAGGCACGCCGCTTCCCCGGCTGCTTGACGAATTCCACCAGCACCGGCTCGGCAAGACGATCGAGGATGTCGAATATGCCGATGCCGAGGTCAGCTTCTTCGACGATATCGTACGCGGAGTGGACGCGCGCCGCGAAGAGGTCGACGCCCGCATCGGCGCGCGGCTGAGCGCCGGCTGGAACCTCGCCCGGCTCGACCGCCCGATGCGCGCGATCCTGCGCGCGGGCACATACGAACTGATGGCCCGGCCCGACGTGCCGACCGCGAGCGTCATCACGGAATATGTCGATGTGGCCGATGCTTTCTACGACAAGCGCGAAACCGGCTTCGTCAACGGCCTACTCGATGCCGTGGCAAAGGACGTCCGGCAGTAGCCGGTAACTCAGGCGGCCATCGGCGCCTGCGGCTCGACGCGCTCGGCGCTGACTATCGCCTCCGCGGCCCGCAAGGCCGCGATGATGCGCATCAGGTGCGCGACGTCGTGCACCTCGATCGTCACTTGGAAGGTGTGGAAGCCCTCGTCGCGCTCGGCGAGGTTGATGTTGACGATATTGGCGCCCTGCGCACCCAGGATACCGGCCATGACGCCGAGTGAGCCAGGCTGATTGCGCACGATCACCGCGAGCCGGGCGGTCCCGCCGTCGCTGCCGTCACCCCAGGCAAGATCCACCCAATCCTCTTCGGGAGCCGCCTGAAGGACGGGACATTCAATCACATGCACCTCGACCGGGGCATCGGCATGGCGCACTCCGACAATGCGGTCGCCCGGCACGGGCGTGCAGCAAGGCGCGAGCGTGAAGGCGACACCAGGCGTCAGCCCCTTCATCGAGATCACGCTCTGCTGGCTCGGGTGGATATTGGTGCCTGCCTCGCCGCTGGAGCCGGGCATCAATGCTTCCATCACCTGCGCATCGGTGAGCGTGCCGCGCGCGATATTCTCCATGAGCTTGTCGGCGTCGGGCAATTTGAGCCTCTTCACCGCCTGGTCGAGCGCATCGGGCGCCAGGCTGGTCGGCATGCGCGCGACGATCGCGTCGTAGAAGCGCCGGCCAAGCGCGATATTCTCGGCATGCTCCTTCTGGCGCACGAAGCGGCGGATCTTGGCGCGGGCCTTGCCCGTGACGGCGATGTTCATCCACGATGCTTGGGGTTCCTGCGCTTTGGAGCGAAGGATCTGCACCTGGTCGCCGTTCTGGATTTCCGTACGGAGCGGCACGACACGCCCATTGATCTTCGCGCCGACCGTCTGATCGCCGAGATCGGTGTGGACCGCATAAGCGAAATCGACCGGAGTCGCGCCCTTGGGCAGCTGGATCAACTCGCCCTGCGGGGTGAAGGCGAAGATGCGGTCCTGATACATCGCCATCCGCGTATGCTCGAGCAGCTCTTCGGGGCTGGCGGCGTGATCGAGGATTTCGACGAGATCGCGAATCCACCGCGAATTGACGTCGGGCTGAATGGTCCCGCCCGCTTTGTAGGCCCAATGTGCGGCAACACCGAATTCGGCCTCGGCATGCATCTTATGGGTGCGGATCTGTATCTCGATCCGGACTTGCTCATGATGGATGACGGAAGTGTGGAGCGAGCGATAGCCGTTGCGCTTGGGTGTCGAGATATAATCCTTGAAGCGTCCCGGGACCATCGGCCAGCGCTCGTGGAGCAAGCCCAGCGCGCGATAGCATTGCTCGACGTCGTCGACGATCACGCGGAACGCCATGATGTCCGACAGCTGCTCGAAGCTGATGTGGCGCTCGGTCATTTTGCGCCAGATCGAGTAGGGATGCTTCTCGCGGCCCTCGACCTCGGCCTTGATCCCCTTTTGAGCCAATAGCAGACGGATGCCAGATGCGATCCGGGCAACCTGATCGCCCCCGCCCTTCTTGAGCTGCTCGAGCCGCTTGGTGATCGAATCATAAGCGTCCGGCTCGAGCTCGGCGAAAGCGAGCGTCTGCATCTCCTTCATGAATTCATACATGCCGATCCGCTCGGCGAGCGGCGCATAGATATCCATCGTCTCGCGCGCGATGCGGCGGCGCTTGTCTTCTGACGGGATGAATTTGAGCGTCCGCATATTGTGGAGCCGGTCGGCGAGCTTGACCAACAACACACGAATGTCGTCCGACATTGCGAGCAGGAATTTGCGCAGATTCTCCGCCGCCCGCTCACTGTCGCTCTGGGCCTCGATCTTGGACAGCTTAGTCACGCCGTCGACCAGACGCGCGACGGCCGGCCCGAACGTCTTCTCGATCTGCTCGGGCGTGGCGAGCGTGTCCTCGACGGTGTCATGCAGGATCGCGGTCGCGATCGTCTCATCGTCGAGGTGGAGGTCGGTCAATATGCCCGCAACCTCAATCGGATGGCTGAAATAGGGATCGCCATTGGCGCGCTTCTGGCTGCCATGCGCCGCCATCGAGAACACATAGGCACGGTTGAGCAACGCCTCGTCGGCGGTCGGGTCATAGTTCAGGACCCGGTCAACCAGCTCATATTGGCGCAGCATCTTCTCAAGATGGGGGGCTAAGCCCCCTCAAGGCAAGCATTCAGCCGCCCCAATGTGCGCAGAACGCCACAAATAGGCGCAATTTCGCCACAGGCGCGACTGCGAAACGTTCGCAATAAGGTTGACCCTGCGAACGACTCTCATTAGCGCATGAATAACAGAAGCGAAACGAATTGCCTCGAAAGGGAATCATGACCGTCAGTGCCGCCTCGCGTTCCGAATGGCCCAAGCCTGCCTTCCTGGCACTGTCGTGCGTCGGATTCGTATCGTCGGCGCATGCCGCGGCGCATGTCGCGACGGGCGACGCAGTCGGTGAGGGCGGCGCAGCCGGCGTGGCTGTCGGCAATGAGGTGATCATCACCGGCCATGGCGAGAAGGAGTCCGTCAATGTCAAACTGACCAAGCCGGTGATCGATACGCCGCGCTCGATCACGGTGCTGCCGGAGAATCTCATTCGCGATACGGGATCGCAGACATTGGTGGACGCGCTCCGCACTGTTCCGGGGATCACCTTCGGCGCAGCGGAGGGAGGCAATCCGATCGGCGATCGCCCCTTCATCCGTGGCTTCGACAGCCAGGGCTCCGCTTATCTGGACGGCGTGCGCGACATCGGCGCGCAAACGCGCGAGGTTTTCGCGGTCGAACAGATCGAAGTGGTCAAGGGATCGGACAGCGTGCTCGGCGGGCGCGGTTCGGCCGGGGGCACGATCAACGTCATATCGAAACTGCCCAAGCAGCAGGACTTCGCCCGCGGCGACATCAGCCTCGGCAATGCGAGCTATAACCGCGCTACCTTCGATGTGAACCAGCAGATCGGGCCGATGATCACCTTCCGCGTCGAAGGCATGTGGCATGATCAGGATGTCGCCGGGCGTGACGCCATCTGGCAGAAGCGCTGGGGTATCGCGCCCTCCTTTACCATCGGCCTGGGCACGCCCACGCGGCTAACGGCATCCTATTACCACCTGCACACCAACGAGCTGCCCGATAGCGGCCTGCCCTATACGTATGTGTGCACGGCGACGGTCTGCAACGCGCCGGCGGGCGACTTCGTCCTGTCGGAGCCAGTGCATCACGTCACCACGCTGGGCGGCGCGACCTATGAGGTGCCCTATTCGACCTTTTACGGCCTGAAGGATCGCGATTTCCGCCGCGCGAACACCGACCAGGCGACCTTGCGCTTCGAGCATGATTTCTCGTCCAACATCACGATCCGCAATACGGCGCGCTTCAGCCATACGTGGCAGGGTTATATCTTCCTCCTGCCCGATGATTCGACCGGCAATGTGCTGGGCACGACCGCGACGAACAGCATCGTCGGCAGCGTGACGCGCTACACCAATGGCGGCTGGGTTTGGCGGCGCGGCAATACGCGCGTCGGCAGCACCGACAGCCTGATCGACCAGCTGGACCTCACCGCTAAATTCAGCATCGGCCGGCTTCAACATAGCGTTGCCGCAGGTCTCGAATTTTCGAGCGAAGATGCGAGCCGGGGCACCTATATCGAGGCGACCGGCTCGACGATCAGCCCGCGGTGCAACACCGACACGATTGCGCGTTATTATTGCGCCCCGCTGGTCAACCCGAACGCGAACGATCCCTGGGTCAATTATGTCAGCGACACATCGCCTGTGACCACGCCGATCGTCCGCTCACCCGATTATATGAACACCGACAATAAGGGGATCACGCGTGCCGCTTATCTGTTCGATTCGATTACCTTCGACGATTGGCTGATTGCCAATCTGGGCGTGCGCTATGACGATTTCACTTCCGACGTGCGGCCGCCCCAGGCGACACCGACCTCGCCGGTGCTCGATCTTAAGCGGCGCGATCGGAACTGGAGCTATCAGGCCGGCCTGGTGGCCAAGCCGACGAAGAATTCCAGCCTCTACGTCTCTTACGCGACCTCCGTCACACCGCCCAACAGCTTGCTTGGCGAGGGCCAGGAGCAGAATGCGCTGGGCACGGCCATCACCCCCTTGCTGGACCAGCTGAAGCCCGAAAAGACCAAATCGCTCGAGGGAGGCGCTAAGGCCGACCTGCTCGATGGCAGGCTTTCGCTGACCGCCGCCGTATTCCGCACCGAAAGCACTAACAGCCGCGTTGCGATCGATGCCAATACCGTCTCCTTCATCGGCAAGAAGCGGGTCGATGGTTTCGAATTCGGCTTCAATGGACGTCCCCTGAAGGGCTGGAGCATCTTCGGGGGCTATTCCTATCTCGACGCCAAAATCCGCGAGGCAGGCTTCACCGCTCTCACCGCCCCCGCCGTAGGATCACAAGCCGCCAAGACGGTTTATGTAGCGTCGGTCAACACGGGCAAACGCTTCCCGCAGACCACCAAGAACAGCTTCACTTTCTGGTCGACCTATGATGCCGACAAATTCTCGATCGGCGGGGGCGCCTTCTATACGAGCCGTGTCTATGGCGGCTATTCGGACAACCGGATGGCGGTGCAGAACAGTGCCGGCGTGGTCACGATCATCCCCGCAACGACGGTGCTGGCGCGCTCCATACCAAGCTATTGGCGGTTCGACGCGCGCGCGGCCTACAAACTGACCAGCCACGTCCAGCTGAGCGTCAATGCGCAGAACCTGACCAACAAGCGCTATTTTAGCCAAGCCTATACCAGCCACTATGCCACGGTGGCGCCGGGCCGAACGGTGTTCGGCACGCTGAGCTTCGATTATTGAGCATGGGCGCTCCCACGATCGACGCGCTGAACGCGCTCGATACGGAGGAGATCGCGCGCCGCCTCTCCGGGCCGCGCGAAGAGGTCGCCGCCTTTGTCCGCCAGGCGGCCGAGGCGGGATCGGCGGAGGCACAGGCCCGCTTCGCCCAGATGTTGCTCGATGGCGACGGTATCCCGCAGGACGCGTGCCAGGCCTTCACCTGGTTCGAGCGCGCAGCTCATGCCGGTCATGTCGAGGCGGCGAACATGATTGGTCGTTGCTACGATCTTGGCTGGGGCGTCCGGGCCGACAAAGTAAAGGCCGCGGCCTGGTTCCGCCAGGCAGCCGCGCGCGGCCTGACCTGGGCCAAATATAACTACGCCACATTGCTCGCGCTTGGCGAAGGCGTGCCCGAGGACAAGGCCGCGGCGCTGGCCTTGTTTGAAGAAGCGGCCGCTGACGGCAACGCCAAGGCGCATAATTTCGTCGGCAGCTTCCATGAGGATGGCTGGGTGGTGGAGCGTAATCTGGATGAGGCGGCCCGCCGCTATGCCATCGCGGCCGCCGGCGGCGATTTCCGCGGCCAGTTCAACCATGGCCGCATGCTGGTTTCCATGGGCGAGGCCGATGAGGCGCTGCATTGGATGGGGCTCGCGTGGGAAAACGGCAATGCGCGCTTCCGGGCGCAGATGATCGACTATCTTCTCACCCTGGGCGAACCGTTCCGCTCTGCCATCTCCGGCTGGAAGCAGGCACTGTGATCGTCATCCCGCAACTGCTCCGCACCGAACAGCTGCGTGAGGTCCGCGCGCGGCTCGATGCCGCGGATTGGATAGATGGCAATGCCACGTCAGGCCATCAGTCCGCGCTCGCCAAGCGTAACCGCCAGCTTCCCGAAACCAGCGCCGAGGCCAAGGCGCTGGGAAATCTTATCCTCGACGCGCTCGCCGCCTCACCGCTGTTCGTCGCCTTCGCGCTGCCGCTCAAAATCTATCCGCCCTTGTTCAACCGCTACGGCGTCGGCGAAAGCTTTGGCAACCATGTCGACAGCGCAGTGCGGATCCGTAGCGGTAGCGACTTCCGCATCCGCAGCGATCTGTCGGCCACGCTCTTCCTGAGTGATCCTGACGAATATGATGGTGGAGAATTGATCGCCGAGGGCCAGGCCCCGATCAAGCTGCCCGCGGGCGACATGATCCTCTACCCCGCCTCGACCGTGCATCGCGTTGCGCCGGTGACGCGCGGCGAGCGCGTGGCGAGCTTCTTCTGGATCCAGTCGATGGTCCGCGACCGCGACGCCAGGATGATGCTGTTCGATCTCGATCGCTCGATCCAGGAATTGACCGAAACCGCCGGCCCGGGTGCGCCGGCCCTCGTGCGCCTGACGGGCGTCTACCACAATCTGCTGCGCCGCTGGGTGGAGCTCTGAAAGACGATCATGACGAAGGTCCAGCTGCGAAACGCCTGGTTTCAGCTCCACAAATGGATCGGGATCCTGCTCGCGCTCGTCCTGATCCCACTGTCGATCACCGGATCGATGCTGGTGTGGGACGATGCGCTCGATCGCATGGTCCGGCCTTCCCATTATGCAGCGGCCGGGCCGGCCAAGCTGCCCGCCTCCGCCTATGTCGAAGCGGCCCGCCGCGTGCTGCCGCCCAGCAGCAAGATCGTGAGCGTGAGGATCGGCGAAGGGCCGGTGATCGTCACAGCCACCCCGCCCTCCGCTGGTGCGATGCGCGGTCCGCCGCTGCGGCTCGCCGCGTGGATCGCCCCCGACACCGGGCAGCTGATCGACAGCGGCTTGTCCGTCTCTCCGCTTATGCGCTGGGCGCATATTTTCCATGGCAGCTTGCAAATCCCGGGATTCGGCCGAGCAGCCGTGGGCTGGGTGGGAATGGCGATGCTGCTCTCATCGCTCACCGGCTTGTGGCTATGGTGGCCCCTCACCGGCAGCTGGAGGCGCGGTTTCCGTTGGCGCCGCCAGTCGAGCTTCAACGCCAATCTTCACCATCAGATCGGCTTCTGGATCGCGCTTCCGCTCGGGATATTGTCCCTCACGGGGGTGATCATCGCCTGGCCGCAAATGACAGGCGGCGCCAATGGTATGCGCCGCCCGATGCAGAGCCCGCTTGCCGCCCCGCATCTGACGATAGACCAGGCGCTGGCCGCCACTTCGGTGAAGGGGCGGGTGACCATCACCTGGCCAACCGACAAGGACCCTGTGTGGAAGATCGCGGCAGGCCGGGGTGGTTTGCTGCAGGTGGAGGACGCATCTGGCCGAATAGCCGCCGCAAAAAGCGATGATCGCCAGCGCATGCGCTCCTTCTACCGCCGTCTCCATGATGGGACGGACATGGGCCTAGTCTGGCAGATCATCATTTTCCTGGGCGGTCTCGCGCCAGCAGTGCTTGGCGTGACCGGTATCCTCATGTGGCTGCGCGCACGCACATGGCGCACCGAGGCCGCCCGCCGAAAGGCCCTATCAGCCGCCCAAATTGGATGAGGAAATCCCTCAGCGCTCGTGAGGCGCTGAGGGATCAATCCCGTCGTCAGCAACCGTTGCGACGATTCTGCGCTGCGTCGTGCTTCTTGTCCAAATGCCGGCCGAGCAGCGCGCCGCCGCCCGCACCCACGAGCGTACCCACCGTACCGCCGCCCAGCGCATTACCGATCAGGCCGCCGCCCACCGCGCCGGCAACCAGGCCGGTGGTGCCGCTGCTGCGCTTGCAGCGATAGCGGTAATGATGCCGTGCATCCCGTCCGTGATAGACACGCTCGCGACTCTGGGCGAACGCCTGCTCGGGCAC
>Ga0207647_10002207_pt1 | contig 14836 bp, 11 predicted proteins | sample KBSCornC2_FD_184295 | JGI IMG/M metagenome (GOLD analysis project Ga0207647, IMG submission 184295) | Corn rhizosphere microbial communities from Kellogg Biological Station, Michigan, USA - C2 (SPAdes) (version 2) | ecosystem: Host-associated > Plants > Roots > Rhizosphere ...
CGCCGCACAGCGTTACCCCCGCGAGCAGGCCTCGCGCGTGATCAGCAATTTCCTGCGCCAGCTCATTAGCTTTTCGAGCGCGGACAATCATTTCGGCTGGATCGTGACCAATAGAGGGGGCGCACTCGATTTCGACAAGACGCGGCACGACGGCTCGATGCTGCTGCGCGTAAACTGGGCGGCGACGATTCTAGCCTGCGTCGCAGCGTTGCTTGTCCTCCTGACCCGCTTCCGCCGCGCCTCGCGCGCGGAACGCGCGGCCTGGCTGCTCGTCCTGTTTGGGCTGGCGCTCAACGCCGCGATATGTGCGATCTTCTCCGGCGTTGCCGACCGTTACCAGGGGCGCGTGATCTGGCTCCTGCCGTTCATAGCGTTATTATTCGCGCGAGTGGGCAAAGCGCCGGCCGGAATTCCTTCATCGGACCGCGGCTGAGTTGGTTAGCTCGCCTCACCCGCATGGATCGAGCTCGTAGTCACAGCGGCGTTGGCTCTCCCGTGCTCCAGACGGATCACATTGTCACAGCGGCCAATCGTGCTCTGGTGATGGCTGATGATCAGCAGTGTCCGATCCTTCCGATACTGATCCAGCAGCTCCAGAATGCGACTTTCAGACAGCGCATCGACCGCGCTGGTCGCTTCATCGAGGATGAGCAGGGCCGGCCGACGAATCAGCGCGCGCGCCAGGCCAATGCGCTGCCGCTGCCCGCCCGAAAGCGCCAGCCCGCGCGCGCCGACGTCCGTTTCGTAGCCGGCGGGCAATTTCTGGATGAAGGTGTGCGCATCGGCGCCCGTTGCCGCTTCCACGATCTCATCCATCGTCGCGTCGGGTTGTCCGTACGCAATATTCTGGGCGATGCTGCCCTCGATAAGCTCGATATCCTGGCCCGCTAGCGCCACACAGGCACGCCATGCCGCAAGGTCGATCTCCGCGAGGGGAATGCCGTCGATCGTGATGCGCCCCGACGAAGGATCGTACAGGCGCAACAGGAGATTGACGATCGTCGACTTGCCCGCTCCCGATGGGCCAACCAATGCCGTCGCCCCGTGCGCGGGGATGCTGAAGCTGACCGCGTCAAGCGCGCGCCGTTCACCGCCTTCGGCAGGATAGGTGAAAGACACGCGGTCGAACGCAATCGAACGGCCGAGCGCGGGAGGCGTCGTTTGCCCGCGCTCGGTGATTGAGGGCATCTCGCGATCCAGGCCTGCCAGCAGACGTTCGACCGCCACCACCGAGCTCGAAGCGGTGGCGAACTGAATACGGGCCTGCTCCAGCCCCCTGAGATGTGGTTGCGCGCGCTGTAGCAGGATCAGGAAAGCGGCTATCTGCGGCAGCGAACTCGACCGGTCGATGATCGTGGCCAGCAGCACGATGATAACCAGCAGGCCGGTGTGCAGCACCTCCAGAACGGGTGAGAGGCTGTTGCCGCTCATCCACACCCGATAGGAGGCACCGGCGAGCGCATCCGATTCCTCGGCGAAGCGATCCGCCTCCCGATGCTCCTGTCCGAAAGCGCGCACCACGCGCATGCTGAGGATGATCCGCAATGTGCGATCAGCGAGCCGTGAATTCGCCCTTTTGACATCCTCGCTACGGTAACTGGTCGTCGCCACCAGCCTCGACTCGACGATCCTGATCAAGAGCGCGCCGACCAGAACGACAAGGAACAGGCGCCAATTCAGCCAGATCATCAGCACCATGAAGGCCGCGACCGAGGCCGCGCTCGCCGCCCCCCCGAGCACGCTGCGCAGTGCGTCGACAGCGCGCCACGTCTCACCGGAAAGGATGTTGACCAGCTCCGAGGGTTGGTTGCGCAGGAAGAACAAGTGCCGCACGTGGAGCAACCGATCGACGAGCACCGTCCGAAGTGCGTGGCCTCCCCTGCTTTCCGCCTTCGCGATCAACGCGCCCGTGCCGATCGCGACAAGACATTTGGCCAGGATCAATCCGAAGATGATGAATATGAGCGCCGGAATGCGAAAGCGCGGCTCGAGAATGTCGATCCTCGCTTCCAGCATCGGCGAAATACCGGACCCGATCATCAGCGAAATGAGTGGGACCATCAGCGCGACCGCCAGCCCCTCTAGAAGTGTCGCGATCATCCCCAGCGTCGCCACCGCGGCCGCCGTCGAGCGGAAGCCGCGCAGGACGGGCCGGAGCGGACTGTCTTTATCGAGGATCACCCTTCCTCACCTCGCTACTGCGGCCGGCATCACGAAAAGATATGAGCGGCCGCCATGGCCGCGGAAGCGGCGTCGATAACGCGCCTTCTTGCTAACTTCCAAATATTATTCGAAATTTCTGCTGCCCTTGAAATGAATCATGCGCGCGATCGATAAGCGCAGCAAGGTTCCGCCCAATAGCCGAGGCAAAATCCTTGGACTCAGCTTCTGAAGTGGTTAGGCTCGGGTTCATATCGTGTTGGTCAGGGTGTAGCGGTCAGCTTAAGGAGACGCCACTGCATGGGCTCTCTGCGTGTGCTTGTTTCAGGTGGTGCGGGCTTCATAGGCTCTCATCTTTGCGAACACCTTCTTTCGCTTGGCCATAAGATATGGTGCCTGGATAATTTATCGACCGGGGCCGAGGACAATATCGCCCACCTCCGGAGCGACGCCAATTTCACGTTCCTGCACGGTGATGTGCGCGAGCCTTTGGCGCGCCTCGAAGTTGACCAAATCTACAATCTCGCCTGCCCGGCATCGCCACGCCATTATCAATCCGACCCGATTGGAACGATGCGGACGAGCGTGCTGGGCGCGCTCAACATGCTTGACCTGGCCCGGGACGTGGGCGCTCGCGCGCTGCTCGCCTCGACCAGTGAGGTCTATGGCGATCCCGAGATTCACCCGCAGCCGGAAAGCTACGTGGGCGCGGTGAACTGCACCGGCATCCGTGCCTGTTATGATGAAGGCAAGCGCGCCGCCGAAACGCTCTTCTACGATTATCATCGCCAGCACGATATCGAGATACGGGTCGCCCGCCTGTTCAATTCCTATGGACCACGAATGCGCGCAGGCGACGGCCGCGTCATTCCCAACTTCATCGATCAGGCGCTGCGCGACGAGCCGATCACAATTTATGGCGACGGCCATCAAACGCGATCATTCTGTTATGTCGACGATACGGTGCGCGGGCTAGTCGCACTGATGGAAGCCAAGGGCGACCGGGTCGGGCCCGTGAATATCGGGAATCCGGTGGAGTTCACGATTAAGGACCTCGCCCTGCAAATCGTACGCCAGACCGGCTCGAGGTCGCCGCTAACCTATATGCCGCTGCCTCAAGACGATCCCAGGCTGCGCCGACCCGATATCGGTTTGGCGCGCGACCTGCTCGACTGGGAGCCGACAATCCAGCTTGAGGCAGGGTTGGAGCGGATCATCGAGGAAGCACGGGAGAAGGCCGGGACGGTGCACACGCCCCGGCCTTACGCCGCCCGGCGCGGTACGCTGGCAATCATTGGCGGCGGACCGGCGGGCCTCACGGCCGCTTATTATGCGTTGGAGACGGGCTCAGCGTTGAAGCCGGTCGTGCTGGAGGCCAGCCGCACGGTCGGCGGTATCGCGCGCACCGAAAGCTACAAGGGCTATCGTTTCGATATCGGAGGACATCGCTTCTTCACGAAGGTGCGCAGCGTCCAGGCGCTGTGGAAGCGCGTATTGCCCGAGGATTTCCTGCGGCGCCCGCGGCTGAGCCGCATCTATTATCATGGAAAATTCTACGCTTATCCGCTGCGCGTGTTCAATGCGCTGCGCAATATGGGCCCCTATGAAGCGGGCCGGATCCTGCTGAGCTATCTGAAATGGCGGGTGCGTCCGCATCAAGAGGAAGACAATTTCGAACAGTGGGTCACGAACCGCTTCGGCGGCCGTCTGTTCTGGCACTTTTTCAAAACCTATACCGAGAAGGTCTGGGGCATCCCCTGCACCGAGATCAAGGCGGATTGGGCGGCGCAGCGCATCAAGAACCTCTCGCTCCGCAAGGCCGTCTGGAACGCGATTACGGGAAGTAACGACACGAGTTCGCTGATCGAGGAGTTCGATTATCCACGGCTCGGCCCAGGCATGATGTGGGAGGCTTTCCGGGACCAGATCGTGGAACGAGGCGGCGAGGTTCGGCTCGACGCCAAGGTCGTGCGCGTGCTCCACAAGGAGAATGTTGTCGAGGCGCTCGAATATCAGCGAGAGGATGGTGCCGTTGCGCGGATCGAGGCGCAGCAATTCATATCGTCCATGCCGATCCCCGAACTGGTGCAGGCCATGTCGCCGAGCCCGCCCGCTCCGATCCTGGCCGCCGCATCACGGCTGCGTTATCGCGACTTTCTGATCGTGACGCTCATCCTGGACCATCCCGATCCTTTCCCGGATAATTGGATCTACATTCACAGCCCGGACGTGCAGGTCGGGCGCATCCAGAATTTTCGATCCTGGTCGCCCGAAATGGTGCCCGACGCCGACCGTTCGAGCATCGGCATGGAATATTTCTGCACGCGCGGCGACGCGATCTGGAATGCCCCGGACGCCGAACTGATCAGCTTGGCCCGCGCCGAGCTCGAGGCGCTCGGCCTGGCCAGTGCGGACAGCGTGATTGACGGAACGGTGATCCGGCAACCACAGGCTTATCCCGTCTATGACAGCGACTACCGCGAAGCGCTGGACATGATCCGCGGCTGGCTGGCCCAATACCGCAACCTACAGGTCGTCGGACGAAACGGGATGCATCGCTATAACAACCAGGATCATTCGATGCTGACGGCCATGCTCGCGGTCGAAAATATCGAAGGCGCAGCCCACGATCTGTGGTCGGTCAACGTCGACCAATCTTATCACGAGGATGTGGAATCGGCGCCCAAGCTGCCGCGGTTGCGATCGGCGGCGGCAAACGCGTGAGGCCGACCACCGCAAGCGTCACCGTCATCGTCCCAGGTCTGAACGTCATTTCGATGATCGTTCGGTGCCTGCAGGCGATCAAGGCGTCCGATTACCCAGTGCGCGAAATCCTGTTCTTCGATGATGGATCGAGCGATGGCAGCGGAGCGGCCGCCGCGCGCGAGGGCGCGCGCGTGCTACGCAATGACGGTCGGCCGGTCGGGCCGGCTGCCGGACGAAACCGCGCAGCTGCGCAGGCGCAGGGCGATCTGCTGTTGTTCGTTGATTCCGATGTAGTCATCCGGCCCGACACGATCGGCTTGCTGGTAGGCGCGCTGGACGATGGCGCGGTCGCCGCTTTCGGATCCTATGACGACAATCCGCCTGCGCCGAACCTGGCGAGCCGTTACGCCAATCTGCGCCACCATTTCGTCCATCAAAAAGGCGCGGGCGACATGTCGACCTTCTGGGCCGGGATCGGAGTAATCCGGAAGGATATCTTTCTGGCCGTCGGCGGCTTCAGCGGCCGCTATACGCGCCCGAGCATCGAAGACATCGAGCTGGGTGCGCGATTGGTGGCCCAGGGTTATCGGATCCGCCTGGAGCCGCGCGCGATGGGAACCCATCTCAAGGGGTGGAGCCTGCTGCGCCTGTGGCGGACGGATATCTTCGCTCGGGCGATACCCTGGGCGCGATTGATCGCAGCGGGCGCCACCAAAGGCGCGGATTTGAACGGCACGATGCGAGAGCGGCTGACGGCGATCGTGGCCCACCTGCTGCTGCTCGGTCTCGCATTGGCTCCGTTCTGGCATTGGGGCGTGGCGCTCGCGCTTGTGGCGCTGGTTCTCTTTCTCGCCGCGATCGGTCCCTTCGCATTATTGCTGGCACGGAAGCTTCCGGCCTGGAAGCTACCGGGCGCAATCGGGCTGCATTGGCTCTACTATCTCTATGCCAGCCAGATACTTGGCTGGACGCTCGTCGCACGGCGGCTGGCGGGAAAGCGAGCACCCGGTCAGGCGTCGCGCGTCTCGGCCAGATAGGCAAAGGGGCGACCGCCCTCCATTTCCACCTCACTCAGATGAGGCAGTTTTTCATGCCTCAGGCCAAGCAGCTTGGCCAAGGCAGCGATGGAAATCTGGACCCGATAGCCATGCGCGCGGCGCAGCAGCGGATTGGTGAACCAGAAAGGATTGAAGGCATAGGCCTTGAACCCAAAACGGAAGAAGTCCGCGAACTGCCCGTTGCGCGCGAAGGCCGGGAGTAGCCAGGCCGTCATCATTGTCAGCCCATCGCGCAGCGCCCGCTTCGGCACTTCTGGAAATTCCGCGCCAATATCGTCCAGAACCGCATGGATCGCGCGGAGCTGCCGCACGGGATTCTTCTGCGACATGCTGGATTCCAGGAAACGGTACCCAACGAGGTGGCGCGGCACGAGCACCGGATCTGACCGATGCGCCAGGCGCAACGCGAGCTTCCAATCCTCCGCACCATGCAGGCCGACACGGCCCATGCCTTCATCGAACGCACCCGCCTCCAGAACGGCGGCCTTGCGGAACAAGGCGGCACTCCCGCTGCCGACCGAGTTGAGGCTAAGTAGGCCGATGAAATCGTGGCGCGGCGGCACACGCGGCACGATATAGGGGAAGAGCAGGTCATGCTCGTCCATCCGGAAAGAATAAGCGAAGGCGAATGGCGCGGCGGGATTTTCGGCAAGCGCGTTCGCGCAAGCCGCCAGGAAATCGGGATGCCACAGATCATCGGCATCGATCGGCGCGACCAAAGGCGCACGCGCTTCGTCGATCCCCCGATTGCGCGCGCCCGCAAGACCACGATTTTCCTGGTGGATCACCCGAATTCGCGCATCGCGCGCAAGGAAAGGGCGTAGCGCATCGTTGAGGGCATCGGTCGATCCGTCGTCGATCACCAGAATTTCTATGTCGCGCAGCGTCTGATGCATAACGGAGAGCAAGGTCCGCCCGATCGACCAGCTCGAGTTGTAGGTCGGTATCACAACGGAGACCGCAGGCGAGGCCGTGCCAGCGCGGGCCTTCGCCACCGTCATCGAAGCAGGCCGAACGGCTCCGCCGCGGGCAGCGGCCCATTTTGACGCAGATCGTCGGCGACCATTGCCAGCCCCTGCCGAAGCGGAATTTTGGGATCCCAGCCGATCAGCCGAGCCGCAGCCGCCGGATCACCGCAGAAGCCAGAAACATCGAAGTCGCGCGCCCCGACCTCTTCGATGGGCGAGACGGAGCCCGTAACGGCAACCGCCAACCGCGCTAATTCCAAAAGTGACGTCGCAATGCCGGTCGTCAAGTGAACAGTCGGCAAGTCGTTCGCCCCCTGGGCAAGTAGGTTAGCGGTCTTGAAGAGCGCTTCGGCGACGTCCTGCACGTGCACGAAATCGAAATAATGGCTGCCACCGGTGATCCGCAGGACGTCGCCCTCGAGCGCCCTCCCCGTCAGCGCGGGAATCGCCCGGTCCGGATGATCAGCCCGCCCACCATAGACATTGGAGAGCCGCAAGATCGCTGCTGCCAGCCCGGCGGTTCGCGCCGCCCCAATCAGCCGCTCGCCTTCCAGCTTCGATCGGCCATAATGATTGACGGGCTCGAGCGGATCATCCTCCCGTACCTGGGGGCGAACCGGATTTCCATAAACTTCGCGCGAACTGGCGAAGAGCATCCAGGCCTGCGGGCTTCGGCGCCGCATCGCCTCGAGCACGATGGCGGTCCCGTCGACATTCACCGACGCACAAAGATCCGGATGACTTTCGCCCCACGCGACGCGCGAGATGGCGGCAAGATGCACCACCCCATCGATATCGTCCGACAATTCCGTCACGGCGTCCAAATCGCGAATATCTCGCGGATCTGCGCCGCGGATATCGAGACCACGCACCTCAGCCCCAGCCGTGCTGCAGAGATCGCAAAAGGCTTTTCCGACCAACCCCTCGTGCCCGGTGACAAGTAAACGCATGCACTCCCCGCTACCTCTGAACGTCCAACCCGTAACGTGACCTCGATCAATGAGCCACGATTGCAGACTTTGGCCGCGATAAGGAGTCCTCCTTATGCGATGGACCCGCCAATCGGCCTCGTCGTGTTAGGAACCTAGGCGCCAGCCCCCGGAACCGTCGGGCTCAAGCATCGGCTCGGCAAGCGCGATATTGTCGGCGAGGAAGTCGATGAAGGCCCGGATGCGCGCTGGCAGCGGGCTCGTCCCTCCGACATAGACCGCATGAATGTCTTCGCGATCACCGGGATTGAGATGCTCGAGCACGGGCACCAGCCGGCCTTCAGCAATGTCGGGACCAATGTGGAACAAGGCGAGCCGGGCCAGGCCGACACCGCCGAGCGCGAGCAGACGCGATGAATCGCCGTCGCTCACCCGCGCGACCATCGGTGGGGACGTTTCGGTAATCCGCCCGCTGTCCCGGAACGGCCACCCGCCGATGGTACGGTGAAAGGTCCAGCCGATACCCTTGTGGCGCGCAAGATCGCGAGGCTCCGCGGGTCTGCCGTGACGGGCGAGGTAATCGGGCGAGGCAACCACGGCCATTCGGCTGGTCGCGAGCTTCCGCACCATCAGGCTGGAATCGCGTAATGGCCCTACACGGATCGCGACGTCGGCGCGCTCCTGCATCAGGTCCACGACCGTATCCGACAGGACAATATCGATCGTCACTTCAGGATGCCGGGCGAGGAAATCCGGCAGGAGGGGCAGGATATAGCGCATCCCGAACGGAATATTGCTGTTGACGCGTAAATGTCCGCGTGGCTGCGCGCCAGCCGCCGCTTCGCGCTCGGCCTCGTCCATATCCGCGAGGATTTGTACGGCACGCTCGTAAAAGGCCTGGCCTTCTGGCGTGAGCTGCAGCCGCCGCGTCGAGCGCAGCAGCAGCCGGACGCCGAGCCGCGCCTCCAGCCGCGTCACCAATTTGCTTATCCCAGAGGGCGTGAGATGCAGAGCACGGGCTGCCGCGCTGAAGCCACCGAGATCCACGATGCGGGCGAACACCTCCATTTCGGCGGCGCGATTGGCATCGAGGCGTGGCATCTGTGACTTCATGTCACAGATAGTTGTAATTTGCGCCCTCTAATTCCGCGGCACTGAACCCGCCACATGACGGCCCTATCCAGGGAGCTAAGTCATGCCGCCTGCTGTGCTCGCACTTACCGCCGGTGCCTTCGGCATCGGCACCACCGAATTCGTGATCATGGGGCTGTTGCTGCAGGTCGCCGCCTCGCTGCACGTGTCCGTTGCTGCAGCGGGCCTGCTCATTTCGGGTTACGCGCTGGGCGTGGCGGTGGGCGCGCCTCTGCTCACACTCGCGACGCGTCATCTCCCGCGGAAGACGGTGCTTCTGGCGCTGATGGCGATCTTTACGGTCGGTAACGTGGCCTGCGCCGTCGCGCCAACCTATGAACTGCTGATGGCAGCGCGCGTCCTGACGTCGCTCGCCCATGGCACCTTTTTCGGTGTCGGATCGGTCGTGGCGACCAGCCTGGTACGGCCGGACAGGCGCGCATCTGCGATTGCTACGATGTTCACCGGGCTGACGGTCGCGACCTTGCTCGGGGTCCCTGCCGGCGCCTGGATCGGGCTGTGGCTTGGCTGGCGCGCTGCTTTCTGGGCAGTGGCCATAGTCGGCGTGCTCGCGCTGGCGGTACTTGCGTGGTTTGTCCCACACGACGTCGGCGCGGATGAGCCGCCATCCGAAATGGCCCGCGAGCTCGCAGTGCTGTGGGACAGGCAGGTCCAGTTGGGCTTGATCATGACCGTGCTCGGTTTCGCGGGGCTGTTCACGGTCTATACCTACGTTCAGCCGATCCTGACGCGCATCAGCGGCTTTTCGGTCGCAGCGGTGTCCCCGATCCTATTGGTGTTCGGCGCGGGGCTGGCATTCGGCAATGTCGCGGGCGGGAAATTGGCCGATCGCAATGCGGCACGCGCCCTGGTCGTTACGCTGGCATTGTTGGGCTTTGTCCTATTATTTTGTGCGGTCGCCATCTGGGGCAAGGCAAGCGCGGTGCTGGCGATCGGCCTGTTGGGCGCCGCATCGTTCGCGACCGTCGCTCCGCTCCAGCTCTGGGTTCTCCATAAGGCGGGCCCAGCCGGCCGAACGCTCGCCTCAAGCCTGAACATCGCCGCTTTCAACCTGGGCAATGCCCTAGGCGCGTGGCTTGGCGGCGTGACCATCGCCCACGGCCCAGGACTGGCCGCGCTGCCTTTCGCGGGCGCCGGCGTCACCGCGCTCGGCCTCATCATCGCCTTATGGGGCCTGCGGCTCGACCGCGCGGCGCCCGCGGCCGCTACCGCCTGAAAGGAATCGCTCATGGAATATCGCAATCTAGGCATGTCAGGACTGAAGGTGCCGGTACTCAGCTTCGGCACCGGTACGTTCGGGGGCGAAGGCCCACTTTTCTCGGCTTGGGGGAATAGTGATTCCCACCAGGCGCGGCGCCTGATCGACATATGCCTCGAAACCGGGATCACCTTGTTCGATACCGCCGACGTCTATTCGAACGGCGCTGCCGAACGGATATTGGGCGAAGCCATCAAAGGCCGCCGCGATCGGGTTCTTGTTTCAGCCAAGACGGGCCTGCCGATGGGCGACGGTCCGAATGAGGCGGGCCATGCACGGGGCCGCCTAATCGACGCGGTCGAAGCCTCACTCCGTCGCCTCAACACTGACTATGTCGATCTGCTCCAGCTTCATGCCTTCGATGCGGCGACGCCGGTGGAAGAAGTGCTGCACACGCTCGACATGCTCGTCCGGGCGGGAAAGGTCCGGCAGATCGGCGTTTCGAATTTCTCGGGTTGGCAGCTGATGAAATCGCTTGATGCGGCCAGCCTGCATCATTGGCCGCGCTACGTCGCACACCAGGTCTATTATTCGCTGATCGGCCGCGACTATGAGTGGGAACTCATGCCCTTGGGTCACGATCAGGGCGTGGGCGCAATCGTCTGGAGCCCACTCGGCTGGGGGCGGCTCACCGGCAAGATCCGCCGCGGCCAGCCTTGGCCGGAAGGGAGCCGCCTGCACGAGACCGCGCAATGGGGGCCACCGGTGGACGAGGAGCGATTATACCGCGCGGTCGACACGCTCGAGACAGTGGCTGCGGAATTGGACGCCAGCGTGCCGCAAGTGGCGATCGCGTGGCTGCTGGCGCGACCGACGGTCTCCTCCGTCATCATCGGCGCGCGCAACGAGGCGCAGCTCCGCGACAATATCGCAGCGGCGGAGCTCAGGCTGAGCCCCGAGCACATTGCAATGCTGGACGCGGCCAGCGATGTCATGCCGGCCTATCCTTATTATCCCTATCGGACACAGCCGGCTTTCGCCCGGCTTAACCCACCTCTGACCTAGAGGCCGGGCGATCGCCTCAGGCAAACATCACACGATCGCGACAATGAAGATCCGCGGGGTCGAAATATTTCGCGACCCAGGCATCGCTCGTGCCGAGGAACCAGCCTGCCCTGGCGGCAGCCGCCCGCTTGTCGGCAGGCGGAGGCGCGTTGCGGGCCTGGGCACCCTTGCCCTTCGGGCCCTTCGCTGTGGAATCCAGGAAGTTGAAATGATCGATCAGCAGCAACGCCTCGATCGTGAATGCGGTGACGATATCGGCATCGCGGATGCAGAGTAGGTTGTCGCCATTCACCTGCTCGCCCGCGAGCGCCAAATTGGATGAGCCGCAATAGACGACCGGATTTTCGCCATTGAAACCGCAGACGACGAATTTGTGGTGGATCTGGTGCCCAGCACCCACACTCGGCACCTGATTGAAAGGCGGCGGCAGATCGGTGTTGGAAGGCCTGCCCGTAACCAACACTCCCGTGGCGCTGCCAATCGGATAGAAGCTGATGCCTTCGGGATGATCAGAGATGCCGTAGCTGAACAGCTCGGGATTCTTGTGAAGTGCGGTCAAGGCTTCATAGACTGGGTTCGGACTGCTGCTGCTCAGCTCCATCACCGCAAAGAACACATTACCTTTGGCGTCCGCTTCCTGCTGGCAGCGATCGACGATTTCCTGGAGCCGCGCGGCGGCGAAAGGCTTGGGATGCGGGGAAAAGGTGATGTCCAACTTTGGCAACCCGCCTGAAGCATCGAACGCATAGGCCTGCGTGGCAAAGGCGCTCGCTGCGAAATGGGCCTTGCTCGCCTTGCTAGCCCAGACTTCCTCGAACACGGCGGCATAGAGTTGGGCGACCTGGGCATCGTCGAACACAATCACATGGTTCGAATTCACATAGAGTCCGGTCACCGAAAAGTTGGTGGAGCCGGTCAGCACCTGCCGCGCCTTGTCGCCCCGATAGACGACGAACACCTTATCATGGGCATAGCGCCCGAACCGCCCGCGCAACAGCTTGTCCGGACCAGCCCGTGCGGTGAACATGTCGGCGAACTGATCCTCGGACGTGGGATCGCTCGGGTCATGATGCAGGTCCGCATTGTCGAGGATGATGCGCGCCTTGCCCGCCGCACCGAGCTCGAGCAGCAGGGATATCACGTCGGGCTCATTGAGGTCGTAGGCAAACACGTCCACGCGCGCGTCAGCGGTTTGCTTGACCTCGTTCAGCAGCTCGAAAATTCGATCGCGCGCCGTGAAACCCAGCCAGCGATATTGCTGCGCATAGGTGAAATCCTTCCCGGTAGGATCGGTCCCTGCGACCAAGTTCGTGTCGTAATCGATCGGGCCGCCGCGCGGCCGTGTCGGCAGATGATTGCCGAAATGACGCACGAACGCCTGGCTCTGCACGAACCCGCGGGTGAAACCGAGCTTCAGCTTTCCTGCCCGAAACGGCTCGAGCGGCACTGTGACCGAAACCGTCTCCGCAGCATCCAACGGCAGCATATGATGCGCGGTGTCAAAGTAACGCGACGTGATCGCATATGTGTAATCGCCGAAGGGCGGATCGAGTCCCTGGTGATCAAGCCCCGGCACATGCACCCAGCGGAACTTGTGGATCGGCGCGTTCGCCGTGGAATAAGGCGGTTCTCCGGCCACTTGCGCATGGTCGGACGGCTTCTCGAAGCTCAGATTATTCCAGAGATAGTAAGATGGGCGCCCCTTGGGCGTGACCTGGATGGTGAAGCCCGCAAGGTTCGTGCGGCTTGCATCTGTCTTGAGGTCGAACGCCAGCAACACTTTGGCATCACCGGCATAAGCGGCTACGGAAAAGCGGCCATTGGCGGCGGAGATCTTGGTCATTCGCATCTCCCCTGCGAATCAAACCATGGTACGCCACGTCCGCGACACTTCCGTGAGCATTCGGCACCATTTCTGTCGGATCGAATCCGAAACGGCGGAAGCCTGGGCGACTGGAGCGAGGTGGCCAAGGGACGCGCCGTCTCCATTTCCCGGCGAACCATCTTATATTGCGCACATCAGCGAAAGGAGCTTTCCCATGGCCGATTATTCCCGTGACGAAGCCGCAATCGCTCGGCTGACGCCGGAGCAATATCGTGTGACGCAGGAGAGCGGGACCGAGCGTCCCGGCACGGGCGAGCTGCTCTACAACAAGAAGCCGGGCATCTATGTCGATATCGTCTCGGGCGAACCGCTCTTCGCCTCGTCCGACAAGTATGAATCGGGTTGCGGCTGGCCGAGCTTCACCAAGCCGATCGAGCCTGCAAACGTGCAGGAGTTGCGCGATATGTCGCACGGCATGATCCGCACCGAAGTTCGCTCCAAGCACGGCGACAGCCATCTTGGCCACGTCTTCGATGACGGCCCGCGCGATCGCGGCGGTTTGCGCTATTGCATCAACTCGGCTTCGCTCCGCTTCGTGCCACGCGAAGAGATGGAAGCGCAGGGTTATGGCGCCTATCTCGACCAGGTTGAGGATATCGGCTGACCGGATTCGAACGGCAGGCGGGGGCGGCGTCCGGATCGCGCTGTGACGCGCACTGCCATCGAGAATGAACCGAACGCCAAGAGATGCGTTACGGACCCGTTCCTATTGGGAGGGGGCCGATGAATGATATCGCCGCGATCATTGGTGTCGTGTTGCTGTTTATCGGCCTCATCCTGCTAGCGTTCGTCGGTGAGCAACGTTCCTTTCCTTGGATGCCCATTGTAGGCTTGGGCCTGGTCGTGTTGGGCGTCGGCATCGAGCTGTTGGGCGCGATGGTCGTCGCCGGCTGAAATCGCCTCCGGGCGGAGCGTCGACGATCGACGCTCCGTCCTCGTGCGGCATAGGTCGGCGAATCGCTATTGCCGGGGCCTGATCGCTGTTGCGCCTTTCTCACTCTGCGCAAACGGCCCGATCAGGGTGCCGACGAAGCCCCCCGCCTTGGCGGTCGAAAGATTCGTTCCATCGACATTGTGCGCCGCTGCCTGCCACTCGCCGGGCTTAAGCGCATAATCGAAATCATACTGGCCGCCGCGTGCATGGATGCGAAGCTGGAGCGGCCCCGCTGCCACGGGCTTGCTCGCCAGGACCACACCCGTGGCAGGATCGTCGGCTCCCGCACGGCGCCTCACCTGGATCAGGAGCTTGCCGCCAGACCGCGTCAGCGAAAATGCCAGGAAATCGTCATCGTTCTGCAGCGCCGCAAGGCCCGCCTCCTCTCCCTCCGCCGGGGCAAAGCGCACCGAAGTCGTGACTATCGCCTCCGCATTTTGCTGGCGTCGGGCGACGAAGCTCGGCTGCTTGCCATCGCCGAGCCTCTCAGTGCGCGCGGGAAGCGCGAGCGCGCCATTCTCCAACCGCCACCAGGAGGATGAGGGCGTGCGCATCATCATCCATTCGGGACCGAGGGCCTTACCGGCAAATTCGTCACGGGCGACGAATGTGCCCGTGGTGGGCGGAGCGCTCTCCCGCGGCAAGGCGGGCGCTTTGGCAATGACCGGAATAGGCGTGTTGTGCGGCAGGATGGTCGGCCACCCGTCACGCCAGGTCACAGGCAGCAGGAAGGTCTCGCGGCCGGTATTGTAGAGTTTCTCCTCATAGGGTCGGGTTGCGA
>Ga0207647_10002210_pt1 | contig 14828 bp, 13 predicted proteins | sample KBSCornC2_FD_184295 | JGI IMG/M metagenome (GOLD analysis project Ga0207647, IMG submission 184295) | Corn rhizosphere microbial communities from Kellogg Biological Station, Michigan, USA - C2 (SPAdes) (version 2) | ecosystem: Host-associated > Plants > Roots > Rhizosphere ...
CTGGTGGCGTACGTCATGAATCACGAAGGCTGGCGGCCGCAACAGACGCGCAACAGCGGCACACTCGTCGAACCGCCGCGCGACGTGACGGCAGCATCCGTGACACTCGCCGATGGCGCCAAGTTGGCATGGCGCGACCCGCAATGGCACTGGACCTTGCTCGCATTGCCCGGCGCGCATTGCGCCGCGCAATGCGAAGCGCGCCTGGACGAAGCATTGCGCATGCACATCACTTTGGGCCGCAATGCCGAGCGCGTGCGCCTCGTCTATCTCGGGCCGGCATTGCCGAACGAGTACCTAGCTTCCCGCACTGCGTTGCAGGCGGGAGAGGACGACGCTGGGGTACTCGCCGAGTATCGCGCGCCAGGCGATGATGCGCTCGCGTTGGCGCTGGTCGATCCGAATGGCTTGTTGATGCTGCGCTATGCACAAGGGTACGACGCGCAAGGTTTGCGCAGCGATATCCAGAAACTTTTGCACTAATGGAAAAGTACACCTCGAAGAATCTGCGCAACCTGGCCTGGATCGCGGCAGCGTTTGCATTGGTCGTAATCGTGTTCGGTGCGTTTGTGCGCCTGTCCAACGCCGGCTTGTCATGTCCGGACTGGCCGACCTGTTACGGCAAGCTGAGCTGGCCGACGCAAACGCACGAAGTCGCCGCCGCGAACGCCGCGTTCCCGGATCGGCCGGTCGAGTCGGACAAGGCCTGGCGCGAACAGGTGCACCGCATGCTCGTAGGCGGCTTGAGCCTGGTCACGTTCGCACTCGCCGGCTTCGCCTTCGTGCGCCGGCGCGAACTCGGGCGCCTTGCCTGGGTCGCGTACTTCGCTGCGGTCTTCATCATCTTCCAGGCTTTGCTCGGCATGTGGACGGTGACACTCAAGCTGCTGCCGATCGTCGTTGCTTCGCATCTGCTCGGCGGCATGACGCTGTTCGCGCTGCTCGCGTACACGGCGCTGCGATTGACAGTGGATCCCGTGTCATCGCACGTCCCTGTGCTGCACGGGACGAACGCATCCTGCGGTCGGCTGCGCCGCATGACGATCGCCGGCATTGCGCTCGTCGCCGTACAGATCGCGCTCGGCGGCTGGACCAGCGCGAACTACGCCGCGCTCGCCTGCGGCGTCGATTTCCCGACCTGCCTTGGCCAGTGGTGGCCGGCCACCGATTTCCGGCAAGCGTTCGTGTTGTGGCGCCAGATCGGTGTCGACTACGAAGGCGGCGTGCTCGACGCGCCCGCGCGCACGGCGATCCAGCTCGCGCATCGCATCGGCGCATTCGTCGTGTTCGGCCACGTGTTCGCGACCGCGCTGCGCGCCGCGCGCACGCGCGAGTTGCGCGTGTACGCGATCGCGCTCGGAACTGCTCTGCTCGCGCAAGTCACGCTCGGCATCAGCAATGTCGTGTTCGGGCTGCCATTGCCGGTTGCGGCCGCGCACAACGCCGGCGCGGCGGTGCTGTTGTTCGCGCTGCTGGCATTGCTGGTGCGGTTGCGGCCACGGGCAGGATAGACTGCCGCGCATGTCGTCCCTTGCCCTTCAGTACGTCGAACTGACCAAGCCGCGCGTCGTCGCGCTGATCGTGTTCACCGCGATCATCGGCATGTTCCTCGCCGTGCCGGGTGCGCCGCCGTTGCGCGAAGCCGTCGCCGGTTTCATTGGCATCTGGCTCGCGGCGGCGTCGGCGGCCGCGGTCAATCATCTGATCGACCAGCGCATCGATCGCGTGATGGCGCGCACGGCGCATCGCCCGCTCGCGACCGGCGCTCTCACGCCCGCGCAGGTGCTCGCTTTCGCGGTCGCGCTCGGCGCGGCGTCGATGACGATCCTCATCGCATTCGTCAATCCGCTGACCGCCGCGCTCACGTTCGCGTCGATGATTGGCTATGCCATCGTTTACACGGCGTGGCTCAAGCGTGCCACGCCGCAGAACATCGTCATCGGCGGCATCGCCGGCGCCGCGCCGCCGCTGCTCGGCTGGGCCGCAGTCACGAACCAGGTGCATCCGTACGCGCTGCTGCTCGTGCTGATCATTTTCGTGTGGACGCCGCCGCATTTCTGGGCGCTGGCGATCTTCCGCCGCGACGACTACTCGCGTGCGCAGGTGCCGATGTTGCCGGTCACGCACGGCGTGGAATACACGCGCTGGCACGTGCTGCTCTACACCGTGCTGCTCGTCATCGCCACGGTGCTGCCGTATCTGACCGGCATGAGCGGCCTGTTTTATTTCGGCGGCGCGCTCGTGCTCGGGGCCGGATTTCTTTACTACGCCTACATGTTGCAGAATCCGCCGAACGAACGCTTCGCCATGCGCGTGTTCAATTATTCGATCATTTACCTGATGGCGCTGTTCGCCTTCATGCTGATCGACCACTACGTCGACGCACCGTTGCTGCACAACACTTTGCCATTGCAGCGCATTCATTGACGGGCGCTGGACAAGCCGACGCGCTCGCCGCAAGCTTATCCCCATTCCCGCAACGGAGTTCGCCATGAGCACGGTCTACGATTTCAGTGCGAAAGACATCGACGGCAAAGAGCAAAATCTCGGCGCCTACAAGGGCAAGGCCATGCTCGTCGTCAACGTCGCGAGCAAATGCGGCTTCACGCCGCAGTACAAGGGCCTGGAAGCGTTGTACGAAAAGCTCGGCGACAAGGGATTGGTCGTGCTCGGCTTTCCGTGCGATCAGTTCGGCCACCAGGAACCCGGTGACGAGAACGAGATCAAGAACTTCTGTTCGCTGAACTACGACGTCAAATTCCCGCTGTTCGCAAAAATCGACGTCAACGGTTCGAACACGCACCCGCTGTACAAATATCTCAAGAAGGAAGCGAAGGGCCTGCTCGGCACCGAAGCGATCAAGTGGAACTTCACCAAGTTCCTCGTCGACAAGAACGGCAAGGTCGTGGCGCGCTATGCGCCGACGGATACGCCGGAAAAGATCGAGAAGGACGTCGCCGCGGTTTTGTAGGCTCAGTCCAGCAAGTACTGCTTCCAGAACAGTATCGAAGCGGCGCCAAAATAGTCGTTGTTCGATTTCTTCTGGAAGCCGTGGCCCTCGTCGTTGAACAGCAGGTACCACGCCGGCTCGCCGTTGGCGCGCACGGCTTTGACGATCTGTTCGGCTTCCGTATACGGCACGCGCGGATCGTTTTTTCCCTGCGCAACGAAGAGCCGCGCCTTGATGCGGTCGGCGTGATTGGCCGGTGAGATGCGCTCGAACACCGCCTTGATTTTCGGATCGCGTTCGTCGCCGTATTCGGCACGGCGCAGGTCGCGCCGGTAGCTTTCGGTATTGTTGAGGAATGTATTGAAGTTGGAGATGCCGACGAGATCGATGCCGGCGCGGATGCGGTCGCTGTAATGCATCAGCGAGGCGAGCACCATGTAGCCGCCGTAGCTGCCGCCGACAACGCCGACGCGATTCGCATCGAGCTCCGGCTGCTGCGCGATCCAGTCGAGCAGCGCGCCGATGTCTTTCACCGAGTCTTCGCGCCGGACGCCATTGTCCAGGCTCAGGTACGTCTTGCCGTAGCCATCCGAACCGCGCACGTTCGGCACGAGCACGGCGGCGCCGAGTTCGCCGACAAGGAATTGCGCATTCGCGCTGAAAGTCGGTAAAGCCTGGCCTTCCGGCCCGCCGTGGATCGAAATGATCACGGGCAGTTTTTTCCCCGTAGGGACATTGGCCGGTTTGTAGTAGAACGCCGGAATCGTGCGGCGGTCGAAGCTCGGATAATGGATCAGCGTCGGTGCGACGAACCTGCCGGCATCCAGACCGCCGATCTCGCTACGTGTCCAGCGCGTGAGCGCCGCGGTTTCGAGGTCAATTACATACACATCACTTGGCGATGTCGCAGTGTTCAGCGTGAGCGCGAGGCGTTTGCCGTCCGCCGCGAAATCGAAATTGCCAATGACGCCAACCGGCAGCTCCGGCAGCTTCAGCTCGCGGTGATCCGGCAGTGTCAGCACGTGCAGGTGCGCGATGCCGTCCTCGTTCGTGGTGAAACCCAGGTGCTTGCCATCGTCGGAAATTCGCGCCTGGTCGACATCCCACGGAATCTGCGCGCTCAATATCTGCAGCTTGCCGCTGGCCGGATCGTGATAGCGCAGCGTGTGGAATTCCTGCGGCTTGCCCTTGATCGGTTCGTTGGAAACGAAGTACGCCGCGCGCCCCGTGCCGGGCGCGAACTTGAAATCGCCGAACGAAGCTTTGCCGCCATCGACCGGAAACATCTTCAGTTCGCCGCTGACGACGTCGACTTCGCCCGGATACGACTCGGCCGCCGACACGTATTTCGTCACCAACAGGCGTTTGCCGTCGTCGGAAAAATCCTGCGCGCTCCAGCTGCCACCGGCGGTCACGAGCGGTTTCGCCTCGCGCGTGCCCAGGTCCATCAGCCAGACGTCCGTATCGGTGCCGTTGCGCGCCGTGCTGCTCCAGGCCAGATATTTGCCGTCGCGGGAGAACAGCGGGGCATGATTCTGACTGCGCTTGCCGTCGGTAAGGCGCGTCGTCGCGCGCGTTTTCCAGTCGAACCAATACAACTGCGAAAACTCGTTGCCGCCGACATCCTTGCCGAACACGAATCCGTCGAGCGGCGACAGCGCCGGTGCGGCGTGCAGGTTGCTGATCGGCTCCGGATAGAACGTGAGCTGTTCGCGCATGCCGAGCGGCTCGCAGACGCGATGCGCCTGTGCGGTTTCGGCAAAGCGCGTGCCGATCAGGATACAGCCGTCCTTGGTCCAGCCGGCAAACGCCGCCGCGCGCGTGTTCTGGTAACGGTTGAGTTGTTCGAGCAGCTCCGGCGGAATCGCCGGAATATTTTCGCTGATCCGGTTGCCGGTTTCGACGCGCTCGACTGGAGTGGCGCCACTGGCGTTGGCAAGCAGGATCGCGCTCAAAAGCAAGGCGTGCATGGTGTTCTCCGTGGGCGTGCGCCGACTTTAGCGACGGGATTTTTCGCTGAGCAAGTGCCGAAGCTCCTGCTTGTCGGCATCGCTCAATTCAGCCATTCGGGTGTGCAACTCGTCGAGGCGCTGCTGCCGCGTCTGTCGATCCAGCTGTGCCAGCGCATCGAGGAACTCGGATTTCCACTCGTCTTCGCCGCCGGGGAATTCCATGACGGCAAGTTTCTGCAGCGATTTCAATTCCTCGCGTTCGGCGAAGTGCTCGAGGATGCCGGCGGTGGAGATCTCCGTGCGGTCGCGGCACAGCGCGATCAGCTCCATGAGCAGCGGAATGCCGGGCTGACGCAGCGTCGAAAACAGATGCGGCGGCTCGATCGCGGCGGCAAACGCGGGATTTTGCACGAGCAGCGCTACCGCACTTCGCACGAGCGTGCGCTCCTGCGGGCGCGCAGGCCTGCGCGTGGGCACGTGCTCGGGAGTCTCGACGCGCAACTTCACATTGGTCACGCGGTCGAGCTCGCCGAGCATGAGGTCGCGGAACGCGCCGTCGGGAATCTGTGTCAGCAGCGGCCGTGCGCGCTCGGCCAAGCGTGCCTTGCCGTCGAGGCTGGAAAGGTTGACGTCCTTGCCGAGTTCGCTGAAGAAGAACTCGCTGAGCGGCGTCGCCGCTTGCAGGCGTTGCTCGAAGCCCGGCGCGCCTTCCTTGCGTACGAGCGAGTCCGGGTCTTCGCCGTCGGGGAGGAACAGGAAGAATGCCTGGCGTCCGTCGCGCATGCGCGGCAATACCGATTCGACCGCGCGCCACGCCGCCTGGCGCCCGGCGCGGTCGCCGTCGAAGCAGAAGTATACATCTGCACAATTGCGGAACAGCAGTTCAGCGTGGTCGCGCGTCGTTGCCGTGCCGAGCGTCGCCACGGCTTCGCTGATGCCGTGCTGAAACAGAGCGATTACATCCATGTAGCCTTCGACGACGATCAGCCGCGGAATCTTGCTGTGCGCCTGACGCACCTGCCACAGCGCGAACAGTTGCTGGCCTTTGTGGAATAGCGGTGTTTCCGGCGAATTGAGATATTTCGGGCCGTCTTCGCTTTTCGCCAACACGCGGCCGCCGAATGCAATCACGCGTCCGCGCCGATCCTGGATCGGAAACATCACGCGGTCGCGGAAGCGGTCGTACTTCGTGCCGCGCTCGCCGCTGGTCAGCATGCCGGATTTTTCCAGCAAGGCGACGCGCTGGGGATTCGTGCCGAGGGCGTTCTTCAATGCGTCCCACGCATCCGGTGAATAACCCAAGCCGAAACGTTCGAGCGTAGAAGCGTCGAGGCCGCGCGATTCGAAATACGCGCGCGCCTTGTCGCTGGCGGCGAGCTGGCGCTGATAGAACTTGGCGCAGGAATCCAGCAGCGCGTAGAGGTCGGTCGAGTCCTCCTGTGGCGCGCGTTTGCCGCCGCCTTCGTAGGGCACCTTGAGGCCGACGCGTGAGGCGAGATCCTCGACCGCATCGACGAACTCCATGCGATCGTAGTCCATGAGGAACTTGATCGCGCTGCCGTGCGCGCCGCAGCCGAAGCAATGGTAGAACTGCTTGTTCGGGCTGACCGTGAACGACGGCGAGCGCTCGTCGTGGAACGGGCAGCGCGCCGTCCAGTCGCGGCCGGCTTTTTTCAGCGGCACGCGCTGCTCGATCACGTCGACAATGTCGACGCGCGCCAGCAAATCGTCAATGAACTTTTCCGGGATGCGTCCAGCCATCCGATAACCCACATCTCAGGCCCGCATACCGCGTTATGCGGGCTGCTGCGCTGCTCACATACTACCGCGTATGCTGCGCTGCTCGCAGCCCGCAAGCCTTGTCTGCGGACCTGATCTGTGGGTTCTCAGTGTTCTTTTCTGGCGATTACTGGTGTGGTTTCACTTTTCGGTCGCCGACCTGCACGTTCTTGCCGACCTGCACGTTGCTGCCGGTGTGCGCGTTCGCGGCGGCTTCGGCCTGGGTGTCGTCGTCATCGTTGTCGTCGCCGGCGTCATCCGCGTCTGCCGCTGTGCTGTGCGTGCCAATGCCTTCGAGTCGGCGCAGCACGGTATCGTCGCCGTCGAGCAAGGCGAGCGCAGCTTTGCGCATCCACCAATTATCGGCGATGACGAAATCGTAGTAGGTCACACCATAAGGCTTGAGTATCGAGTTCTGCGCAGCATTCGCAATGGCTTCCTGCTCGACATCCAGCGGCTTGCCGTTCAGACGCGCGAATCGGCCGAGTTTGCCGTGCAGCAGCATCGCGGTTTCGAGCGCGTAGGGCGGATCGAGCTTGAGCGGCTGCTGGTGTTCATACGAGTCGGCGAGGTCGTGGCCGTGCCCGGCGAATTTGCCCTGGCTGGCGCGCAGGTATTCGATGGCGTAGCGCTGGTTCAGCGCCGGATTGTCGTTCATGCGCATCGCAAACGTGGCATTGATGCGCGTCAGTTGCGCTTCGCTGAGATGATTCTTGGCCAGCAGTCGCGATTCGCCCTTGCTGCCGGCGAATTGCAGTTGATTTTGCAGCGCGGCGTAAGTTTCGAAGCCGACTTTGTCGACTGGCGCCAAGGCCTCGGCAGTGACGTCGCCGGGTGCCGAGTTCAGGGCCTGCGCGAGGCCGGCGTCCACACTGCTCCAGATTTCAGCCGTCGCGGCGACGCGCGCTTTGTCGTCGACCAATGGCGACACCGGATGATTGAGCAAGTCCGCCGGCGGCTGCAGCTTGGCGATCTGCTGCTCAGCGGCCTTGAAGCGCTTCTCGCTGGTCGGGTGCGTGCTGAAGATCGCTGCACTCTTGTGCTTGCCTTCGAGTTCGCCGAGCTGGCGCTGCAGGCGCAACATTCCGTCCGGGTTGTAGCCTGCGGCGATCATCCAGCCCACGCTGAGGCGGTCGGCCTCCATTTCCTGATCGCGGTTGAATTTCAGCGCGACCAGACCGCCGCCCGCATTACCGAGAATCGCCCCGGCGGCCGCGCCGCCGCCGTGGCCGATCTTCGCGCCGACCACGGCGCCGAGAATCGTGCCGAGCACGTGTGCGGTTTCCTTCTTGCGTTTGCCGGCGCGGATGTGATCGGCTTTGTGGTGTCCGAGCTCGTGGCCGAGCACCGCAGCGACGGCGTCGCGATCGCCGTGCATGGCTTCGAGCAGGCCTTCCTGCACGATCACTACCTTGTCCGCACCGACCTCGGTCGCGAATGCATTGATGTCGGGGTTCGTCGACCAGACGAGCTTTGCCTCGACGCCGGAAACGCGCTCCATGTCGGTGTAGATTTTTTCCAGCTCATGCGCCTCGGCGCGCAGGTCGGCGTTGGTCGACTGCGCTGCGATCGAATCGACGAAGTAATAATGGACTTCGGCGTACGCGGGTGACGTCGCGAGCACGGCGACGAGGGTGATAGCGGCAAAACGGTTCATGACGGGTCCCGGCAATGACGTGCACCGGATTAAATGCTCGCCGGCATACGAAGCGAACATGCGCAAACGACGAAGCCGGGCGAACCCGGCTTCGTGTACACGATGGATGAACGAATTAGATCGTCGCGAGTTTGGCTTTCACCAGTTCCGACAACTTGCCCATATCGGTACGCCCTGCGACCTTGGGTTTGACCAGGCCCATGACCTTGCCCATATCCTTCGGGCTTGCCGCGCCGGCTTCGCTGATGCTTGCGGCAATGATCGCGTCGACTTCCGCAGCGGAAAGCTGCGCGGGCAGATAGTGCTGGATCACGCCGACCTCGAATTTCTCCTTGTCGGCAAGATCGTTGCGGCCAGCCGCTTCGAACTGCTGGATCGAGTCGCGGCGTTGCTTGAGCATCTTTTCGAGCACGCCGAGTACTTGCGTGTCATCGAGCATGATGCGCTCGTCGACTTCGCGCTGTTTGATCGCTGCATTGACCAGGCGGATCACGCCGAGGCGTTCCTTGTCGCCGCCTTTCATCGCGGCTTTCATGTCTTCGGTCAGTCGAGTCTTGAGGTCCATGCAAGGTGCTCTTTGCGAAAAGTCCGGCCAGGGATGGCCGATCTGGATTCTCGCGTTCAAGGAAGAACGCAAAAATAAAGGCCGGTCACGCTGGCGCGCAACCGGCCGTCTTGAAAGGCGGCTGAAACGTCAGCAGGTCAATACAGACGCTGGCGCTTGGTCACGTCGCGCGAGACGCGGCGCAGATGGCGCTTCACCGCCGCGGCGGCCTTGCGCTTGCGTTCCTGCGTCGGCTTTTCGTAGAACTCGCGCTTGCGCGTCTCGGCCAGTACGCCGGCCTTTTCGCAGGTACGCTTGAAACGGCGCAGAGCGAACTCGAAAGGCTCGTTCTCGCGAACTTTGACGTTAGGCATGCAGACTCCAGTAAACTTCGCCCATATCGGGCCGGTGAGCCGCATATTTTACCGTGCAAAACGAGCAAATTGCAAAACCTGGCCCGGTATTGGGCATCGAGACCTCCTGCGACGAGACCGGGGTGGCGGTTTTCGACCCCGTGCGCGGCCTGCTCGCCCATGCGCTCTACAGCCAGATCGCGATGCACAACGAGTACGGCGGCGTGGTCCCGGAATTGGCCAGCCGCGATCACGTACGCAAGCTGCTGCCGTTGATCCGCCAGACCTTGGCGCAGGCCGGCATGAGCACGCGCGACCTCGGCGGCGTGGCCTATACGGCCGGCCCGGGCCTGATCGGCGCCTTGCTGGTCGGCGCTGCGTGCGCGCGCTCGCTGGCGTGGGCGCTGGAGGTGCCGGCGATTGGCGTGCATCACATGGAAGGGCATCTGCTCGCGCCATTGCTCGAGGCCGATCCGCCGCAGCCGCCGTTCGTGGCGCTACTGGTATCCGGCGGGCACTCGATGCTGATCGAAGTGGCGGGCATTGGTCGCTACCGTCTGCTCGGCGATACGCTCGACGACGCTGCCGGGGAGGCATTCGACAAGACCGCCAAGCTCATGGGTCTGCCGTATCCGGGCGGGCCGGCGCTGGCGAAATTGGCCGAGTCGGGCACGCCGGGTCGCTTCAAGTTTTCGCGACCGATGACGGATCGCCCAGGTCTGGATTTCAGCTTCTCGGGCCTGAAGACGCAGGTTCTGCTCGCTTATCAGGCCAACGCGCACGACGAGAGCGCGAAAGCGGATGTGGCGCGCGCGTTCGAAGACGCGATCGTCGACACATTGCTGATCAAGTGTCGGCGCGCGCTGGAGCAAACCGGCGACACGCGCCTGGTGATCGCCGGTGGCGTCGGCGCCAATCGCAAACTGCGCGCCAGACTTGCTGACGCTGCGCAACGCCACGGTTTTCGCGTGTACTTCCCGCGCCTGGAATTCTGCACCGACAACGGCGCGATGATCGCGCTGGCTGGCGCGTTGCGCCTGCAAGCCGGACTCCACGACGGCACGGCGATCAAGGTGGCGCCGCGCTGGGATCTGGAATCGCTGCCGGCGTTGGAGAGCGCCTGATATGGATGTCGTGTTCATCGAGGACCTGCGCATCGAAACCGTCATCGGCATCTATGACTGGGAGCGCAAGATCAAGCAGATCGTGGCGCTGGATCTGGAAATGGCCTTCGACAATCGAAAGCCCGCGGCAAGCGACCGCATCGAGGATACGCTCGACTACAAGGCGGTAAGCAAACGCCTTATCGGGTTTGTGGAAAGCTCCCATTTTGAACTTGTGGAAACGCTGGCCGAGCGCTGCGCGGAAATCGTACAGCGCGAGTTCGGCGTGGCCTGGTTGAGCCTGAAGCTGTCGAAGCCTGGCGCGGTGACTGGATCGAAAGCGGTCGGGGTGTGTATCGAGCGTGGTGTGCGGCCGAAGTGATCTCTTCTTTGTCATTCCCGCGAAAGCGGGAATCCAGTGTCTTTCGCTTTTCCGCGGGCGAACCAAGAGCAAAGTCACGGGATTCCCGCTTTCGCGGGAATGACGAACTTTATCTATGACTCGCGCGTGGCTCAGTCTCGGCTCCAACGTCGAGCCCGAACAGAATCTGCGAGCAGCTCTGCGCGAATTGCGCGCACGCTTCGGCGATCTGACCATTTCTCCGCTCTATCGTTTTCCGGCGGTCGGGTTCGATGGTCCGGATTTTCTGAATCTGGCTGTCGGTCTCGATACCGATCTCAGTGCCGCTGTGCTCAACGACTGGCTGCATGCGCTCGAAGACCGCCATGGGCGCCGCCGCGACGTGCCGCGTTTTTCCAGCCGCACACTCGATGTCGACATCGTGCTGTTCGGCGATCAGGTGCTCAAGGGTCCGGGCAACCTGGAAGTGCCGCGGCCGGAACTCAAGCACGCGTTCGTGCTCAAGCCGCTCGCGGATATCGCGCCGGATGTCATGCATCCGCTGCTCGGCAAAACGATCGGGCAGCTGTGGCGGGAATTTCCCGCCGGGAAAGATCATTCCGTGCGCGTGCCCGATCTCTAGATCAGCAGCGCACGGCCACCATCGACCCGCAGAATCTGCCCGGTCGTGAACTTCGCGTCGCGCACGAGAAACAACACCGCGGTCGCAACATCTTCGGGCGCTCCCGCGCGCTGCAGCGGTGTGCGCGCGATCAGTTCCTGCTGATCCGTATATTCCTTGCCCGATTCCGGCCACAGCACGGCACCGGGTGCGATGCCGTTGACGCGAACTTGCGGCGCAAGTTCCTTGGCGAGGCTCAGCGTCATCATCGCCAGCGCGGCTTTCGCCATGCAATACACCGGATGCCGCGGCAGCGGACGTTCGGCGTAGATATCGACCATGTTCACAATGCAGCCTTGTGTACTTTTCAGGTGCGGTGCGGCGGCTTGCGCAAGAAAAAACGGCGCGCGCGCGTTGCTCGCGAACAGCTCGTCCCATTGCGTCGCGGTGACCGTTCCGACCGGCGTGGGATAGAACGCCGAAGCGTTATTGATCAGCGCGTCGAGCCGGCCGAAGCGCGCAATGCATTGGCCGATGATGGTCGGCAGCTGTTCGGTATCGCCGAGCTCGCCGGCGATCGACAATGTGCTGCCCCCACGCCCGCCTTCCAGCCCGGCGCACAGCGCGTCCATCTCGCTGCGCGAATGGCGATAGTGCAGGGCGAGGTCATAGCCGGCCGCGTGCAACGTGCGTGCGATCTGCGCGCCGACGCGTTTGGCGGCCCCGGTGATCAGGGCGACGGGACGCTGCTCGTTCGCTGCATTCATGCGAGGATTGCAACTCATTTGTTTGCGGATTACCAGCGTGCGCGTCGAATTGCCCGAACCGAGTGCCGAAGAACGCGCGCACAGTGAACGTGTTGCCGCGCTGATACGCGAGGAAATCGCAGCAGCCGGCGGCGCGATCGACTTCGCCCGTTACATGGAGCTGGCGCTGTACGCGCCGGGCCTGGGTTACTACAGCGCCGGCGCGACGAAACTCGGCGCAGCGGGAGATTTCGTCACCGCACCGGAGTTGGGCTTCGTGTTCGCGCGTTGTCTCGCACGCGGCCTGGCGCCTGCGTTGCGTGCGACGCGCGGCGATGTCCTGGAACTGGGCCCCGGCAGCGGCGCGCTCGCCGCCGACTTGTTGCTCGAACTGGAACAACTGGATGCGTTGCCGCAGCGCTATCGTTTGCTCGAGCGCAGCGCGGACCTGCGCGAGCGCCAGCGCGCAACGCTCGCGCAACGCTGCGCACATTTGCTCGAGCGCTGCGAGTGGCTCGATGCGCCACCGGCACGGTCGTGGGCAGGTGTGCTCGTCGCCAATGAAGTGGCCGACGCGCTGCCGGTGCGCCTGTTCGCGCTGCGCGACGAGGGCGCCTTTGCGCGCGGCGTCGCGTCCGACGGCAATCGCTTCGTCTGGCGGGAAGTTCCCGCTGATCGCGCACTCGCGGACGCGCTCGTGCACACGCTCGGCGTGCGCATGCGCGAGCTGCCGCATCCATATTCTTCGGAAATCTGCACGCTGCTGCCAGCGTGGTTCGCCGAAGTCACGCGCACACTGAACGAAGGCGAAGCCTGGTTTATCGACTACGGCTACGATCGCGACGCGTACTACGCCCCAGAGCGGCGCACCGGCACGTTGCGCTGTCATTATCGCCACCGCGTGCACGACGACCCGCTGATTCTGCCGGGTCTGCAGGACACTACCGCCTGGGTGGATTTCGACGCGTTGATTGAAGCGGGCGCAGCGAATGGATTCGCAGTCGGCGCACAGTTCGCGCAGTCACGCTTTCTGATCGACCACGGTCTCGACGAGGTGTTTGCGCACGCGTACGCACAGGCATGCGACGAGGTGGAACGTTACCGTCTCGCGCAAGAGGTCAAACATTTGACTCTGCCGGGCCAGATGGGCGAGCAATTTCGAGTGCTGGCACTTGTCCGCAAACAGGCATTGAAGTAATTTGCCGCTGGGGCGCCCTGAAAATCCAGCACTGAACCTGTCTTCCGGACAGGTCACGGATTTCCGCACGGGGCGCATCGCAACCAAGGGGAAAAACATGATACGCAAGCATGTGCTGTTGAGCACCGCGCTGCTGGTTTGTTCGAGCTTTTTCGCAGCGGCTGCTCCAGTAGCGAAATTATCGGCGCAAGGCATCGAGGAAAAGGGCACGCCGGGCGAGCGCATAGCCACGCTGCCAGGCATTGGCGAAAGCACCAGCTCGATCATGCAGCGCCAGGCCATCGCGCCGCCACCGCGGCCGCGGCCCGATTTCGAACTCGAATACCCGGACCGCCGCAATCTGCCGCAAAACCCGGATGCGCAAGCGGTCTCGCAATACCCACACGCTGCCGGCACGTTCGTGCATTCGCCGAGCGGCACAATCCATACCACGGCTGGCGCATTCGACGGCGCCACGCTGACCGATACGCTCGCATTCCCTCCGGATTCGATGGGCACCGTGGGGCCGACCCAGTTCATCGTCTTCGTCAACGGCCGCATTCGCTCGTTCACCAAGGCCGGCGTTGCTGACGGTGTGCTCAACGCCAATCCGGACGTGTTTTTTGCGCCGGTGATGACCCCGCCGATTGCAAACAATTTCACCAGCGACCCGCAGGTCCGTTACGACCGCTTCGCCGCGCGCTGGTATATGTCCATCATCGACGTGCCCGGCAGCGCCGGCACTCTGCCGAACCGCTGGCTGCTGGCGGTTAGCGATACCAGCACGATTACCGCGTCCACGGTGTGGACGTTCTTCTTCACCGCGACTGACGCGACGAACTTCTGCGACTACCCCTCGCTCGGCGTCGACGTCAACGCGTTGTACTTCGGCTGCAACATGTTCGACCCCGGGGGCGGTTTCGTGAATACGAACGCCTATGTCGTGCAGAAGTCCTCGGTGCTCGGCGCAGGGCCGATGACGGTGACGAAGTTCGCGAACCTGATCAATGGTTCCAACGTGGGCTTGTACACTCCGCGCGGTGTCGACAATGTCGATGCGAACGCCACTGAAGGATACTTTGTCGGTGTCGACAATGCTGCTTTCAGTGCCGTGGATTTCCGTCGCGTGATCAATCCCGGCTCGGCAGCGCCGACCCTCAGCGCAAACGTCGTCGTTACGGTTCCCATTACGCGCTATCCCATCAATGTGGACCATCAAGGCAATACCGGCGGCGCGGCTAACCGCCTCGATGCACTCGATGACCGCCTTTTTGCCGCGACGGTTCGCAACGGCCATCTGTGGACGGCACACAACATCGGCACCACCAGCGCCGGTGTCGGCTCATCATCACCGACCCGCACCTCGACGCGCTGGTATGAATTCCAGAATCTGTCGGCGACACCGACACTCGTGCAGTCGGGCACTGTGTTCGACAACGCGGCGTCAAATCCGCTCAACTATTGGATTCCTTCGATCACGGTGAGTGGCCAAGGCCACGCCGTCGTCGGTTTCAGCGTGGCCGGCCTGGTCAAGGGCGCCACCCCCGGTTACAACGGGCGGCTTTCCGGGGATACGGCGGGCACGATGAATACCCCGGTGTACTT
>Ga0207647_10002212_pt1 | contig 14824 bp, 10 predicted proteins | sample KBSCornC2_FD_184295 | JGI IMG/M metagenome (GOLD analysis project Ga0207647, IMG submission 184295) | Corn rhizosphere microbial communities from Kellogg Biological Station, Michigan, USA - C2 (SPAdes) (version 2) | ecosystem: Host-associated > Plants > Roots > Rhizosphere ...
TATTTGCCAACCCAAAAAATAGCAGACTCCGTAGCTCAGTTGGTAGAGCAACAGACTCTTAATCTGTGGGTCCTGAGTTCGAGCCTCAGCGGGGTCACTAACGCAAGCCACTGATAATCAGTGGCTTTTTTATTAAACGTTTTTTTTAAAAAAATCTCAGATAATTGTAAAATACTGGCCGCCAGCGGCATAAGTGTTCCACTTTAAAAGCGGAACACTTTGGATCGTTTTGGAACGGCATCAATAATTAATAAATTTACTTATTGAGAAATAACGGCGCTTTAATTTCTTGCCGTTTATCCTCGTTACAATTGCTTTCAGAACCTCCGCCTGGTGGCCATCAGTTTTCAACAAAAACCACTGAAAATATTTATCAAGTAATTCTTCTGACAGCAAATTCCCTTTCAAATGAATAAAGCTTTGTACCGAATCGTAATTTAAAAAATTCAACCATTTTTGTTTCCTGATGAAATTAATAAGCTGATCCGAAAAGATATTTATAACGGCCTCTGGCAAATCTAATATTGTTGTAAAAGCTTTTAGATTTTCTAAGAAAGAGTTCGAAAAAAGTCCAATGGGGATCACGAAAATTTGAAAAGCCTTGCAATTTGCCAGGCTTTTTTCATTTCCAGCTGTAAAAAACGGCATTTTAAAAGGGGTTCAGCTCGAGATTTTTCAAAGACTTCATAACTACCGAGGAGGTCAAAATTCAAGTTCTGTTTAGCAACGTTAAAGACAGGACGGTAGGCTACATAACAACAAAAATTGTTAATTTGCAATATGAAAAGATCACCAACCGTCGAACGGCTTTTGAAGAACATGGACAACATGTACTTATTGGGGAAGCAACGTGCATTTGAACTTGGAAATCCATTTTATGCAAAATATAAGGGGGATGGGGAATTTTATCATAAGCAACTACCAACAGGAGAGGAGTTTTTGGTAAAGGTAAAAATCATCGTTGATGAAACTGGGATGCCGGTCAAAATAGAAGACACTATTATAAAACAACTAATTCCTTAATGGGCAATCCTGAATTAATTTTTATCGTTGGCTGTAATGCAGCGGGAAAATCAAGTTTTATAAGAACTCGTTTAAATGAACTTGCCAACTTCGAAATAATTATGACCGACGTTTCTAAAGGCAGATCTAAGGAAGTTGTTCAAGATGCATTGAATCAGCAAAAAAATATCGTCTTGGAGACTGTTTTCAATGATGCCTCCTTTAAGGACCTGGTGGATAAAGCTAGACATGAAGGTTATCAAACCTCTTTGATCGTTCTGTTTTTAGACTCTCCGACCCAGTCCCTAGAGCGGGTTGCGTTTAGAAGCCTCGAACAAAATGGACTCCCAATAAGCGACGGAAATGTTAAAATCAACTTTAACGAGAATTTCAAAAATGTCGCAGATTATTTTCTTTATTTCGACCACTCCGATTTCTATTACACAGGAATAACCAATGAAACACAGCTCGTTATGACTTTTGAAAAGTCTTCGTTGGTTGAATACAAGGCGACGAACTTATTATATCCTCAGAGATTTGCAGACTACTCCTTTGGTAATCAGCGACTTGATAGCAATGGATATCAAATCATTAAGAAAAATTTAGATTTCGTTCTAACTGGAAGGCTCGAAGTGAAAGAGGTTAAAAAACAAAAGCCAAGATTACGACTTTAAGGCGTTTACCACTGATTGGGCTTGATCGGTTTCCCACAGTGAAAATCCCTTTTCTTATTTGTCAAGTGTAGTTAGTTTTTTCAAATCTTCAATAAATTGGTTCGAAAAAAATCCCATAGGGTTCACTGCAAAAGCCTTTCTAATGAAATAGAAGGGCTTTTTTGTTAAATATTGGTAAAATGTCAAATTTCCTCTTTTCGGCCTGTCAATTGCTAATTACTAGAAACTCAGTTCGGTCTCGTTTTCTCCAATCATAATCATTCATTGTAATCACTTGACCGCGCATAACGTTTCATCACTAGGGCTGGTATAACCATTCATGCAAATAATCCCCGCCACATTTGTGGTCCCGAGCCGGGACTGAAAATTTTTTCCTTAAACTTTTTTGGTCGTAAAAAAAGTGTTATTTTGACACGTATTATTAACCTAATGTAATTGTATTAATCACCAACTGCCGTCAAGTCATCGTATCAATTAATGTGCGAAGTATGTTTGAATAAGATTAGGCACAATATTAAACAGACTAAGATATTGTGGTGAGATATTAAATCGATAAACCGGAGATGAACATGATCTGTTATAAAAAAATTATTTTCACCGCACTGCTGGCGGCTATCTTCATTCCTTTTGATACCAGGGCGCAGTATATCGGACAATCGGATTCGCTGGTCAAGAATAAACAAAAAATTACGCCAAAAGCGACGAGCTTTAACCTGCAGGACATAAGGCTTCTGGATAGCCGTTTTAAAGAAAATCAGGACCGTAATGGAAAATGCCTGCTCAATATTGACATTAACCGTTTGCTCCATAGTTGGCGGGTAAATGCCGGCATAAGCACCAACGCGATCCCATTGGGTGGTTGGGAAGCTCTAGATTGCGAACTGCGTGGACATACCATGGGACACGTGCTTTCGGCGCTTGCCCTTATGTACGCATCAACAGGCAACGAAGCTTATAAAAATCGGGGGGACAGTCTGATAACTGCGCTGCAGGAATGCCAGCTAGTATTGAATCAGGGCGGCTACCTGAGCGCCTTTCCGCAAAACCTCGTTGACAGATGTATCGCAGGCAAGCCGGTGTGGGCTCCGTGGTACACTATCCATAAAATCATGGCCGGACTGACAGATATGTATGTTTATACAGGCAACAAGACCGCATTGGAGATCGCCGAAAAAATGAGTGATTGGGCGTATCACAAATTAATTCAGCTTAATCCGGAACAGTTAGCGGTTATGGAGAAGAATGAATTTGGTGGCATGATTGAGACCGGTTACAACCTGTATGCGATTACCGGTAACATACGTGACAAAAAACTTGCAGAGATATTTTACGATCATGCAGTGTTGGACCCATTGGCTGCCAAAGAAGACCGGTTAGCTAAACTTCATGCCAATACCCAAATCCCGAAGATCATAGGTGAAGCAAGGGGATATGAGCTGACTGGTAATGAAAGCCAACGCACAATAGCTGATTTTTTCTGGCAAACGGTAATTGCCCATCACACTTACGCTACCGGCGGCAACAGTGATGACGAGCATTTTTTTGAACCGGACAAGTTATCGGCGCACATGACCGCCCGAACTACGGAAACATGCAATACCTATAATATGCTCAAACTCACAAGGCATTTGTTTACCTGGACAGCAGATACCCGGTACGCTGACTATTATGAGCAAGCACTTTACAATCATATTCTTGCCGCACAAGATCCTGAGACGGGGATGGCATCTTATTTCATGCCTTTTAAACCAGGCTTATTTAAGGTATACAGCAGTCCCTTAAATTCTTTCTGGTGTTGCATGGGCACCGGTTTTGAAAGCAACGCGAAATTTGCAGAGGCGATTTATTATCATAACGACCATGGTGTTTTTATAAATCTTTTCATTCCTTCTTCTCTGAAATGGAAAGAAAAAGATTTTCAAATCACCCAGCGAACCGATTATCCCCAAAATCCGACAATCTACTTTACCATAGACAACGCTCCCGGTCAAGACATACCGCTTTATATCCGTTATCCGGCATGGGCAACAGATGGCGTGGTTTTATTAGTAAATGGTAAAAAAGTTGCCGTAAATCAAAATCGGGGCAATTATATAGTGCTGGACCGCAGATGGAAGAAAGATGACAAAATAACTATTACCTTCCCAATGAGTTTACATTTGGTTGCTGCAAATGATGATCCTAACAAAGCGGTTATCGCTTACGGACCAATTGTGCTTGCCGGGAAAATGGGAACCGAAGGGCTGACACCGCCCGTGCCATATGCCAACGATCAAAACGATTACAACTCATACAAAATTCCTGACGACGTAATTAGCACGTTGCATGCGAAAGGCAAGAGGCCAGAAACATGGGTAAAGTCTGTAGTCGATATGCCGCTTACATTTAAAACACAGGGTGTAGCAGCGCGAGATATCGTGCTTATACCTTATTACCAACTTCATCATGAACGGTATGTGATGTATTGGGATATGAAATAATTATTATTCTCATGCCGCAAAATCATCGGGGCCGGATAATCGCCCGCAAAAATTAGATTCGAATAATTGCGCCTCCCTTCATTGTTTGGGGAGGATTGAGATTGGGTATTTCCAAAAAAAACAGATGAATAAGAAAAAGAGACGTCACTATTTTTTCATGTCATTTCGACGACATATCGGTCTTATCCCACCAGCGTATTTAACACTGCTGAACCTTACACTTATTTTATTTCTATAAATTCCGGCTCATACTGTGCGATAGTAAAATTTCCGGTATAACTTTTATCAAAAAGGATACTCTATTTTACTGCCTGCATTATTTGTTACAGGATAAACAGGTCCCCTAAATTTTGGTTGGCAAACAATTATTACATTAGGTGCTACCCCATTACCGTCAAAAAAATTAAGACAGGCAGCAAATCATTTACGAAGTCAAAAAATAAGTTAACCGTGCGGGTTCAAATTGTTACAATTGGTCGAATAGGATTCAAAGATGGCGTGTTTAAGCGTATCGATATTGAACCGCAGTTATGATTACTCAAAAGAAAGTGCATAGCAGAATTGATAAAAAAAATAAAAAAGAATGAGGTCTTCCCCTATGATAAAAAAAGCGTTCCGGATCTCATCCCGGAACGCGTACTAATCAACAACCGCACAACCCACCTCATATCTTCGTTTTATAGTAAAAAGCTGTTCATCTCGCGGACAAATTCATATATGACTCCTTTAAAGATTATCCTCTGATTTTCTGTGAAGGCTCCATCTGTTTAAAAATGCGTATAACCTCATTATTAAATGCGACTGCATAGATGATACCTTTTGCTGTATGCAGTGCCTTAATATCCCTTACTTCACCCCGAAACAATAGACCCGATAAATTTGCCGATACATAACGATTCTTACCATCCTTGCCTGTCAGCAGAACATCTCCGTAATCCGCATCATACCTGCCTTCATATGGTACAACGCCCGAAAAGTTTCCTGCCGCCAGCAAGCCATTTTGTTTGCTGTTAATAGTTGCAAAAGCGAACAAAGGCGATACCTGCATTTCTTGCGGAAAAGCATAGAACTCGAAATTACCTTTCCCTTTATTGTAAAATATACCAGATGAAAAACTCGTTGCTACCAGTGTTTTGACATTGTTTAAGGAATCTCCAAATAGCTCCTGCGCTGTTTTACCGGCAAAATCGTGGTAGTACAAAAATTTCTTTTTCAATACGGGCACCTGTTTTTCAACATCACCCTTTCCTAAAAAGGTAAAATCCCGCCCTTTACTGCTAGTGGTGAGTAACGGTTCGATTGTTCCGCTTTTATCCAGATCGGTTAGAAAAAGCCTTATCGGATTGTCAGAGGTAGGCTTTAGTTTGCTATTCAACCCATAGTTCCCAGCAATTATATCTGTCTTGCCATCTCCATTTACATCCGCCAACACTACGCGTTGCCACCAACCACTTTGTTTTGACATACCGCCTGTTGATTGCTCCACTAGTTTGCCATGTTGGCTTATGAATACTCTGACAGGCATCCATTCTCCTGCCACTACCAGGTCGGGCCAGCCATCATTGTTTAGGTCCGCAAATGCGGCAGAATGCAATACGCCGGATGTTTTAAGTTGTTGGATTTCGTTAACTGTGAAACCGCCATGCCGATTGTTCATCAAAAGGTATGAAGTATAAGGTTTGCCAAAATGGTCTGATTCCGGCGCCCCTCCGACAAATACATCCGGAAAACCATCACGATCCACATCGGCGACCGCTATTGCTGATTTATTTTTCCGAATCGAGGGCAACGCAATCGATTTCGTAAAGTGGCCATGTCCATCGTTAAGGTAAAGGCGATCCGACAATTCGGGCGCACCATCAGGTAACTCGTTACCACCGCTAGCAACATACAGATCTGGCCAACCATCACCATTAAAATCGGCAAAAACGGCGTCGATATCTTCACAGGATGCATCTTTATCAAAAGCAGGCTGAATGGATGGTGTAAATTGCCCCGAAGGTGTTTGCAGGGATAAAGCGCCGGCCTGACCTTTTGCCCCACAGGCATAAAAATCGTCCAGCCCATCTCCATTTACATCAGCCACAGCCAATCGTGGGCCTTCCGCCGATAGCATGTGAGGGATCAGCGGCTGCTGGTTAAAGTCTACAAAATCATTTTCCTTATGCTTCCAATCAACTTTAACTTGTACCGTAACATCAGTAAAAAGTGGCTTTACTGACGGAAAGAAGCGATTATAATCAAAACTATCCCTGGCATTTCTCTGATCGATACTAATTGCCTGGTTGGCTTTGATATTTTTTAATATCTGGCAACTTTGATTGGGCCAAATGATCATTATGCTGTCGGCCTTATTTGCCTGCCCTAAGCCAAAATGCAGTTTAGGCTCAACAGACGATTCAAAGCCACGTGTCAGCATTAATTGCTGGTATTGCAATTTCTTCCCACAGAAAATATAGGCTTTCACACCGAGGCCAAAATAGTTGTCGGGATGGCCACGAAAACTGAGGCTTAACACGTTGCCATTAGGAGACATATTGCGATAAATGCAGGCTTCACGATTAACATTGTTGGTAATCAGATCGAGGTGTCCGCTATTATTAAGATCAGCGTAGGCAGCTCCATTTGAAAGCATCATCTGCGTCATACCCCAGGCGCCACTTTCATCCTTAAATTGCTCACGTGGTGTGCCTTTGAAAATAAATGGATGCATGTCGCCAGGAGGCATTTTATCAATGGCCATGCTGTCCGCTCCGGTTCCGTGATTCAGCATGTAACGTATAGCATTGTTTGATGTAAAGGTTATATAGTCCATATCAGTTGGACGACGTTTGATGCCATTCGCAAAAAACAAGTCTTTGAACCCATCCTCATCGAAATCGGCCAGCAGCGGGCTCCACGTCCAATCCGTGGCAGCAATGCCATCCATTAACCCCGTTTCACTGAATGCCTGGGCATTGCCCAGATTTTTTTGAAGACAGTTACGCGAATATTGATACTGAAAGCCGCCCGCCAGTATTTTTAGTTTATACTGATCATAGGACTCATCGCCGCCGTAGGTTTTCAGAATATTTTCATCAGCCGGAAGCATATCGGCGGTAACTATATCCAGCTGACCGTCGTTATTAAAATCGGCGATATCATTACCCATGCTAAATCGGCTGTAATGGTTAAAATGTGACGCCCCGCTTTCTGTAAATGTGCCGTTGCCATTATTAATGTAGTAATAATCGTTTTCATGAAAGTCATTACCTACGTAAATGTCTTCCCAACCATCGTTATTAAGATCGGCAACGGCAACACCAAGGCCGTAACCTAAGGCACTGCTGTAAATGCCTGATTTAGCAGTGACATCTATAAAGTGACCATTTTTATTTAGGTAGAGCTTGCTGCCTGCTTTGGAGTTTATGTTTCGCCGAAGACTCGTATCACCATAGCTTTCAACTGAGTGATGCGACTGGTTTAGCAAAAAGCAATCTAATTGCCCATCATGATTATAGTCGAAGAAGACAGCCTGTGTAGAATAACCGGAAAAGTCAAGCCCGTATTTCTCAGATGATTCAGTGAAAGTACCATCATGGTTATTAATATAAAGCAGATTATGGCCATGCAAGTTCAATTTGCCGGCAACTACGCACACGTAAATATCAAGCCAACCATCATTGTTAATATCGGCCATAGTCACCCCGGTGCACCAGTCGGCAGTGCCTGCAACAGCAGCTTTTGATGTAACGTCTTCAAACCGGTAATTGCCTTTGTTTAAATAGAGTTTGTTTGCTCCTTTTTGATTCGCAGTAAAGAAAATATCCGGCAGGCCGTCATTATTGATATCGCCAACAGCTACCCCTCCCCCGTTATAATAATACAGGTAATCAAGTATGCCCGGCTTATCGTTATCGCTAATGCGGTTAACGAAATGAACATTGGTTTCATCTGACTGAAGCAGCTTAAATAGTGGCGTCTTTTTTTCACTGTGGCAACCACATAACAGCGTTAGTATGGCTAGAAAAAAGATTTTATGTGAGTTATTTTTTACGCGATTAAAATACCATTTACGCACCCAAAAGTATTTGGGCGCACACCTAAATGGAATAATATCGCGCATCAGACTATTCACTATAACTTGCTTACCAATACATTTTATACGTTGGCATTTTTAAAAAAAAATTGGATTTATCCTTATTAAAATGTCACCACCTTTTTAATTCCATTAAACTCAACTGACTTATCCGGCTTTGCAATTCCAATGCCTACGCCGTGATTCGATCTAACCATAATCACATTAAAAATTCTGTTTTTTAACATGCCGGGGTAACTTCCTTTGCGGGTGTCAATCGTGAGGGTTCTTGCTTTATCATCCCACTTAAAGTCAATGGTTGAGTAAATGTGCTTTTCATAATCATAGTTGTCATTTTCGTCCTCATAAAGGGTAAATGTGGCATTTTCACCAGGATATATTCTTAATTCAATATTTTTAAGGCTCTTCTCATTCGTGTACTGTTGGAATGGCCCCATTGGGACAATCGAGCCTGCTTTTACATATAATGGCAGTATATCAATTGGCGTTTCCTTTTCAACAAACTGCCCCCCTTTGATCCAATCACCTGTCCAGAAGTCAATCCAGGTGTGATTTGCTGGCAGATACACCCGCTGAGATTTGATATTATCGAAATTGGTGTTACTGCTAACCTTGCTGGTGTACATGGAGTCGGTTACAGGGCAAACCAGGAAAGCTTTGCCAAACATATATTCATTATTGATATCGAGTACTTTTTTATCCTCAGGAAAATCCATTACCAGCGCCCGCATCATTGTTGAAGCGTTGGCTGTGATAGCCCATGCATTTGAATAATTGTAGGGTAATAAACGATAACGCAGATTGATAAATTTTTCAATGGCGTCATAAGCCCAGGTCCCTTTAGTTCCAAATTGGTAGATCTCCCTCGGCAGATCTGTACCATGTGAACGCATCATCGGGCAAAATGAACCAAATTGTAACCATCTGACATATAATTCCTTGAAAGCTTCATCGATGCGATTGTGGTAATGCACATTAGCGAAAAAACCACCTATATCGGTATTCCAGTAAGGGATACCACTTAGTGAAAGATTAAGTCCCCCTGAAATTTGCTTGTGCAGAACACCCCAGTCTGACTGTATATCGCCAGACCATACCGCGGTGGCGTTACGCTGCTGTCCTGCAAAAGCTGATCTGGCCAGGATAAATACACGTTTGTCTAAACTTGTTTCGCGTTGATGGTGATACACTCCGCCAGTATGCACCAGCGGGTATGCATTACGTACTTTCCTGAAAGTCCCCAAATAAGTAGGTGTATTGTCATCACTTTCTTTCGGATTTATGTGGTCCGGTTCCGTTGAATCAAGCCACCAGCCATCCATCCCGAGGGAAAAAATATTTTTATTTGCATAACTCCACCACAGATCGCGGGCCTTGGGATTAAAAGCATCATAGACCTGCACAACAGGTTTAGGAGGCCATGTTACGAAACTATTGCTATATAAAAACCCTTTATCCTTCATATCAGCCCATATTTTGGTCTTATTGCCGAAGGATGGCCATACGGATATAATAATATGGGCGTTCAACTGGTGGACACTGTCAACCATAGCTTTAGGATTCGGATAGTTGGGATTACCAAATTCGGTAGAGTTCCATTGTGCTTCATCCACGCCCCAATATTGCCAGTCCTGCACTAAGCCATCAAAAGGCACTTTTAGTTCGCGGTACTTTTTAACTACACCAACTGCCTCCTGCTGGCTTTTATATCGCTCACGGCTTTGCCAGTACCCAAACACCCAGCGTGGAAACATTGGGGCCTCTCCGGTTAGATACCTGTAACCGGCGATCACTTTGTCTGCAGTACCGCCATATATAAAGTAATAATCGGCACAATTGCCCACCTGAGATGAAAACGAAGTCCCCGACGCACTATCCTCAAAGCTTGTTGTCGAGTAATTATCCCAAAACAAGCCATAACCTTGTGATGAATGCATGAATGGTATACCTATCTGCATATTTTCATTCTTCAGTACGATCTTTTGATTACGCTGGTTCATGTGACCGGCCTGATGCTGTCCTAAGCCATAAATCGCTTCACCTGGTTTTAGTTGAAAAATCTGGGTTACCGAATAAGTATTTTCAAGAGAATCTTTGAAAGGGGTAAATTTTACACCCTGAGGTTGCTCACTTAATAATTGCTTTCCTTTAATATCAGTAAAGCTTATTTGTCCATTCAACTTATTAAGTTTTACGTGAACAGCATTGCTGCTTACAGTGATATAAGATTCATTTGCTTGAATATTTAATTCTTGCTTTTTTGGACTCTGGACAACGGACAGACTGTTCTTTACGACTGTTGTCCCCGACGGCGATTTTAACACCCTTACAATCCGGGGGGTAAAAAACTGTATTTCGATATCGATACCTTTGGACGATGTTTTAATGCCAAAACCTGTTCTCGAATAGTTCTGAGCTTTTACTGACACATAAAAGCAAATAAGAGGTATAAACAGGATGTATTTTATTTTCTTCATAATAATTAAAGTGCGAGAAATTTTGTTGGATAAGGCTCTGCCTATTGGTCGCCTAAAAGCTAATTTTTGATTTTCATTTGCAATTTGTTTAATACCAGTTGTCCAACCTGCTGGCCTTCCTGTGTTCCTACTATACAGGAATTTTTAAAATGGATACCACCATAAACACGGGACAAACCAGCTTCTTTTGCCGCTTCCCTGAACGATTTAAAGTTACGGGGCGCTATCCCGAACTCGTTTTCTGATGTATCACGGTATGCAAAATTATCACCGAACTGATAAGTCAAAACCTCGGCGGCGGCAGCTGATATAACTGCGTGGCCACTCACATACTCCGGAAATGAAGGTGTTTGAATATAGGTTTTCCAATCAGGGTCAAGATATTTTGTAATTACAGTCTCGGGCCGCACTAAATTGTACTTGTATTTAAAATACCAGCAGTTGATAAATGCGTCAAATAATGCGATGGATGTTTCGGTATATGCACATACCGTATTCCTAAAATCGGCTTTGCAGGTTTCTGAGGCTATCCCAACGATATTCATCCAATGCCCTCCTGGCGAGAACTTTTTTGTTCCGAAAGTTGCATGTCCAACCACGTTTAACTTAAAAGCATTGTCGTCCCAAAAATCCGCGATGTGCTTCTGCTCTTCGGTAAGGCGTGCACAGGTAGACTTTACATCCAACACATCTTGATAAAAGGGACTGTTTATATCCTTTATATTAAATACAGGCGGAGCGGGCGGAGCCACTTGTGAAGCTGAATCGAGTATCAAAGGGCGGATCTCGCCCCAATGCGGTTCTAATGCTTGCGAATACATTGGCGGTGTAGGCACCCAACGTCCCTCCTCTTTGGTAACCCCGTATTTACTGGCCGACCGGGTTTGCGCATAATGATCGGTTTTACTCCATTTCATAATATGTTTTGCAACTACGTTTGAATAGTTCACGGAGTTTTCAAATATATCCGAAGGCATACCCGCATCTTTTGCTTTTTGTTTTAATGCTTCAACATATTCATCCATACTTCCTTCGGGGAACGTAACCGCATTTCCTACATAGCAAAAAGCAAGCAATGCTGTAAACGGGTAATCAATTTCAACGCCCGGAGCGGGTTTTGGCACAGACGGCATATGTTTGATCTGACCTGCCAGTGACCGGAATTTTTTGGGGTTCTGGGCGGATATCACTTCGTATGCGGCAATATTGGCATATGCATAATTACGTGAGGCAATAACCGGCGGGAAATTATTTTCGAGTACAATATCGTTTAATTTTTTTTCTGTAACACGATAGAGTTCCGGATTATCAATTACCTTTTGATAATCGGGCTTTTTGCAAGAGCAAAACAAAAGAGCCGCCCCTGAAATCCAAAATAAAAACCGCTTCATAGAAATTTACTATTTATTGAATGAGAAAACCGAATACCGAACTATAATTCTCTTACCCAAACATTCCGGTAACTTATTGGCTCGCTTTTATCCCCATGAGCCTGTAACTTAATAGGGGAAGGCCCATGTTTTCGATAAGCAGGCTGACCGATATAAGGGGTATCACCTCTCAGTTCGAAATTATTTTGAACAAGGATGCCGTTATGAAATGCGGTTACGCGGGCAGGCGATTTTACTGAACCGTCCTCATTAAATCGGGGAGCAGTCCAGATCACATCATAAGTTTGCCACTTGCCTGGTGGCAAGGCCGCATTAGCTAATGGAATTGATTGCTTATAAATACTCCCTACCTGTCCATTTACATAAGTCTTGTTGTTGTAATTGTCGAGCACCTGTAGTTCATATCCGCCTGCGCCCCAGGGAAGCGCTGCCAAAAAGATGCCGCTGTTACCCCGTGCCTGACCTGACCCGGTAATGTTTGTTGGTATCCGGTATTCAATATGCAGCTGAAAATCTGTAAATTTTCTTTTGGTCTGGATATCACCCACACTTTTATCAACCGTCATCATATCATCAGCCACTATCCATTTAGCTATAGAATTGGTGTCTTTGGTTAATACCCACTGATCTAGACTTTTGCCGTCAAACAAAACAATCGCGTCAGACGGTGCATCACGAAAAGTGTTACCCGGCGTTACAACTTTAGGCACAGGTTGCCATATTTCGGTATCCTCTGGTTTTGCACTCTGCTGCGCATTGGCAACGAAAAAGCTGCCGGTCAATATTGCTGTAAATAAGAAATTATATTTCATATGAATTTATTTGGATGTCCTTCTATTCTATTAAATGTTGCCTTTTTTCAATTCTTCTACGGCATAGTTGGCTGCACGTGCCGTTAATGCCATGTACGTGAGGGATGGATTTTGACAAGCACTCGATGTCATACACGCGCCATCGGTTACAAATACATTTTTCGCATCCCATATCTGATTATGCTCGTTTAACACAGATGTCTTTGGATCTTTGCCCATGCGTGCGCTTCCCATCTCATGAATGCCCTGACCGATCGCATAATTTTTATCCCAGGTAGTGATATTTTTGACACCGGCAGCCTCAAACATGGCTACCAGTTCTTTAATGATATCCTTACGCATATTTAGCTCATTCTCTTTTAAACCCGCGTCCATGGCTAGTACAGGCAGTCCCCATTTGTCTTTCACACTTTTATCAAGCGTTATCTTATTATCGTGGTAAGGCAATATTTCGCCAAAGCCGGTTGCTCCGATATGCCATGCTCCCGGCTCAGTCAGCGCTTCTTTAAAATCTGCACCAATATTCATTTCAGCTATTTCGCGGCTCCATCCCTCTCTGCTTGCACTTCCCTGGTAACCGTAACCTCTAAGGAAATTTCGTTTATCACCAAACAAGTTGACAAAACGGGGGATGTAAAAGCCATTTGCCCTGCGACCGAAGTAGTATTTGTCTTCATAACCTTCCATAGTCCCTTGCGCGCCGAGCATATAATGGTGATCCATAATATTGTGTCCCAACTCACCGCTGCTGCTACCTAAACCTTCGGGCCATACTTCGGTTGCTGTATTCATCAAAACCCATGCGCTATTGAGGCTTGAGGCGTTAAGGAAAACTATTTTCGAAAAGAATTCATAAGTTTTATTTGTTTCTGCATCAAGCACTTCAACTCCTTTCGCTTTCCTAGTATCTTTATCGTACAATATTTTGGTCACAATTGACCATGGCCTTACGGTAAGATTGCCTGTTGCAACCGCAGCCGGCAGAGTGGATGACTGGGTACTGAAATAGCCGCCGAAAGGACAGCCTTCCCAGCAACGATTCCTAAATTGGCATTGTGTTCTGCCCGGGAAAGGAGCCGTAATGTGGGCTACACGCCCTATGAACATGTGCCGCTGATTTTTATAAAAAGCTTTTATTCGTGATGCAACGTCTTTTTCTACACAATTGAGCTCCATCGGAGGTAAGAATTGTCCATCGGGCAAATGAGGCAAGCCTTCTTTTGATCCGCTAATACCCGCAAATTTCTCTACATGATCATACCATGGCGCCAGATCTTTATAACGAATAGGCCAATCAACAGCTATTCCGTCTTTCAAATTCGCCTCAAAATCGAAATCGCTCCAACGATAAGTTTGTCTGCCCCATAAGGTGGACCTGCCCCCTAATTGGTAGGAGCGCCACCACGTAAATGGTCTTACTTCAACATAAGGGCATTCTTTTTCATTTACCCACTTATCCATAAGAGGTTCCTGGGCAGCGGTTCCGTACATGGCCCAATCACGTGATATCACCGGGTTATCCTTTTTTTGCTGCAATGTTGCTGCCCCCCTATGTTTAAATTCCCATGGGTTTTTGTTTGCGGTAACATAATCTTTGATATGTTCATAATTACGCCCACGTTCAAGCATTAAGACTTTCAGGCCTTTTTCAGTTAATTCCTTTGCAGCCCAACCACCGCTGATACCAGAACCGATAACAATGGCATCATAAGTATTTTGTGTTTTGGATTTATTGTTTATATGAAGTGTATCCGCCATGATTTAATTTTTTGAGTTTAAAATGTCTTTATTTAACTTCTGGTTCCTTAACCAGCACCTGTGTTTTATCATTATTTTTAGCGGCGATCAGGAGCTTGCTCTTTCCGGCTTTGATCTCTTTCAGATCACGCAGTGCACCTTTGATCACTATA
>Ga0207647_10002215_pt1 | contig 14816 bp, 8 predicted proteins | sample KBSCornC2_FD_184295 | JGI IMG/M metagenome (GOLD analysis project Ga0207647, IMG submission 184295) | Corn rhizosphere microbial communities from Kellogg Biological Station, Michigan, USA - C2 (SPAdes) (version 2) | ecosystem: Host-associated > Plants > Roots > Rhizosphere ...
GTCGAGCTGAAAGCATCGCCGAAAGAAGTCGCGGCCACTTCAGACATTGTCAGCGTTCACCTCGCGCTGAATCCGGAAACCAAACATTTCCTCGACACTGATTTTTTCAACGCGATGCAGGAAGGTGCTTACTTCATCAACACTGCACGCGGCGAGGTGGTCGACCAGCAGGCACTCATTACAGCCATGAGGAATCGTGGTATTCGCGCTGGTCTCGACGTCTATGCGCTGGAACCAACCAGCAGTGCCGGAGAGTTTCACGACGAGATCGTTAAAGAAGAAGGACTCTACGGGACACATCACGTCGGCGCCTCGACAGATCAGGCACAGGAAGCGATTGCGGCTGAGACGGTACGGATAGTTCGGGAGTTCAAAGAAACCGGCAAGGTGCCGAATGTCGTAAACCTGGCGCGCCAAACGCCGGCGACACACCGGCTCGTCGTCCGTCATCTCGATCGACCGGGGGTGCTTGCAGGTGTGCTCGATGCAATTAAAGCGGAACACATCAACGTTCAGGAAATGGAGAACATCGTTTTCGAAGGCGCCGCTGCGGCGGTGGCCCGCATCAACCTCGACAATGCGCCGGCAAAAGAGAATCTTCAAAAGCTCCAGGCAAACAACCCTAATATTATTGAGTTGGATCTGCTCGAATTGAAATAGGTCGTATCGGTCCAATAGGACCTATACTGTTTTCATGAACACAACCCTCATTACTGGAGCATCGTCAGGCATCGGAGCGGCATTTGCCCGCAAGCTCGCGGCGCTCGGCAGAAACGTATTGCTGGTTGCACGCTCGGAAGACAAGCTCATCGCGTTGTGCAACGAGTTGGGCCGTCTGACCTCTATTCGCGCTCAGTACGTAGCGCTCGATCTGGAGCAACCTGACGCCGCGGCGCAGTTGTTTGAAGAGACACAAAAGCGAGAGCTCGAGATCGACATGCTCATCAACAACGCTGGCTTCGGCTCGATGGGCGACTTCGCCAAACTCGATCTCAATCGCGAGCTCGAAATGCTTCAGCTCAACATCAGAGCCCTCGTCGATCTGACGCATCGTTTTCTGCTGCCGATGCGCGAACGAAAGCGCGGCACGATCATCAATGTCGCTTCGACCGCCGCCTTCCAGGCTGTTCCATACATGGCCACGTATGCGGCAACGAAGGCATTCGTGCTTTCGTTTTCCGAAGCACTTTGGGATGAGAACCGCGCGCACGGCGTACACGTGATGGCGTTGTGTCCGGGAGTCACGGAAACAAATTTCTTCGAGGCCGCGAAAATCGGTCGTCCGCCGATGCGTACTATTCAAACGGCGGAGGAAGTGGTCGAAGCCGCACTGCGTGGGTTGTCGCGTCAAAAGAGTGTGGTCATTTCGGGTTGGACCAACTGGCTCACGGTTGAAGCGGAACGCTTCGTGCCGCGTTCGACTGTGACAAAGGTGGCAGGTAAAGCTTTGCGTTCACGCTTCGAGTAACACGGATGAACGCGGATTGGGTGACGGATTTATCAAATAGGTGAGAGTAAACAAATGACGGAAAGAATTTTTAACTTTAGCGCTGGGCCGGCGGTTTTGCCGGTGCCTGTTTTGGAAGAAGCTCAACGCGACATGGTCAGCTTGCCGGGTGTCGGGATGTCGGTGATGGAAATCAGTCACCGGTCCAAAACCTTTGACGAGATCATTGCTCGAACTGAAGCGAGCTTGCGCGGACTTCTCAAAATTCCCGAGAACTATCACGTGCTCTTTCTGCAGGGCGGCGCGAGTTTGCAGTTTTCGATGATACCGATGAATTTTCTGCAGGCCGACGGCAGCGCTGATTACATCCTGACGGGCAGCTGGGGCAAGAAGGCGCTGAAGGAAGCGAAGAAAGTCGGCGGCGTGAACGTTGCCGCTACGATGGCCGATGGTGGCTTCACACGCTGCCCGTCGCGTGACGAGATTAGTTTGAGTCCACACGCCGCTTACGTTCACATCACGAGTAATGAAACGATCGAAGGCGTGCAGTGGAAACGTGAACCCGACGTTGGCACTGTCCCACTAGTCTGCGACGCATCGTCTGACATCCTGTCGCGCGAACTCGACGTCAATAAGTACGCAATCATCTACGCAGGCGCGCAGAAGAACATGGGCCCGAGCGGCGTGACGCTTGTGATCCTGCGTGACGACTTGCTGCAACGCATTCCCGAAAACATGCCGACGATGCTCGACTATCGTATTCACGTCGAAAACAAGTCGCTTTACAACACGCCGAACACGTGGGGCATTTACATCATGGGACTCGTCTGCAAGTGGCTAGAGGATCAGGGTGGCCTCGCCGGCATGGAAGAGTTGAACGATGCGAAGGCCCAATTGCTTTATGACGCGATCGACGCGACCGATTTCTATCGCGGTCACGCAGACATGGATTGTCGTTCGCCGATGAACGTCACATTTCGTTTGCCGGGTGAAGAGCTCGATAAGAAATTCGTCAGCGAAGCCACGGCGCAGGGGCTCGATGGTTTGAAGGGGCATCGATCCGTTGGCGGCATCAGGGCGTCAATTTACAACGCTTTTCCGCGTTCGGGAGTCGAGGCGCTGGTGTCGTTCATGAAAGACTTCGAACGCCGCAATGGCTAATCCACAGATTACACGGATTAATTCTGTAATCTGCGTAATCTGCGGATGAATATTCTTAGTTTCAAAATCTCATCGGAATGTGCGGGTTCTCGCCTCGATGCATATCTCGCCTCACAGATCGAAGGCTGGAGTCGCGCTCGTCTGCAACGTTTGATCGAGAACGAAGACGTACTCGTCAACGGTAAAGCCTCGAAGCCTTCCTACAAGCTGCGTGAACATGATGAAGTTGAAGTCGAGCTGATCGCGCCTGCTACGGAAGCGTTCGCACCGGAAAATATTCCAATCGAGATTGTTTACGAAGATGAGACTCTTGTGGTGGTAAACAAGCCTGCTGGTCTCGTGGTCCACCCTGCGGCAGGCGTACCTTCCGGCACACTCGCCAACGCGCTCGCATATCACTTTCAAAGTCTTCCCGGTGGCGTGCGACCGGGTCTCGTTCATCGTCTCGATCGCGATACTTCAGGGTTGTTGGTTGTTGCAAAGACTGAAAGCGCGCTCGAGAATCTGTCTGATCAGTTTCGCGATCGTACGGTTTACAAGTCGTACGTCGCGCTGGTTCATGGACGTTTGGCGTCAAACTCCGGAAAGATCGATCAGCCGCTGGCACGCGATCCGACGAACCGGACGCGGATGGCCGTGGTCCGTAACGGCCGAAATGCGTTGACGCTCTATCGGCTGCGTCGCGGATTCGATCGGTTCACGCTCCTCGACGTTGAGCTAAAAACTGGAAGAACGCATCAGATTAGAGTGCATCTCGCATGGTTGAAACATCCGGTTGTAGGTGATGAAACTTACGGCGCGGGTCGCGACAACACAATCCAGGATGCACGCCTCCGCGCCCGCGTGCGCAGTCTCAATCGCCAGTTCCTGCACGCGGAGAAACTAGCGTTTACGCATCCGGAGACAGGTGAGTGGGTGAAGTTTGAATCGCCGTTGCCGGAGAAGTTATCGGAATTACTCGCAGTGTTAGAGACGTAGCGATTTCACGCTTATGGCATGGGTTCGAAACGCTTGATGAGTTGCTTGAACCGTTCATCACTGCGGAGCCCGTCGTACATCGGCTCAATTCTGATCAGCACAAGCCCCGGATGCCGCGCTTCGAAGGCGTGATTCAAATACTCAATCGCCTTATCTTTGTCCTTCAGCCCGGCATAGACATTCGCGAAATACAACCCGGTAACATACCGTCGCTTTGACAACGCCTCGAGCTGATTGAGTATCGCGCGCGCCTCGGCCTGCTTCCCTGCCATCCCATACGCAAACCCGAGCGACGCCGACGCCTCGGTCTCAGCTTCTATCACCTCGTCGGGTATCCGTCCATTCGCCGGCGCCTTGATCAATTTCCGTAGCTCAACAATCGCATCGTCATACATTCCCTTCTGCACGTACGCCAACGCCAGATAGTGACGCGCAACCCAAAAGTCCGGATCGCTCTGAAGCGTCAGTTTGTATTTCGCGATCGCATCGTCGTAGTTGTATTCGTAGTATGAATACAGCCCCGTGTTTGAGCTGATGATCGGCGACAGCGGATCGAGCTTGTGAGCTTCCTCGATCTCTGCTTTTGCCAAACTGAATTTTCCCATCTGCATGAGGTACGAGGCATACCACTGATGCGCAGTCGGGTATTTTGGATTCAACTTCAACGCCTGTTGGAAGTCGCTTTGTGCTCCAAACCAATCCCAGTCGTACGCGAGCCGGACAAACGCGCGTGATGTGTAAGCTTCAGCGAGCGTCGGATCCGCGTCGACAGCTTTCTGCGCGGCGGCTTTCGCTTTCGGCATTTCATCGACGGGTTTCGCCACACCAATATCGGAAAGAAGAGCGTAGGAATCGGCGAGTCCGGAGAAAGCAAGCGCGAAAGTCGGATCCTTCTCCTCCGCGCGTTTGAAGTAATCGATTCCGTTACGAAATCCCTCTTCGTTGCGCTTGTTCCAGAAGTATCTGCCTTTCAAGTAAAGCTGGTACGCCTCGGCGTCTTTGGTGTAACGCCTAGCCAGCTTCTCCTGGTCCTCGCCTGACAGTCGCAGCCGCAAACTCTCCGAGATCTTCTTTGACACTTCGTCCTGAACCGACAAGATGTCGGCAAGACTACTGTTGTATTCCGCGCCCCAAAGCTGCGAGCCGTCGTCGACTTTAATCAGTTCTGTTTTGATCACGAGACGATCGTCGAGCTTGATGAGTCGTCCGGTAAGAACTGCTCCTACGTTCAGATTTCGGCCGGCTTCCACCGGATCGAGGTTCGCGCCCTTGAAACGAAACGCTGCATTGCGCGACATCACCTTCAGATTTGGCAGTTGTGAAAGACTGTTGATGATGCTTTCGGTCAGACCGTCAGACAGATATTCAGCATTCGGATCCTTACTGTCATTAACGAACGGCAGGATAGCTACAGAATTGATGGGGCGTGAAGATGACGACACAAAGTAAACCGCCGCGGCTATAGCCAACACCGCCAGCAGTCCAACCACTCCGTATTCAAACCATCTTTTCTGCGACTTTGAATCGACCGGCGCCGTGCTGGAAACGGGTGGCTGATCCGTGACAGTGTCGACCTGCGATCGAACTGCTGTCGACGTTGACGGTCGTATTTCGGATTGCGTGACCGATGCAGTGTTTCTAATCAACTCAGGATTATCGGTAACATGAAGCTCGTCTCTGAGCTGTTCGAGATCGAGTTTTAGATCCGTGATCGTCTGGTAACGTTTGAATCTATCTTTCGCGAGCGCCTTGGCAACGATTCGCTCGAGCTGGCGCGGCACGTTGGGCACATGATGCACGAGCGGCAGCGGCTCGTGATCGATGATCGACACGCGCGTGTGACTGTCAGTCTTGCCTTTAAACGGCGGCTCTCCAGCGACCATTTCATAGAGCACCACTCCCAAACTAAAAACGTCTGTACGTTCGTCAATATTTTCACCGAGCGCTTGTTCGGGCGACATATAGCCCGTGGTTCCCATGATGGCGCCGGGATTAGTCACTGTGATTGGAATCGTGACGGCGTCCGGATCTGCGCTTGAATTTTCGCGATCCGTCAGTTTTGCCAGACCGAAGTCCAGCACCTTCACGAAGCGGTCGCGGACGAATTTGTCCTGCCGGAACATGATGTTTTCAGGTTTGATGTCGCGGTGAACAATGCCTTCGGCGTGCGCGGCCTCGAGTGCCATTGCGATCTGGATACCGATGCCGAGTGACTCATCGAGCTTCAATGGACCACGCCAGAGACAATGGCGCAGAGTTTCACCATCGATGTATTCAGTGGCGATGTAGTAACTATTTTCCGACTCGCCGATCTCGAAGACGGTGAGAATGTTCGGATGATTGAGCGCGAGAACCGCGCGTGCTTCCTGTTTGAAACGCCGCAGACGGCTTTCAGAGGTCGTCAGCTCGTGCGGTAACACCTTGAGAGCGACCTTGCGGCTGTGTTGTTTCGTGTCTTCAGCAAGGAAGACTTCACCCATGCCACCCTTGCCCAGTCTGCGTAAGATGCGATAATGGGCGATGTACTCAGGTAGTGAATTGGTGCCGGCGGTGTCTGAGTTGTTGGGGCGGTCGGGCATGAAGGCGATTACTTGCGCGACTTAGTTGGGCCGTGAACAATTTCGAGAGCATTGTAGCACTCTGCAACTCAATAGGACTTATAAGTCTAATAGGACATATACGTCCTATAGCTTATGATCGCGGGCGCATATCACCCGGAAAGGGCAACAAGTTCGGGATCGAAAGCATCGAAACGCCGGTCCCAGTAGACTGCGGTCAGCTCCCGAACCATAATCCAAGTAGCATGTCAGCACGTATAACATCATTTTTATTCAAATATTTGTCGGTAGCTGTCATTAGTCTCGCGACCGCGTTATCCGTTTCTGCGCAGAAGCCAAAGGCGTCTCCGTCACCTACGCCTTCGACGGAAAATCCGCAGGGTATTGAAAAAATCGCGATTCGCCGCGTGCGTCTGCCCATCACGGTAACGGACAAAAAAGGAAACTTCGTACCCGGACTCGCAAAAGGCGATTTCACGATTCTCGAAGACAGAATTCCGCAAACAATCGAGACTTTCTCGGACGATCTTTCGCAAACCACGCCGCTCTACGTCGCAGTGTTGATGGATACGTCGCCGTCAACTGCCGGCAAACTGAAGTTTCAGCAGGAGTCGGCCATGAACTTTATTCAAACGGTGATAAAGCCGCGGAAGGATCGGGTTCTGTTTGCAACGTTCGACGATCAGATCAATTTACTGCAGGACTTCACTGACAAACTCGATCTGCTCGACAAGGCGGTATACGGCGTTAAGAAGATGGGGACGCAAACCGCGCTCTTCGATGCGGTGTGGCAGTTTTGCGATGAGAAGATGCGTTCAGTTCCCGGCCGCCGCGTGTTGCTGATTGTCACCGACGGTGAAGACACTTACAGCCGTGCGAATATTCGCGATGCAGTCGACATCGCTCAACGCACCGAGACGACCATCTTTGCCATTTCAACCAAAGCCGGTTTTCTGGGGACGGTGCCGGGTGTCGAGGCCGGCCAGGTCGCAGATAAAAAGGACAAGGATCTGCTGACACTCGCTGAAGAAACCGGTGGCACTGCTTTTTTTACCGGAGATATGCTCTCCCTCGAACGCTCGTTCACGAAAATTTCAAAAGAACTGCGAGCGCAGTACCTTGTCACTTATAACCCGACAAACAAGAGTTACGACGGGTCGTTCAGAAAGATCGATGTGAAGCTGTCCGATGGACACAACGATCTGAAGGTGAGAACCAAACGAGGTTACAAAGCGATCGCCGACAGCGTAGCGCAATAAGGAGTTTTGGAAGTACGATGCAATATCGGGAAGTTAGTCGTCCAGTAGTGTTGTTGGTTTTCGTTTTTCTGCTCTTGTGCGGAGGAATAGCTACTCGCACATTGTCGGCAAAGAACGAGAACAGCCAACAGAGTGCTACCGCTTATGCATCGCCATCGCCGACGCCGCGCAATCGCGAGGAAGTGCCACAGGACTCTGACGAAGTAGTCAAAGTCGAAACCAATCTCACCAACATCTTCTTCACTGCGGCCGACAAAAACAAACGCTTCATCAGCGACCTCAAAGCCGAGGACATTCGCATACTTGAAGACGGTCAACCACAGGATATTTTCACGTTTCAACAGAATATAGATCTTCCGCTCTCTCTCGCGATTCTGATCGACACAAGCGCCTCCGAAGAACGCACTCTGCCCGATGAGAAGGAAGCTGCTCGCGCGTTTCTCGAGAATATTCTGCGGCCACAGAAGGACGAAGCTTCAGTTGTTTCGTTTACTGGTGAAGTAACTCTCGAACAGGGCTTCACCGGAAGTCTCGATCGACTCAGGCGAGCGATCGATCATGTGGAGTTTGTTCCGCCATCGGGATATATCGGCGGCGGAGTGGTCGTTAACGGAACGCCTCCCATTTCCGGAACCAATCAGAGTTTGGCAGGTTCAACTGCAATCTGGGACGCGGTCTGGGCGACGTCCGAAGAGTTAATGGTTCAATCCGCGGAACACACACGTCGCGCCATCATTCTTCTGACAGACGGTGTCGACACCAGCAGCCAGATGAAGATGCATGACGCGATCGATCGCGCCCAGAAATCCGACGCGCTGATCTATGCTATCGGCATCGGCGACCGCTATTCGTTCAACGTCAATGAAGGTGACCTCCGGAAGATCGCTGAGAAGACCGGCGGCCGCGCTTATTTCCCCAAGCATGAACGGGACTTGCGCGACGCCTTCACCCAGATTCAGCGCGATCTCCGCGAACAATATCTCGTGGCATACTCGCCAACGAATAAGGCTCGTGACGGCTCATACCGGAAGATCGAGATCCAGGTTGTAAACCCGGCTCTGAAGCAGCAAGAGCTCAAACTGAACTACCGCGCGGGCTATTTCGCCAAGACAGGCGGTCCTCAACCACCCCCGGCAACCCGAAAACGCGTTCAATAACCCCGGATCAGACAGATTTGCGGACGATCTGCGCAGATCTGTCTTAAATCTGTGTAATCCATGTCCAAACCTGTTATACTGCAGCGGCCAGCGCGTTCGCCATATGGCTCTGTAAGAAACTCCCACACCAAATCTCCGTTGTACCTCCCGAGGTTTTCTTACTCGATACGCCCGACTGACAGACTGAATGAGAACAAGCACCTCAGAGCGGGGCCGAGTCCTGATTGTCGATGACGATCGGAAGATCCTCGATCTGCTTGTCGACCTTCTTGAATTGGAAGGTTACCTGGTCTCGACCGCTTCTGATGGCGCCCAAGCCATCGAACTCGCGCGTTCGTTCGACCCCGACCTGATAGTCAGCGACGTCGTGATGCCGGTGCTGGGCGGACTCGAACTCTGCCGCCGTTTGAAAGAAGACGCCCGGACGGCCTACATCCCGGTAATGCTCATCAGCGGCCTCATTCCTTCCGACGATGGCGGCATACAGGGTTTGCACGCCGGTGCTGACGACTACATCGATCTGCCGTTCCGAAATGAAGAGCTGCTGGTTAAGGTCGCTCGTCTGGTCGAACGGCATCGCATCGAAGGCGCATTAAAAGAGAGTGAAGAGCGTTATCGCAGTCTCGTCGAACTGTCGCCGGACGCCATCGTGGTTCACCATGAAGGGAAGTTCACTTACGTCAATCCAGCCGCAGTGAAACTTTGGGGCGCCTCCTCACCCGAAGATCTGATCGGCAGGTCGGTTCTCGACGTCGTCCATCCCGATTACGTTGACCACGTCAAAGAAGGCATCGACTACATTCAAACATTTCAAGTGCCGACGACGCTTGCAGAACAGAAGTATCTCAGGCTCGACGGATCCGTGATCGACGTCGAAGTGACAGGCCTGCCTTTCACTGCTGAAGGCAAATCGGCGGTGTTGTCAGTCATCCGAGACATCACTGAAAAGAAACAGGCGCGCGAGGCGCTGCGAAAAGCAGAGAAACGTCTGCGAACCGTCGTCGGCAGTGCGCCACTCATTCTTTTTGCAACTGACAAAAACGGTACCTTCACACTCTGCGAAGGCGAAGGACTGAAGAGTCTCTCACTTGAACCTGGCGAACTCGTGGGCAAGTCAGTGTTCGACGTTTACGCCGACAGCCCGAAAGTCGGGGAGAACATCAGGCGTGCGTTGAATGGAGAATCGTTTACGTCAGCAGTAGATGTCAGCGGACTTGTTTACGACGTGCGTTATTCGCCACTCACCGACGACCGCGACAACGTTTTGGGTGTTATCGGCGTGGCGACCGACATCACCGAACAACGCCGTGCTGAGGCGTCGATCAGGGAGAGCGAAGAGCGTTATCGAGAGCTCTTCGAAAACGCTAACGACATCATCTACACGCACGATCTTCAGGGTAACTTTACTTCGCTCAATCGCAGCGGTGAACGAATCACGGAATACTCACGTGAGGAAGCGGCGTTGATGAATGTTGCTGACGTCATTGCGCCTGAGTATTTGAAACTCGCGCGCGAGATGATCGCGCACAAGGCGAGTGAGAAAGTATCGACGGTTTATGAGATCGATATCATTTCGAAGCACGGGCGTCGTGTTCGTCTCGAAGTCAGTACACGACTGATCTTTAGCGATGGCAAACCGGTTGGGGTACAGGGAATCGGGCGCGATCTGACAGAGCGCAAACATTCCGAAGAAGCGTTGCGCGAGAGTCAGGCGTACCTGGCCCAACAGGCACAGCGCGAGGCGATGACGCATCGCATCTCTCAGGCGATTCGCTGTTCGCTCGATAGTCGCGAGATCTATCAAACCGCCGTTAAAGAATTGGGTTCGTATTTGAGGGTGGATCGCTGTTCTTTGTTCATGCGTGACGACCGCGCAAAGTGCGCCACGAACGTCGCCGAGTATCATGCTACAGGAGTTGAACCGGCGGCCTCCGATTTTGCCCTGAGCCATCTGCAATCACTGATTGCGGCGCTCGACACGACGGGTGTTTTGCCTTTCACAGATGCCGCGAAAGAAGAGCGCATAACCGATCTCTACCAGAACATTCTTTCGAAAGCGAACGTGAAGTCGATCATGTACGTGGCCATCCGTGTTGGCGATGATGTTCCGGCGGCGTTCGCCCTTTCGACGACAAAGCAAGTCAGGCAATGGAATGAAGCCGACATCGCGCTCGCAAAAGCAATTGCAGATCAAACCGGAATCGCAATCCGACAAGCCGAGCTTTATCAGCAAGCTGAGGCTACTTCAATACGTGAAGCCCTCGTGAATCGTTTGACGATGGCTATTCGGGCGTCGCTGAGTTTGGGTGAAGTTCTGAGTACCGCCACCGTCGAACTCGGTCGCGCTCTTAATACTTCGCGAGTTCATCTATTCCTGTTAGACAGCGAAGGTGTAAGTCCACCGATCGAACACGAATATCTCGCGCCCGGCGTCCGCAGTATCAAACACGTCGACATCGACTACAACGATCCGATTGCACGGCGGCTCTCCAACTCTCTCGAGCCGCTGATCGTCGATGACGCCGTTAACTACGGCGATTCATCGAACGCGTTGAGCGAGTACGTTCGGGAACAAGCTCAACGACTCGATATCCGTTCCGCCATCAACTATCCACTGATCGTGAAAGGACAGTTTCGGGGCGTTTTGTGCATTCACCAAACCGATCGCAAACGCCTCTGGGCGGAAGACGAAGTCACGCTTGTCGAAGCACTCGCGGAACGACTAGCCATCGGTATCGCCCAGGCCGAATTGTTCGAAATGGTGGCGCGTGGAAAGACCGAGTGGGAAACAACCTTCGATGCGATGTCGGACGGCATCTTCATCTTCGATCGTGCCGGCGAGTTGAAGCGGGTCAATCGCGCGGGCGCCGCGATGGAAGCCGTTCATCCCCGATTGCTACTCGGCAGGCAGTGCTGCGACATCCTGCGAACCAGCGAAGAAGACGAAGCCTGTGTGGTGGAGAAAGCCCTCGAAACGGGTCGCAGTGTGACGATCGAGATCACTCCGAATCGTCTCAATCGTCCGTTGCTGGTTTCGGTTGAGCCGATCTTTGAGGAAAACAATCAGGCAGTCGCGGTGGTGTGTACCGCACGCGATCTCTCCGATTTGCGTAAGGTGCAGGCAGTCGCGCGTGAACATCAATCGTTGCTCACGAATATTCTCGAAAGCGCGCGCGAGTCGATCTATGCGGTCGATACGGATGGGAACTTCAAGTGGTGCAACACGGCGACGTTGAAGGGCTTGGGTTATCAACGCAGCAACTTTATCGGGCGTCCGTTGCTGAGCATGGTCTACGAAGCCGACCGCGACCTCGTGCGCGAGAAACTCGACGCCGCGTTGCAGGGAGTGCCGCAAACTTACGAAATGCGTTACTTCGCACACGACGGACAACTGCGATACGCGCGCGTCGACAACTCGCCGCTCGTAGTTGAGGGACGAACTACCGGCGTGCTGGGCATTGCGCGCGACATCACCGAGCAAAAGGAAGAACGCGAACGGGCTGCGCGAGCAGACAAATTGCGCGCACTGGGCCAGCTCGCATCCGGTGTCGCTCACGATTTCAACAACTCACTGGCTGCCATTCTCGGTCGCGCACAACTGCTGCGACGCCAGATCGGTGAACCGGCGTTGGTACGAAATCTCGACATTATTCAAACTGCGGCTGAAGATGCTGCGGCCACGGTACGTCGCATTCAGACATTCGCGCGCAAATCCGCGGTGAAGGAATTTGAGCTCGTCGATGTCGCCGGACTACTCAACGACGCAATCGAGATAACTCGAACTCGATGGCAAAACGAAGCGCGTATTCGCGGGCTTGAATATGACGTAAGGCTCAACACCGAGCAGGGACAGTTCACGTATGGAAGTGCTTCTGAACTGCGCGAAGTCTTCGTCAACATGATCGTGAATGCTGTCGACGCAATGCCGCGTGGCGGAAAATTGTTGATAACCTGCCGTCGAAAAGATGAAAGACTCCAACTGCATTTCAGTGACAACGGAATGGGAATGCCTGACGACGTGCAACAGAAGATATTCGAGCCGTTCTTCTCGACTAAAGGCGCGCACGGAACAGGCCTCGGTTTGTCCGTAAGCTACAGCATTATCGAACGACATTCCGGATCGATCAGCGTTGTCTCCAAACCTGGCGCCGGCACCAACTTCACGATCGACTTGCCGTCAGTCGCCGCCGAAACGTCGTCGCAAGATCTTTCAACTGAACTGAGCGACGAACTGACGCTGAAGATTCTCGTCGTTGATGATGAAGAACCCGTAAGAGAAACACTCGCTGAGATGCTGGTCGCCGTCAATCACCAGGTTGAACTGGCTGGCAGCGGTCAGGAAGCGGTCGAAAAACTGCGGAGAGGTGGTTTTGACTTCGTCTTCACCGATCTGGCGATGCCTGAAATGGACGGCTGGGAGACCGCGCGCGTGATTCGAAAACACTGGCCTGGTCTGAAGATTGTTCTGGTAACGGGTTATGGTCCAACAACCACCCCGCCGCCAGGTGAAGAAGATCTGGTCGACGCCATCATCGGGAAGCCTTTCGACTTCGCCCAAGTCGGCTTTACACTTAACACTCTAAGCAGAGAACTTTGCCACAGATAACGCGGATGGGAAAGATCGAGCTTTCCAATCCGCGTTTATCTGTGTCTCCTAGTTGAAGTTCATAATTCCGGCGCTGGCAGTAAATCCTACTCCAAATCCAACCACCATCGTCGGGCCTGACCATTCGTCTTTCTCAGCCAACATAAAGCCGGTCGATGCGCTCGAGAGATTGCCATAACGTTCCAGCACCTGGTAGGAGCCGTGAACTTTTGCTGAATCGGGGTTCAGATCGAGTTGAGAACAAACGCCGTCGAGAATCTTCTTGCTGCCAGTGTGAATCAGGCAATCGTCTACTTCCGCCATATCAGACACTGGTGAATCGGGATGTCGCAGAACATTCTTGACAGTGGTCACTGCGTAATGCGCACCGCGCGTGGGAACACTCGGCTGCATGAAGTACTGCGGCCTTCCTTTCAGGAAGGGATGTGAGCTGTTGCTGACCATCGTGAGCAGATTCATGTCGTTAGGCTGGTCGTTGGTCAGGTGGGAGATTGGTCCGAACGCGGGCTTTCCTTCTTCATTGCCTACCAGCAGGGCCACCGCGCCGTCCCCGAAAAGCATAGATTGGATTACGAAGGTGGTATCCAACCTTTGTTGTTCAAATTGATCGGGATCAAGCCTCCGCTCCTTCCTCAGTCTGATGATTTCGCGGTAACCGGAATACTCATCACGGAGCAACGGAGCAACGTATGGTGTGTGCGCTTCAGCCATCACCACGATTGCGAGTTTGCCGGGATTTGCAGCCAGGTACCACTGAGCAACTTCGATTGACTTGAGTAACACAGAACAACCTTGCGCTTGCATACTGACAGTTCGCAGGGACCTTGAGAGGAGTCCATGCGTTTTCCCCATGATCTCGGAAGCCAGACACGGCAACATCTGGTCAGGCGTGTTAGTTGCCGCGACGAGTAGGCCTATCCGATTTGGATCACCTCCCCATTCGTGGATACAGCGTTTGGTGGCCGCCACACCGAGCTCGGTAGTTGAACTGGTGGCTAGCTGCGGTTTGCCGCAAAGAAAGTCCGGATAATTTTCGAGAGTTGAATATCGTTGGTCTACCCCGAGAGCGCTGATGGTGTTGATCAGCTCTGGGGAGAGCTTGTGCATCAGACTGCCGACCAGTTCCGTGGTCTTGAAGGCATTCTGAGGCACTGAAGTAGCTGCGGATAACAGGTTGATCATTGTCGTTTTCTGCTCCAAAAGAAGAGGGGGATTTGCCGCGTCAGCCCTGACTCCCACTTAGGTCTGACGCCCACATTGCATTACAACCCCTGTGCCGCAACTTCCTGACCCTGCTGTTTTCTCGGAAAGTTCTTTGTTTGTGGAGTTTAGCGCGAGAAGACCATCGTCCGACGCTGCCCCTAGGATTTCGCCTCTTTGGATACCCGGTAACCACGTCCAAAAAACAGACAAAATACCTCAGTAATTTCACTGGGTTCCCTAAAGTCCTGTGATACGTGGATATACAGTTGGTTAAAGATTATCCAGAGCCCCAGAGCCCGGGCAGAAGTCCCCTTGGCCTCAAACTTGGACACAGTCAGAACCACCACGCGGTAGCGGGTGGGTGCGCAGCCTATTGAGAGCCTACGGCGTACCCACCCGCCACCGCGTGGTGGTTCTGACTGTGTCCAAGATTGTTATCGCAGCTGA
>Ga0207647_10002220_pt1 | contig 14798 bp, 14 predicted proteins | sample KBSCornC2_FD_184295 | JGI IMG/M metagenome (GOLD analysis project Ga0207647, IMG submission 184295) | Corn rhizosphere microbial communities from Kellogg Biological Station, Michigan, USA - C2 (SPAdes) (version 2) | ecosystem: Host-associated > Plants > Roots > Rhizosphere ...
GTGCTGGCGGACATCAGCTACGGCGGCGCGTTCTACGCCTCGGTCCCCGCGTCGCCCGTCGGCCTGTCCGTCACGCCGTCGTCGTACGCCGACCTGATCGCGATCGGCCGCGAGATCAAGTGGGCGCTCGACCCGGTCGCCGTACACCCGACGGATCCGCGCCTCAGCGGTCTGTACGGCACGATCCTGTACGACGATCTCGGCGACCTCGAGGACGGCCCGCACCAGCGCAACCTGGCAGTCTTCGCCGACGGCGAGGCGGACCGCTCCCCCTGCGGCTCCGGTACGTCGGCACGCCTCGCCCTGCTGCACGACGAGGGCCGTCTCGGACCGGGGCAGACGCTTCGCCACGACTCGATCGTCGGGACGACGTTCCTCGGCCGCGTTGTCGCGCAGACGCCGGACGGCGTCGTCACCGAGGTGGCTGGGGCGGCCTACCGGACCGGCACGGCGACGTTCAGCCTGGACCCGCGCGACCCGCTGGGCACAGGATTCACCCTCCGCTGATCTCAGATTGCGACCGTCGCCGGCGGCCGCGGCCGATAAGTTGGTCCTCATGATCTTCATCACCGCGAAGTTCCGCGTGAAGCCCGAGCACGCCGCCGACTGGCCGTCGATCACCGCCGACTTCACGGCGGCGACCCGCGCCGAGCCCGGCTGCCTGTGGTTCGACTGGTCCCGCTCCGTCGACGACGCGAACGAGTACGTCCTGGTCGAGGCCTTCGCCGACGACGAGGCCGCCACCCACCACGTCACCTCGGACCACTTCAAGGCGGCCCAGGAGCACCTCCCGCCGCACCTGGTGGAGACGCCCCGCATCGTCAACTTCAAACTCCCCCAGGACGACTGGTCAGAGCTCGGCGAACTCGCCGTCAAGTAAGTCAGGTCGCCGTCGAGAGGGCGGTGGCGATCACTGCCGCCGTCTGTTCCGGCGCCTCGTCCGGCAGCAGGAACACCGCGCCAGGGATGGTCACCAGTGTCACATTGGCCGCCGCATCGAGGGTGGCGCGCTCGGCGTCGGTGAGCCCACCATCGCCCTTCTCCGCGTGGACGACCCACACCGCGCTGCCCGACGTGGCCAACTGGGCGGCGTAGTCACGGTCGGCGGCGATGTAGTCGAGGTACGGGCCGCTCACCCGGACCGAATCGCCGGCCCTGTTCTGCTTGAGATCCTCGATGAGATCCCGCTTGTGCGGCTCAGGGATCTTGGCAAACCTCGCCACCAGCGGCAGCAGCCGGAGCAGGACGGCCATCGGCCAGCTCCCCAACCGCTGCGATGCCCGGACGACGGCGCGGAAGAACCCGGCCTCGTCCTCGGTCGTCAAGCTGATGCCGAGCAGGACGACCGGGCCGTGGAAGTGACCGGACAGCAGCATCTCCAGAGCAACGGTGGCGCCGTGCGAGAAGCCCACCAGCACGTCGCACCGGTGTTCCTTGGCCAGCATTCCCGCCGTACGGGCCAGTGCCGGGACGGACACGTCGCCGGTCAGCGGGGCCCCCGCCATACCCGGCATGGTGGTCGCCACCAGGCGAACCCCGGACAGCGCCTGATCAGCCATCACCAGGTCGAACGAGCGGGCAGCGTTGGCTCCACCCGGCAGGAGCAGGACCGCTCGGTCCGCATCGTCGGGGCCTACGGTCAGAATCTCCCAGGCTTCCCTCATGGCTACCACCCCTGACCTCAGGGTAGGTCTGGCTGGCAGGTCCTACTACTCACGGGCAGTTTCAGGCGGAGCAGGGCGCCGCTGCTGCGCGGTACGACTTCAGCTGTACCGCCATGAGCCTCGGCGACCTGCCGGACGATGGCCAGGCCCAGCCCGGATCCGGGATGCGCGCGGGCAGTTGGTGACCGATAGAAGCGGTCGAAGACGAACTCGAGGTCGCTGTCGGGGATGCCCGGACCGGCGTCCGCGACGTCGAGAGTGCCCTCCTTGACGCTGATCCGCACCTGGCCACCGGACGGGCTCCACTTCACGGCGTTGTCCACCAGGTTCGCGACGGCGCGTTCCAAGGCATCAGGGTCTCCATGGACAAGGGTGGGCGCGCAGGTCAGCTCGAACTCGATCTGCGTCGCCCGCCGCGTCGCGCGGGCCGCAACGCGCTCGGCGACCAGGTCCAGGCGGACATCTTCGGTATGGAAGGCGGGCTGGCCGTAGCGCGCCAGATCGACCAGGTCGTTGATCAGCGTTCTGAGTTCGCTCGCCTGGTCGAGCGCTTCAGCGGCGAGTTGCGGGGCCTGCGCGTCGGACAGGTCTTCGGCGAGCAGTTCGAGGTTCACGGTCAGGCTCGTCAGTGGTGTACGCAGTTCGTGTGAGGCGTCCGCCACCAGGCGGCGCTGGGCACCGACCGACTCGTCCAGCGCAGCGGTCATCCCGGCGAACGCGGAGCCGAGCCGCCCGATCTCGTCCTGACCGTCGGCCGGGATCGGGATCGCCAGGTCGCCGGTCGTGCGAATCAGTTCGACGGTCTCGGTCAGCCGCCGGACAGGCCGGAGGACGCGACGGGCAGCGAGCCGTGCGGCGACAGCGGCGAGGAGTCCGGCGGCCACGGTGGACGCGGCGAGCAGCCAGGCGAGTCGGCGCAGGGTGGGGGCAGGATCCGATTGCGGTATCGCTGTGCGCACCAGCGCGCCGGATGCGCCTGGGAATCTGGTCGTGTAGATGCGGTAGGCGACGTTGTTGTAGACCGCGTTGCGGAAGTAGGCAGCGGCGGTTCCGTTGGCGACGGCGACGTCGCGGTCTGTGAGGTCGACGAATTGGGCCGACGGCCCGGCCGTGACCGGGTCCGGCACGATCTGCAGCTGGGTGCTCCCGATTCCCAGCGGTACTGCCGGAAAGGCCCCCTCGTTCGACGTACCCCGGAACTTCTCCTTGATGGCCTTCGCGACATCCGGCGCCTGGCCTGCCGCCGTCACGAGCGAACTGTCGATCTGGCCGCGGAGGCCGTGTTCCACGGCTGGGTACAAGACCACCGAGACGAGTGCCAGTGCGGCTACGACGATGGACCCTCCGGCAATGGCCAGCCGGGTACGCAGGTTCACGGCTCCTCGCGCAGGACATATCCCAGGCCGCGCACCGTCTGGATCAATCTGCTGCCGCCGTCTGCCTCGAGTTTGCTTCGCAGGTAGCTGATGTAGACCCACAGCGCATTCGACTCCGGCCCGAAGTCGTAGCCCCACACGGACTCGAAGATCTGGGTCCGGCTCAGCACCCGGCGGGGATTGCGCAGGAACAGCTCGAGCAGGGACAGCTCAGTCTTGGTCAGCTCCAGGCGCCGGCCCGCGCGGGTGGCCTGGCGGCCGCTCAGGTCCAGGTCGACGTCGGTGAAGTGCAGCACCTCGGCTCTGGCGCCGCTGCGCCGCAGCAGTGCTCGAAGCCGGGCCCGCAGCTCCTCCAAAGCGAACGGCTTGGCCAAGTAGTCGTCCGCCCCCGCGTCGAGCCCGGCGACCCGGTCGGTGACCAGGTCCCGGGCCGTGAGCATCAGGATCGGTGTGTCGTACCCGCCCGAACGCAGCGTCCGGCAGACCTCGAGCCCGTTCGGCTCGGGCATCAGGACATCGAGCACCACTGCGTCCGGGCGGAACACGCCGTGCTCGGCGAGGGCAGACGTCCCATCAGCGACCGACGCGACGTCGTAACCGTCCCGGCCCAACGCATGCTCCAACGACCGCCGCACGGCCGGGTCGTCGTCCACGACAAGTATCCGCATGGTCGTCCATCCTCGCCGTCAATCATGAAGATTTCATGAGCTGAGCGACGCCGACTGTCAGCCGTTGTCCAGCGACTTCTTCAGATCCCCCAACGCGGAGTTCAACTGCTTGGCGCTGACCCCGAGCGAGGCGGCCATGTCGCGGAAGGACTTGGAGGTCGGAACGATCCCGCCGGGCGCCGATACCAGAGCAACCAGGGTGGCCTTCGCCTTCGCTCGACTGACGCCGAGTGCTGCCGCCAACCGGGCGGCCGCGGCGTCACTCGCGAACGGCGAGGTGCGCGGATCGTCCTTCTTGTGCTTGCCGTCCTTCTTGTCCTTGCTGTCCTTGCCGTCCTTCTTGTGCTCGCCGTGCTTGTCTCCCGGACGCTGGCGGCCGGGGTTCAGGAACAACGGCGCCACGGCGGCCTTGACCCGCGCGACCGGCAACCTCAGGTTCGCCGCGACCGCCGCGGCGAATGCATCCAGCGTGACCTTGGTCGAGCCACCCAGCGACATCTTGGCCGCGACGAGCGCGGCTTCGAGCCGATCGGCCGTCACCCCGAGCTGCGCCGCGATCTTGGCGATGTCGGTGTTCTTGCCCGGTTTGGCTTTCCCGTCCGACTTGACCGCGGCACCCGACTTCGCCGCGCCGGGTTTCGGGTCCGCCATCGCCGCCGGCGCCATACCGGTCGTGGCCAGCGCCGCAACCGTCACCGTCGCCACGAGCAGGTGTGCACGTTTCATCATCGTGATCCCTTTCGTCCCGCGCCGGACAGTCCCGGCGCCATGGACGACACACAACCGCCCCGCCCTCAGCCGCACTTTCAGCGAGCTTTAGAGCTCCCTTAGAAACCTCCACGGTGCCGAGGCCTGGCTGCGAGTACGGCGAGAAACAAAACGAAGGCCCGGTGTCCCGATCGGTCCCGAGCTCTCAACGCGTTTGGGTACGGATCTGGGTACGACGTCACCAACGATGAGGGGGCGATCCAGTCGCATCAAGCCCGGCCGGCGGCCAGAGATCATCCGGGTCCACCATGGATCTACGGCAGCCACCGAGCAGAAGGGAAGTACTCCGGCGGCGTCTTGAACCGCCGCGAGAATCCGAGCGGACGCCCCGATCGCACTCGGTGTCGTCCCGGGTGGGCATGGCCTGGATCTCGTACCTCGAAGCGGGCCTCCTCCAGTGGACGTACGCCGTACAAGACCTGACCCCCGAGTTGTCCCGCGCCCTGGGTGAGGACCTCACCCGCAGCGGGTGAGGAACTGACGCTCCGGACCTGCTGCAATGCGAATCGTAGCGCCTGTCGGATGCGCAGGTGAGGCCCGACCTGGGTGAGCCGGGCGGCGCGAGCGCTCATCACTGGGAGGAAATGGCCGTGGATGCGATAACGAATGACTTCGGGGAAGTTCTCCTGTGGAGCTTCTGGTTCTTCATCTGGATCGCCGCACTGATGGTGTGGTTCCGGTGCCTGTGGGACCTGTTCGGCGACCGCTCGCTCAGCGGTTGGGCCAAGGCCGGCTGGGCGATCCTGCTGATCCTCGTGCCGTGGCTGGGGGCACTGATCTACCTCATTGCTCGGGGCCGGAGCATGAACGAGCGGCAGCGGACGGCGGCTGCACGGATGCAGGCGGAGCAGGAGAAGTACATCCAGGAGGTTGCCAGCACGTCCAAGTCCAAGAGCCCGACCGACGAGATTGCCAGCGCCAAGGAACTGCTCGACTCCGGCACGATCACGCAAGAGGAGTACGAGTCCCTCAAGGCCAAGGCCCTCGCCTGACCACAACGGAACCAGCCCCTGACGGCGTCTCCGCAGGTCAGGGGCTGGTTGGTGCTGGTGGCGGGTGCAGGGTTCGCTCGCACACCGCCGCGAGCGCGACGGTGCCGGACCTCTGCCTCGCGACATTGCGGCTGCCTGTGGCACAAAGCTCGATGCGGCACGCGAAGCAGTACGCCGATACAAGCGCGGCCGGATTCCAGCCGAGTACTCCCCTGGCCGAACGTGGCAGGCGCGCAGGGAGGAAGCAGCACATGATCTGGACCCCGCCTCAACTCGGCGCGTTTCCACGGGTCGCCTTCGAGGACCGCTACCACTGAATGTGGGTGCTCGCAGCAACTACGGGAATGCGCCGATCCGAGCTGGCCGGCGTCGAGCGGAAGATGGTCGATCTCGACAACGGGACACTGACCATCGAGGACACACGGGTCGTGGTGCGCGGACGGGCCGAGGCATCTGACGGAAAGTCCGAATCGAGCCAGCGCGATATCTCGATCGACCTGATGGTCGGACCGGAAGGCCGGCCGCTGCCCCGCATTCGCCGGCACGACGTACGCCACACCTACGCGACCATGGCCCAGGACGCCGGACACAACATCAAGACGCTCAGCGAGCGGATCGGCCACGCAGATGTGACCGTGACGGGGAAGATCTACACCCACAAGTCGCGGCGTACGGACCGCGCCATGGCCGACGCGATGGGCGAGCTGATCGAGCGCCAGGCGACGAGCCGCCGGACGTATCGGCCGTCGCATCCTAGGAAGGCCGATGACAGAGAAAAACCGCAGGTCAGACCACATGACAAAGCGAAGGCCCGGACCTGATGGTCCGGGCCTTCTTCCGTAGCGGGGGCAGGATTTGAACCTGCGACCTCTGGGTTATGAGCCCAGCGAGCTACCGAGCTGCTCCACCCCGCGTCGTTGTGTCTTTAGTTTAGAGGATCTGGGCCGAGCAACCAAATCGGCCCCCGGCGCGGCTCCGGACCGGCGAAAACCCGTGTCTGTCGGGCACGTCCCGGCGTACCGTCCGAGTATGTCCCAATACGTCATCCGCCCGTTCGAGGAGGCTGATCTGCCGGCGGCGGCGGGCTTGCTCGCCGAGCGGCATCAGGAGCACCGCAAGCGTCACCCGCTGCTTCCTGCCGACTACGAGGACGAACAGCTCGCGCTCGTCGAAGTGACGGCCGCATGGGAGAGCGAGGGCGCGTCAGGCGCCGTGATGGTCGAGCACGGCGAACTGATCGGCTACATGCTCGCCGCACCGAAGCCCTCGCCGGTCTGGGGCCCGAACATCTGGGTGGAGGCCGCCGGTCACGCCGTCCGTGAGCCGGAACACATCCGCGACCTGTATGGCGCCGCCGCTGCCCAGTGGGTCGACGACGGTCGCACCGCGCACTACGTCCTGGTGCCCGACGACGCCGAGCTGATCGACGCGTGGTTCCGGCTGGCGTTCGGTTCGCAGCATGCGCACGCTGTGCGCCCAGTGCCCGAGTCTCCCCTCGCACCGCCGCCGGATCTCACCGTACGGCGTGCCGTCCGCGCGGACATCCCGGTACTCGCGGAGCTCGATCTCGCCCTGCCGCGTCATCAGAGCCTGTCGCCGGTGTTCTCGTCCGGCGAGATGCCGACGCTGGAGGAGGCGGTGGCGGACTGGGAGGAATCGATCGACGACCAGGACTACGCGACCTTCGTTGCCTCGTACAACGGTGAGGTCATCGGCTCGTCGGTCGGATGTTCGCTGGACAAGTCGAGTTCGCACAACGGTCTGGCGAAGCCCGACAACGCCGGCTTCCTCGGGTTCGCGGCCGTCCTGCCCGCGGCGCGCGGGCTCGGGGCCGGGCGCGCGCTGGGCGAGGCCGTGCTGCAGTGGTCGGCGGAGACCGGGTACACGTCGGTCGTGACGGACTGGCGGGTGACGAACCTGTTGTCGTCGCGGACGTGGCCGCGGCTCGGGTTCCGGCAGACGTTCCACCGGCTGCATCGCCTGATCGGGTACTGACGCCGGGTTTGTCCACAGATCCGGATTCGCCGGTCCGGACGCGGTGCGATCGCTGCATCTTCTTGGTCACGAACGGCGTCTCGCAGCAGGCGAGGCGCCGCCGATTCCAGGAGGCAGCCATGTCGCGTTCATCGCTTCGTTCCCGAGCCGTGCCGTCCGCCCGTCGTATCGTGACCGGGAGCGCGGTCGTCCTGGCCGCGCTCGCGCTCTCGACGACCGCCCCCGCCTCGGCCACTGGGTTCGCGCCTTCGTCGACGCACTCAGCAACTCACCCATCGACCGAGCAAAGGGCTGGCACCTTGGACGGCTTCGTGATCGAGAACCTCCCCGACGGCCTCGGCATGCCGAGCGACTTCGAGTACGAGTGGGAGGACGTGTCGTTCCACAGCCGGGTCTGGGAGACCGGACCGGATCCGGAGGGCGCGTTCAAGGTCGACCTGACCGTGAAGACCCTCCGCGGCGAGCGGCTGACCGACCTCGAAGCCGTCAAGGACTTCCTCGTCGAGTACGAGGAGAAGGAGCCGGGCGACTGGCAGCTCGTCCCGGTCAAGGTCGGTGGGTACGACGGTCTCCTCGCCGGCGACGAGGTGTTCTACTTCATCGAGCCCGGCGTCGCGGCCGAGGTGACGATCGATCACGAGCGTTTCACCGACGAGGATCTGGTCGACACCGCCGCCGGGTTCCACCCGGAGCCGACGACGTGATGCCGTAGGCAACCAAGCCGAGGCAGACGAAGGGGCGGCGACCCCGACTGCTGTCGGTGTCGCCGCCCCTGGAAGCCCGTGCGCTCAGCCTGTCGGTGAGCTCGGTGGGCTGGTTGGCGTCGGAGATGCGGGTGGACTCGACGGACTGCCGGACGGCGTGGCCGACGGCGTCGGCGTGGGCGTTCCCGCCGCGGCAGCGGCAGCCCTGTCGAGCGCCGCCTTCATCTGGTTCAGGTTGGTCTGGTAGCCGGCGAGGTCGCCCTTCGTCAGGGCTGCCTGCGCTCGTGTCCAGGCAGCCTGTGCGTCGGCGATGGCCTGCTTGACCGTCTGGTTCGGCTGTTGCGTAGGCGGTTTCTCGGTTCCTGGTGGCAGCTCACCGGTGTCGACGTTGGTCTTGAAGACCTTGTTGAGGGCTTCTTGCAGCGTTCCGCCGTAGGCCACGCCGTCACCGAACGACACCAGCACGTACCGCAGGACTGGATAGGTGCCCGCTCCGCTGGTCCGCACCGAGTACACCGGCTGGACGTAAAGCAGACCACCGCCGAGCGGCAGCGTCAGCAAGTTGCCGTACTGCGCTCTTGCGCCGCTGTTCGGCTGGTTGATCGGCAGCAACGCCTGTCTGATGCCTTCGTCGGTCTGGAACTTGTTGTAGACCTGCCCCGGACCGGGTATCTGCAGGTTCCCCGGCAATCGCAGCACCCGGAACTTGCCGTAGTCCGGTGAGGTCGCCTCGGCATCGACGGCAACGAATGCTGTGAGGTTCTCCCGTTCACCGTTCGGTACGTACACCGACGTCAGTGAGAACTTCGGCTCGGTCTGACCGGGCATCCGCAACGAGAGGTAGAAGGGAGGCTGGCTGATATGCGTCGCCGAGTCACTGCCGGACGAGACCGCGGTCGGGTCGTCCGGGACGCGCCACAGGTCGCTGTTCTGGTACCACGTGCCGGCGTCCTCGACGTGGTACTTCGCGAGCAGGTCGCGCTGGACCTTGAACATGTCCTCCGGGTAGCGCAGGTGCGACATCAGGTCGGGCGAGATGTCCGAGCGCGGCTTCACCGTGCCGGGGAACGCCTTCATCCAGGTCTTCAGCACCGGGTCGCTCTCGTTCCAGGCATACAGCTCGACCGAGCCGTCGTAGGCGTTGACGACCGCCTTGACCGAGTTGCGGATGTAGTTGATCTTCTCGCTCGGCTGCTGCGCGATCGTCCCGCGGCCGGTCGTGGTGTCCCGGGTGCTGACGTCCAGGTCGACCTTCTGGGAGTACGGGTAGTTGTCCGACGTGGTGTAGCCGTCGACGATCCAGACCACCTGGCCGTCGACGATCGCCGGGTAGGGGTCACCGTCCGGCGTCAGCCACGGCGCCGCCTTCTCCACCCGCTCGCGCGGGCTGCGGTCGTAGAGGATCTTCGACTCGGGGTTCACCCGGCTGGACAGCAGGATGTTCGCGTCCCGAAATTTCGTTGCGTAGAGCAACCGGTTGGCGAACGACCCGATCGGGACGCCGCCCTTGCCCTCGTAGGTGTTCAGCGTCGGGTCGCCGCCGGACTTGCCCTCCGGCGTGTCGAGCTCGACCGGCTGACCGCCTTCCGGAGCGCCGACGATCGAGTAGTCCGGGGACTGCTCGCCGAAGTAGATCCGCGGCTCGTACTTCCCGAGGTCGCCGGTCGGCGGCAGGTCCTTCTCGGTCCACACCGGGATGCCGCCCTGCGACTGGTTGCCGTTCGCGGCGACGACTCCGTAGCCGTGCGTGTAGACGGTGTGGTCGTTGTTCCAGTTGCGCTGACCGCCCGGCAGCCGGTCGACCTGGACCTCGCGGACCGCGATGACGGTGTCGTTGACCTTGCCCTTGACCTTGTACCGGTCGACGTCCAGATCGGTCGGGAACGAGTAGAACCCGCGGACCTGCTGGAGCTGCTCGAAGGTCGGACCGATCACGGTCGGGTCGATCAGCCGGATACCGGGCAGCACCTCGGCATCGGCCGCCAACTCCTCCGGCTTGGCCGTCGTCTCCGCCCGGTACTCGGTGACGTCCGCGCCCTCGAGCCCGTACGCCTGCCGCGTGGCCTCGATGTTCTTCGTGATGTACGGCGCTTCCTTCACCGGCTCGCTCGGTCGCACGCGCAGCTGCTGGAGCGCAGCCGGCCAGAGGGCGCCGAGCAGGATCGCCGACAGGATCAGCACCACGGTGCCGACGCCGGGAAGCAGCCAGGTCCGGCGGACCACATTGGCGAAGAACAGTCCCGCGCACAGGACCGCGATGACGGCCAGGATCTCCTTGCTGGGCAGGATGGCGTTGTCGCCGGTGTAGGAGACACCGGTGAAGAGCTTGGCGTCAGAGGTCGTCAGACCGTACCGGTCCAGCCAGTAGCTGAAGGCCTTCAGCAGGACGAGCAGCCCGAGCAACACGGAGAACTGCACCTGCGCCGCGCCCGACGCCTTCTGGCCCTTGGCGGACGGGCGGAATCCGCCGTAGAGGTAATGGGTGATGATCGCGGCGACCAGCGAGAGCAGGACGATCGAGTAGCCGAAGCCGAGCAGCACGCGCAGCCACGGGTAGTCGAAGACGAAGAACGCGATGTCCTTGTTGAAGTGCTTGTCGGTGACGCCGAAGGGCGTCCGGTTGCGCCAGGCGAGGAAGACCTTCCACTCCCCCGATGCTGCCGAGCCGCCGAAGATCAGCATCAGGGTCGCGATCACTCCGACCGCGACCTTCCCGTGCTGCTGCAGCAGGTCGCCGTACCGTTCGAACCCCGGACTCGGCGACGGCGCGAGCGCCACCCGCGGGCGGGTGCGGAACGCGACGATGATGTTCGCGACGACGGCCGCGGCCATCAGCAGACCGACGACCACGAACAGCAGCACCCGGGTGCCCAGCACGGTGCTGAAGACCGAGCCGAGGTCCACCGACCGGTACCAGAGCCGCTGGGTCCAGACATCGGTGAACACGCTGAAGAGGATCAGCAGGACGATCAGTGTGGCGATCGTCGGCAGCAGGGCACGGGGGCGCCCGCCGCTGCGCCGTGGTCTCCGGGCGGCGGGCTCCTCCGGCAGGTCGTAGACGCCGTCGCTCATGGTTTCTCCTCGTCGTCGCTCATGCCGTCGACCCCAGGACCTTCACCCGACCGGCTGCCGACCGAAGGTTCGAATGTCAAAGACAGTACTTCGCACAGCGTGGGGACCAAGTCGACGCCGGTGAGCACCGCGCTGTCCTCGTCGTGGGCGCGCAGCCGGACGGCGCCGAACCGGTCGCCCTCACGCAGCACCGCGGCGACCATCCGGACCTCGTGCCGGCGCGGATCGCTCCCGGCCAGCCGGGCCAGTTCGGCGTCCGACTCGACACTGGACAGCCCGGACTCGGCCGCCGCCGGCAGCACGATCCGCTCGATCGCCAACGCACAGCCGGCGACACCGTCCGGCCACTCGATCCGGCCGAGGGTGTCGGCGAGATGCTCGTCCTCCACCCCGCCGGGGAGCTCGCCCTGCGCGACCGGCGTCAGCGGCTGCGACGCGTCCTCGGCACCGAGCTCGGCGGCGAGCTGCGGCTCCGCGCGGAGCAGTTCCGCGGTCGGGACCAGCGCGAACAACTGCGCGGGCTGGTCCCAGCCCGCGCTGCTCACGTGCTTCTCGATCTCGATCACCGCGCGGCTCAGCGCGTTGGACGGCAGCATGCCTACGGAATCCATGCCGGCAGCTCTCCCCTTCGGTTCGCCGGTTCGTACAAACGACTCATTGGCTGCACGACGGGACCTCGCCCTTCCCGTCGGCGACCGCTTTCAGGGCGCTGATCGCGTCGTTCAGCGTGCTGATCTTCACCAGCTGGATGCCCTTCACGTCCGCGTGCAGCGCGGCGGCGCAGTTCGGCGCCGGGACCAGGAACACCGTCGCGCCGTCGTTGCGGGCGCCGGCGATCTTCTGCTGGATACCGCCGATCGCGCCGACCTGGCCGAGCGCGTCGATCGTGCCGGTTCCGGCGACGTGCTTGCCGTTCAGCAGCGCGCCCGGGGTCAGCTTGTCGTAGATGGCCAGCGCGAACGCGGTGCCCGCGCTCGGACCGCCGATGTCCTGCCCGAGGTTGACCGTCACCTTCACCTGCGAGTCGACACCGATCGTGATGCCGACCATCGGCCGGGTCTCGTCGCCCGGGGTCGCGGCCGTCTTCAGCTGGACGGTCTGCTCGGCGGTGCCGCGGCGGATCAGGAAGGTGACGTTCTCGCCCACCTTGTGCTTGCGGACGAACTCGCCGACCTGCGGGACCTGCGTCACCGGCTGACCGTCGACGGCCAGCACGATGTCACCCGGCTTCAGCTTGCCTTCGGCCGGGGACTTCTCCGCGACCGTCGACACCTTCGTGTGGAACGGGACGTTCGCCGCCTGCAGTGCCGCGGCGACCGCGCTGTCCTGCGAGCCGGTCATCTCGGCGGTGTTCTGCTGCTCGACCTCGTCGGCGCTCTGGTCCGGCGGATAGATGATGTCGCGCGGGAACAGGTCGTGGTGCGGGTCGAGCCAGTTCCGCATCGCCTGCGGCAGGGTCAACTGACGGTCCGGAGAGGTCACGGACACCGTGGTCAGATCGAGCTGCCCCGACGTCGGGAACGTCTTGTGACCGGTGATCTCGATGACCGGCTTGTTCTTCGACGCCCCCAGCGTGTCCTTGACCGGACCGGGGCTGAACGAGACGAACGGCACCGGGAAGGCGGTGACCAGCCCCAGCGAGACGACGAGCACGACGATCGAGGTGACCAATGTGGCGGTACGACGTGTCACGAACCCTGCCCTGCGATCTTGGAGCCGGAGCCACGGACCTCGGAAGAGACCGGCTGATGGATACGACGACCGAGGCCGCGACGACGTTCCGGAGTGGCCCGCGGGCCGGGCGCGGCGAGCGCGGCGTTGAAGCGACGGAAGTCCTCGACCGAGGCGAAGGCACCGCCGGACCGGCGCGGCTCACGGCTGCGCCAGCCGCGCCAGGCGGCCCAGCACATCGCCAGCAGCGTGGCGGCCAGCGGAAACGCCAGCCACGCCAAAACCTTCATCCGGCCACCTTCATGCGCCCAGCGTACGGGTCAGTGAGCGCCGACCCACTCGCTGCCACCGTCGCTGAAGCTCTGGTGTTTCCAAATCGGGACCTCGGCCTTGAGGTCGTCGATGAGTCGCCGGCACGCGGCGAACGCCACATCGCGGTGCGACGCGGCCACCGCCACGATCACCGCGGCGTCCCCGATCACCAGGTCCCCGGTGCGGTGTACGGCGGCCAGCGCGGTCACCGCTGGATCGTCGCAAACACGCTGCGCGACCTTCCGCAGATGCTCCAGCGCGTCCGGGTGGGCCTCGTAGCTCAGGCGGTCGACCGGCTTGTCCTGGTCGTGGTTGCGCACTGTGCCGATGAAAAGCGCAGTTCCGCCCGCCGTCGGATCCGCGACCGCGGCCAGCACCTCGTCGCTGGACAGCGCACTGTCGCGGATGTCCAGCAGCCTGATCGCGTCGCTCATCCGTTCCTCATTCCCGCCGTGTCCCCACACACCATTCCATTCCCCGCCGCAATTCTCCCTCCCGCCCGCCGATTCCCGGACACCACCTCCCGTTCGGGGGCGTTCGGAGACTGCGGTGCGTGGTCCGGCGTGCACCGGGAGAGACTGTTGCCTTCCTCACCTACCCGCCATCCGCCGGCCGGCCCGGGTTCGCGGCTCTGCCTGCGGCGAACAGAGGCGGCGATGCGTTCGCCGGACGAGGAACTGGTCGACGGAACCAGTACGTTGGAGTAGTACGCCCCACCCGCACAGGAAGGCCCTCCGATGAGCGACGAACCGGACAACCCGTTCAAGGGAACGCCGTTCGAGGCCATGTTCCAGCAGTTCTCCGGTGCGGCCGGCGCGGGCGGCACCCCGGACCTGAACGCGATCTTCGCCCAGGTCCAGCAGTTGCTCAGCGGTTCCACCGACGGCAAGCCGGTGAACTGGGACCTGGCCAAGGACATCGCCCGCAAGACCGTCTCCACCGCCGGGGACCGGTCGATGACTTCCACCGACGGCGATCGGGTCGCGGACGCGGTCCGGCTCGCCGAGCACTGGCTCGACGACGCCACCACGCTGCCCGAGGTGTCCGCCACCTCCGCGGCCTGGAGCCGCGCGGAGTGGGTCGAGAACACGCTCCCGGTCTGGCAGACGATCGTCGACCCGGTCGCGGAGCACGTCGCCGGCGCGATGGGCAACGCGCTGCCCGCCGAGGCGCAGCAGTTCGCCGGCCCGATGGCCGGGATGCTGCGGCAGCTCGGCGGTTCCGTCTTCGGCGCGCAGGTCGGCCAGGGGCTCGGAGAGCTCGCCGGCGAGGTCGTCAGCTCGTCCGACATCGGGCTGCCGCTGGGCCCGACCGGCCAGGCGATCCTGCTGCCCGACAACATCGCCAAGTTCGCCGAGGGGCTCGGGCTGACCGACGAGGACGTCCGGCTGTACCTCGCGTTGCGTGAGGTCGCCCACCAGCGGCTGTACGCCGGGGTGCCGTGGCTCCGTCAGCACCTGCTCGCCGCGGTCGCCGACTACGCGGCCGGGATCGAGGTCGACACCGGCAAGATCGAGCGCGCGATGGCCGACATCGACCCGCAGAACCCGGAGGCGATGCAGGAGGCGCTCGCCGG
>Ga0207647_10002221_pt1 | contig 14791 bp, 4 predicted proteins | sample KBSCornC2_FD_184295 | JGI IMG/M metagenome (GOLD analysis project Ga0207647, IMG submission 184295) | Corn rhizosphere microbial communities from Kellogg Biological Station, Michigan, USA - C2 (SPAdes) (version 2) | ecosystem: Host-associated > Plants > Roots > Rhizosphere ...
GCATGCATATCAACAAATCCATTGTTCTCTATAAAGGTGTTATTTGCCGGAAAGTCGGATTGATTTATTTTCCTGGCTTGAACAATAAGTGTAATCTTTTTATCCCCTGAACTGAAAACGATGCGGCCATTTGCTTCCTTATTTTGAAACGCCCTCCAATCGATGTCTACCCATATCCGTGCTTGTTCGTTTCCTGGCGCCGGGGTCAGCAGTCCGTTGTTTTGAGAGAGACGAATCCAATTATTGGAAACAGAAGCGGTCCATTTGACCGTTTGATTTTTACTTAAGAAGATATCGACAAAATATTTTTGCCTGTTCAAATCATCGAAAGCAGGCAGCGTCCTGTTGTTTTGTAATAAAGAAGAGTCTTTGGATACAAAACCTTCGGGTGCAATGCTCCAATCGCTGGCGCTATCAGTAGTAAGTTCAGGTATGTCAGGTTCCTGGTAGACAGCAAGATTTCTTGGTTTCATGGACATGATATATTTCCACTTGCTGTTAGCTACCCGTGTATTGTAATATTCTGTTTCTTTTGAAATACTATCATAAGCGTCTTTTGAACGTTGTACGTAGTCATATGCGCTCAATCGGTTCTGTTTAGAATAGAAATAAGCTTTATCACGGTACAGGAACTTTTTGTTGATCTGCGACGCAGCTACTACAGGATAATAAACCAGTTCATAAAATGCGTCTGCCTGTTTCGGATCTATTTGGTGTCTTAGTTCTTTCACTTCTTTTTCCAACGTATTATATCTGTCTATTCTTTTTTGCGCCTCGTCACCATAATAGAAATGATTAAACTCTGTATACTTCGTTTTCGTTTCAGGTTCCGTTTGGCTCCAGCCCATAAATTCGGGTTTGCGTTCAAATGCCAGTTGATAGTACTCCCACAAAATGGATTGCATTTTTTGTGCTTCCCTCTCACCAAATATGTTTGTTAACCAGTCAAGCAAATGTTGTTTTGGATATTTACTGTTTTTGAAAGGAACGGGATTGCAGGCCATATCCAAAAATTCCTGGATATTGTATTCTGCTGGCTTTATATCCCCAACATTTAAAACCCACAAACGATTGGCGCCTGTTTCATAAGCTTTCAGCATTTCTTCCCGCATCAAAGATGGATGCGTAGAAGGCAACCATAAATAATCGTGTGGCCTTCCCCAATAAGAGGCATGATAATACACACCTGAACCGCCCTTTCTCGATAGCTCTTTTTCGTCGTTCAGTCTTTGTATATAACCATAGTTGTCGTCGGGCCAGACCAGGGTGACATCATCCGGCACTTTTAAACCATTGTCATAAATATCCAGCACCTCTTTGTATATAGTGAAAACCTGCGGTATCGATGTTACATTCTTGTTGATATATTTAGCAAGAAGCTCCCGCTGGTCTTTGAAGATCTGCTCCAACAAGGGCACCGCTTCTTTTGGGTTTCGGATACCCTCCATCTGGCTATCATGAACACCACGCATGCCGATGGTGTAAATAGCATCGATGCCACTGCTTTGTTTTACTCTTTCCTCCCAGTATTTGTATACTCTGTCCTTGTTGGTAATGTAGTTGAAATGGCCCATTGTTTTTTCATCCCATTCCCCAACGTTATTTCGCAACATCGGTTCTGCATGAGATGAGCCAATAATGATCTGATAATCTCCTGCTGTGGTAATATTGCCAGGGTAATGAAAGAATGCTTTTGTACTCGGATGCATGGCGGGCCATATCATATTTGCTTTTAGGCGAAGCAACAGCTCAAATACCCTGGCATAAGTCTTCGGGCCAATATCCCCTGTCTCAGGTTCAAATGTTTTTGCGGCCCAGGGTTGCAATCCCCAGTCCTCGTCGTTGATAAAAATGCCACGGTACTTTACTGCGGGTGATGAAGAAATGGAATCATTCTGTCTGATGATCAATTCATTTTGTTTCTTCACGGGTACGTCAGCCCACCAATACCAGGGAGAAACGCCCATTTTTTCCGAGAGCGTAAAGACGCCATAAGCGGTGCCTCGTGCGTCACTTCCGGCAATGACAAGCGCTTTTGAGAGATTGCTCCTTGGGTTATCAATAGTCTTGAAAGCAAAACACTCCCACTTGTTCAAGAGGTCCTTGTGAACAGGTGATTGTGCAGGAATGAACTTTTGCACAAGTGCCGATTGTATGTTGCCGATAACAATCACAGCTCCTTTGGCCAGGGCAATATCGTTTATTACTTGTGGCTTGAACGAAGTCACTCTTTCAATATCCTCTGCCAAAAGATTGGCAGCAATAGAATCGAGCCTGGCTGACTTGCTGTCGTAAACGATGGAAACCTTTGCATTAGCTGTAACAATTGGAAAACTGTTTCTTTGTGCGAAGCAGAAATTTGTTACCAATAACAGCGCAGCAAGAAAGGTGTTTGAGAAGGTCATTTTTATTGCATTTGAAAGGCCGATTAATTTACAATTTAATATTGATAGAGCCTAACTTTTTGGATGCTTACCTTATTGGTAAAGCGCAATCCATTACCGGATTTGCCCTCTTTAAAAAGATTGGAAAGCGAATAGCTCACCATGATCTCGTCTCCGTTCATTCTGCGACCGGGAACCCATACTTCGTTATTGAAGTTTCCTTCTTCTGCCCATTCGATGCCTGTTATTTTATCTTTGTTGTCTTTTAGGCTGAACTGCAGGGAGATGTTTTTTCCGGCTACAAAAAATTCGTCTTTGCCTGTTTGAATGATAATAGCATAGCCAGGAGGGGAATTGCCAAATGCAAGAGACGAATTGTTAAAGGCCGGCGGTCCACCCTGGAGATTACAATCAATCTGGTAATTGCCCAGGGTTAGAGTACTGTTCTTTTTGCTTGTATCAAGCGATACTGAGGTCATCTGGCTGAGACTTTCGGATCTCAATATCAGCGGTGACAGTTGCTGTAAGGCTTTATACACCGAAGGTATTCCGGTTGCCGTGTCTTCAAACCTGCCGTCTATTCCAAATGGTGAAAAGCCAATGGCATTGTAATTACCGATGGCCATTATCAGGTTGGCAGCGCCAAATTCACCACCCCGGGTTTCAGGAATAAATAACGGGTTGCCGGATTGAGTATATGTCCGGCAGAAGTCAGTAAACACCCCAAAATAGATATCGGGAGAAAGCATATCCAGTTGAGGCGCCGCTGCCCGCCAAACGTCCATTACAAATGGCAGGGGGCTGCCGGATGGATAGGTTCCTATTTTTCCGTTCTGCCTGCCGATGGCAGCATTTACATACATCGGAATGTTGTACTCAGCTTTGCCTGCCCGGATAACTTCGCTGATATAGCTGGCAAGATACCAGGACATAAAAACCTCGTTTGAGGGCCCTTCTCCAAATATTTCTTTCCAGCTTCCTTTTGTTTTAAATCCGTTGTTACCCCAGACCTCCTTAAATGACGGGATCAGGTTCGGTTTATTCGCCGTTAAATAATCAATGAGTTTTTCAGGCACCTGTCGCTCGTAAAGGTCATTTGCAATTTTCGAACAATCCCTTTCACTGGAGCTGGTTCCTACCTCATTTTCCACTTGCATCATAATTACGGTTTGCTCGACGGCATCCACTTGTTTGATATGTTTCATCAGTGCGGCAAAAGCTTTTGAATCTGCCAGCATTCCTTCTGCTGAAAATGCTGAAAGCATTTGATATCTTTCTCCGCCTTTATTGATATGGAGTGGAAAACGTTCAGGATTATTCTTTACCCAAGCCGGTGCGTAGGTTGAAACTAAATTTTTCCAACTGGCAAACCATAAAAACACAAGCTTCAATTTGTTTTTACGGGCTTTTTCAATCAACCCATCTACGAGGCTAAAATCAAATTTTCCTTCGTTTGGCTCTATCAACTCCCAGGACAGTGGCGCCAGCACAGTATTGAGGTTCATTTGAACCAGCCTGGGCCAGATTGTGTCCATATACCGCAAGTTGGAAGTACTTGAATTGTGTAACTCTGCGCCGAGTATTAGAAATGGTTTGTTTTTAACCAGTAACACCGACCGGGAACCTTGTTTCTCAAGGTGCGGAGGAGATGCTGTTTGTGCGCTTATAGGGTTTGTCAATGAAACGAATAGAAATATCAGGGTACAGGGAAGTGTGGTTTTGCCGAAATAATTTGTGAGCATAGTTCAATTTTCTAATAACCGTTATTTTGTGGATATCCTTCTGTATCTCTGTCAATTACAGATTGTGGTATCGGTCGCAGATAATATTTTTGAATGGACGTTTCAGTTGCACCCGGGTTGGTCATGAGAGTGAGGTTATTATTTTGAAAACCTCTTAATAGTTTACGCGTGCGTTTAAGATCCAACCATCTTTTATATTCACCTTCCAATTCCCTTGCCCGCTCATCTAATATAAAGTCAAGTGTTACATCCGCCGAAGTAATGCTTAAATCCTGCCCCGCTTTTGCCGCACGGGCCCGAATTACATTTAGCTTCTGCGCAGCTTTATCCGGTTGCCCCATCTTAAAATAGGCTTCCGCAGCGACCAGGTAGGTCTCGGCAAGGCGGAAGATGAAAATATCTCTTGTACCGGTCCATGCAAACTCGTTATTGCCTGGTATTGGCGCATTTGGGTCATAAAATTTATTAACCATCGGGAATTTCTCCAACCCTCCCACGTTGTTGAACGCCTGTTTCCACATATCGAATCGAATGATCTCTACATTGGGATTGGCCGTCTTCAACGTTATGGAATCTGCAGAGGTGAACGGTTGATCAGGATAAGGAAAATAATAACGGAGGTCACCCTTTTTAACAACTCCATCATCCTTGGTAGCATATAAATTGCTCAGGAAGGTGCCGTCGTAACGGGAATCTTTGATTGTATTGTACAGTGTGTACAAAAACTGAGTTGGCATAAAGTCTGATCGCCTCCTGTTGTAAGGTACTAATCCACTGACCTCGTCAAAACCCTTTTCGCGCCAGTAGCGCCAGCCGAACATGATATTTTGGCCGTGGCCAGGACCTGTTTGCCCGGACGGGATTGTTTGTCCGGGCTCGTATTGAATAGAAAATATGATCTCCTTATTTCTTTCATTACCCGGCTTAAACACATCCGAGAAGGATGGCAACAGCGTGTAATAAGGACTGTTAATTACGTCTTCAGATAGCTGCGCTGACTTTTGAAAATCATCGGCTGCAGCAAATGTTTTATATCCACGCGTCAGGTACAATAGTGAAAGTAACTGTTTTACAGCAGCCTGGGTCGCTCTTCCAAAATCTGTTTTGCCGGGATCAGCAGTAAGGTCGGGGAGGGCATCATTCAAATCTTTGATCATAAAGTCATACACCTGCTGTTCCGTATTTGGTACAAAATGGGTAACTGCGCTGGTAAATTCATCCTGTACAATCGGAACGCCTCCAAAGTTTTCAACGAGGAGATAATAATAAAAAGCTCTTATAAACTTTACCTCTGCAACCCGCTTGCGTTTTAAACTATCTGTGAGATCAGGGATGCTATTGGCCCTGTTAATGGCAGTATTGCAACGCTGGATCCCAGCATACGCTGCTGAGAAAAAAGTCGCTACTTCCGGATTCGTAGAGGACAGGGAGGTGTATTCATCGAGATCAATAGCAGGTTGTATGTTGGCCGAACCGCTGACCAATTCAATCTCGCCCCTTGTAGTTACATCGGTGCCCCATTCAAATAAGCTGGGATTGATACTGTAGATGTTTTTGAGGGAGGCGTAACAGGAATTCACCAATGCTTCATAACCCGCTGTATTGGTATAATAGTTATTATTGGTAATGCCGCTGGGATTCTGCTCTGCCAGAAATTTCTTGCAGCCAGTCAGCCCGGCTATGGTTATTGTTAGTGCTAGTATAATAGTATTCTTTTTCATAAATAATTCAGTTGAGATTAAAATGAAAGGTTTACGCCAAACAGGTAGCTGGATGAGCTAATTGCCGTTCCAAATGTATTTTGGCTGGTCCATTCGGGGTCAAACCCATTATAGCTGGTAAACAAGAAGGGATTTACAGCTGTAGCATAAACCCGGAGATTGGCTACTCCTGCTTTTTGAAGAATGCTGTGAGGAAATGTATAACCCAGGGTAATGTTGTTGATCCTGACAAAACTTGCATTCCGGTAATAAATTGCGTTGACGTAAGGGCCTGGATTTCCAGGCTGAAAATGAGTGTAGGAAGGATTGGATGGCGTCCAATAGTCCACCTTAACCTGATTATAGATCTGGTTATAGTTCATGAAACTTTGATCAAAAACGCTGCTATATTGCTCGCCTTGCCTGGTATAGACCATCACATATAAGTCAATATTCCCGTAACGCAGCGTGCTGGCTATGGATCCTGTCCAATCCGGAGCCCTTTTGCCGATGATTTGTCTGTCCGCTGCGTTTATAAAACCGTCATTGTTGATGTCTTTTACTCTGACCTGGCCGGGTTTCTGGTTATATTTTCCTGCAAGCGCTGCATCCTTTGTCTGCCAGATGCCATCGTAAACGTAGTCATAGTTCACCTGTACCGGTTTCCCGATAAACAAGAGGTTTCCGACATCATCTTTTTTCCCATTAGCCGTTTCCAGTATTTTATTTTTATTGGCGTCGAAAACGAAATCTGTTTTCCAGGAAAACTTACCTCTTTGGACATTGATTGTGCTAATACCCAGCTCGATCCCCTGGTTCTTTAACTTACCGATGTTGGCCGTAATTGAATTAAAGCCGGAAGGCGCTGGTAGATTGCGCGACAAAAGAATGTTCTCAATAATCCGGCTATACACATCAACGGTGCCTGAGACGCGGCCTTTGAACAAACTAAAATCCAATCCAAGATTGACTTCGTGGGTGGTTTCCCAGGTCACTTCCTTATTAGCCAGTTGATTAGGGTAATATCCCTGCGCTAAAGAACTGCCGAAATAATATACAGACGGCGCGAGCGATGCCTGGGTAGAATATGGATTTACGCGGTCATTGCCTGATGCACCATAACTTAATCTAAGACTCAGATCATTTATCGCGGTAAGGCTTTGCATGAAGTTTTCCTGGGAGATCCTCCACTTTGCCGATGCTGATGGGAAAAAGCCCCATTGGTGACTTTCCGCCAGGTGGGAAGAGCCATCCCCTGTGCCGGTGAGCGTCAACAGGTATTTATCCTGATAACTGTAGCTGATCCTCCCTCTTACGGATGCCAGGGTATATTGTGTAAAATTGGAACCTACCGTAGGACCGGAGAAAACGCCAGCCGACGTTGTGTTGGTAGCAGAGCCCAGATTGTACCAGTAGGATGTGTAAGGTAAATTAAACACACTGGCCGAACCCGATTCAAAGCGATCTTTTAAAAGACTCTGTACAACTGTAGCAGTTATCTTGTGGTCGCCAAACTGCGTTTCGTAAACGGCCTGATTATCCCAAATCCAGGTTAAGTCCTGTCCAGTATTGTAAGAGGCGCCATTATACCCGCCAGAACCAGCGCCTGACTTTGATAAAGCACCAACATAAGTGCCATTTCTAGTTGAATAAAGATTCGGAGAAATCGTCGATTTAAGGGTTAGATGAGCAATGGGTTCCACTTGCAGGTATAAACTACCAAAAGCCCTGAAATTGCGATTGTCACTGATATCATTTTGAACATCATAAAGCGGGTTAACAACGGCATCTCCGCCAAGTACGCGGAATATTGCTGCTCCGGTGCTGTCATAAGGAACAACCGTTGGCGGCAGGCGGTAAGAAGAGCGCAGCGCCTCCTGGCTCCCCTGGTTTTGCAGGTCCTGGGAAACGTAAAAGCTCATCCCCGCCTTCCAGGCCTTATTTATCTGCCTGTCAATATTGCCTTGAAAGGAATATCTTTTGAAATCTTCCGGCCTGATATTGCCTTGCTCACGCGTAATTCCGGCACCAAATGAGAACCGTGTCAGGGCATCACCGCCACTAATGGTAACAGTATGGTTCATTTGCAGGCCGTTTTTTAAGAACATGGATGGCCAATCGGTGTAATGGCCCGCATCGATGTTCTTCCATTGGGCCGGGGTAAAAAAGGCTGTATTATTCCGGGATGTGTCTTTTCCCTGTGCCAGGAATTGCTGTGTACGGAAGGCTACGTATTCCGGGCCACTCATAAAGTCGGGCAAATGTGTTGGCTTCCTCGCTCCTGCATACCCATCGTAAGTAATCGTTGTCCTGCCGGCTTTTCCTCTTTTGGTCGTAACAATCACGACACCCTTTGCTCCCCTGGAGCCATAAATAGCGGTCGCCGAAGCATCCTTTAAAATATCTATTTTTTCAATATCTCCCGGGTTCAAATCATTCAATCCCGAGGAGGTGGGAATCCCATCGATGACAAACAGGGGAGCGTTGGATCCGCCGAAGGAGCTGATGCCCCGAATATTGATGCTATATCCTGAGCCAGGTTTACCGACATTTTTGATTACCACCGCTCCGGGAACGTTCCCCTGCAAAGCTCCCGTTGCATCTGGTGTTGCAGCACGAGTAATTGTTGTATTGTTTACCGACGCGATAGCGCCGGTTACATTGGCTCTCCGTTGCGTGCCATACCCGATGACCACAACATTGTCCAATGCGTTGGAAGTGGTTTTCATCGACACATCAACGGTCAGCGGTGTTCCGCCCTTCACGCTATAACCGGATAGGGTTTGAGGTTCATAACCCACACTGGTGAAGGTGAGTACATACGAGTTTCCTACCGGTACCCGAATTTCATAAACACCTAAAGAATCTGTTTTTGTTCCGGCAGTAAATTTTGCCTGGGTGTTATGCACTCCGACCGAAACATTGGCAAGTGGCTGGTTGTTCTCACCACGGATCGTACCTCTTATAATACTTTGGTTGTTTTGTGCATTGGACGAAAATGCCCAAAGGATTTGAGTAAGAAAGAAAAGGGCCTTGACATGAACCCGAATTTTTGGCAGTTGACATTCCATATAGCAGTCTTTTGGTTAAAAAAAGCAGTCTTGTGCTTCAATCGGCTGCAAATTATCTTTGAGGAAAGACGAAGAGGGGGGTGATTTTCCTATAAAAAGGGGTCATTTTCGAGGGGAAAGCAGCCGTCCAGTTAAAATTTCTTACAGGGGATTTGCTTTATAACACTGACAATCAATAGGTAAGAGTGGGCCGAAATTTATAATCAGGTATGGCCGCTATTTATTGGGCTGCTCCTTAACGGCGTTGGACGAAAGCTGATACGTTCTGTTGAATGGATCGCGGTATTTTTTAATGTATGCGGAAGGATTCATTCCGAAAAGCTTATTGAACTGCACTCTGAAATATTTCGTGTCGCTAATACCAACCTGGTAAGAGGCCTGGTTAACATTGCAATCCTCCTTAATCATCATTTCTGCCGCCCGTCGTAAGCGAATGAAGCGTATAAAGCCAGCAATCGTTTGACCGGATATTGTCTTTACCTTTTTGTAAAGCTGGTTGTGACTCATTCCAATCTCCTGGCAGAGGTTTTTTATAGTAAATTGATTGTCATCGAGATGCGCTTCGACAATTTCAATGCATCTTTCCAAAAATTCCTTGTATTCAGGAGAAATTTTAAGTGTGTTTTTCTTCAGGGTGATCTCGTTGAAGAAATAATTTTGAAGTTCACTGCGGCTTTTGAAAAGATTGTCAACTTTGGCAAGCAGGATGTCTTTGTCAAACGGTTTGGTCATATAAATATCTGCTCCACCTTCTATGCTTTGAAGCTCCAGCTCATGCCTGGAATTACCCGTCAACAGGATTACGGGAATGTGATTTAAAGCAGGGTCATTTTTTATTTGCCTACAAAGCCCGATCCCATCCAGACCATCCATCTTTATATCGCTGATCAGGAGATCAGGGGACCTTTTTTGGGCGAGGTCAAATGCCTTTTCTCCATTTTCTGCCTCGAAAACCTCGTATTTGCCTTTTAACATTTGAGATAGGTATTGTAGAATTGCTTTATCGTCGTCCGCTATCAAAATAGTCTTCCTATCTATAATAACATCGTCTAATTTCTCCGGCTTTAAAACCGCTGAAACTCCTGGTTCTTCCGGATCTTCTTTTAGCTCTTCCAGGATCAAAGCGCTGTCTTGCCATGATGGGTCGAAAGCAAGGTCCTTCAAATGGGTATCCTCTTTTTTTAGCTTAACAAAGAAAGTAGTGCCTTTGCCTTCCTCACTTTCAAAACGTATTTCGCCTTGATGTCCTTCAATGAAATGCTTTACCAGGTATAACCCAATTCCAAATCCAGTTTTGGCCGGGATTTTTTGGAATGGGGCCTGGTAAAATTTTTCAAACAACCTTGGCGCTGCTTCCTTTGAAATCCCATAGCCATTATCCGATACAGATATGCTTACTTCGGTCTCATTGTCTGTGATGTTTAAAACTATTTTTCCACCTTCTGGTGTATATTTTATTGCGTTTGAGATAAGATTGAATAATGCTATTTCGATTTTTTCTCTGTCGACACAAAGTTCAAGATCTTTGTTGTCACACTCAAAAACATATTCCTGTCGATTGATCTTTGCCTGCTGAACAAAACATAAATACACTTCCTGGCACAAATCGTAAAAGTTTACCCGGGCAAATTTCATATTGTCCGCTGCCACATCCGCTTTGCGAAAAATCAATAGCTGATCAATCAGGCTCAGAAGCCGGCGGGCATTGCGGTGAACTATTTGTAATTCGCTCTGTTCTTCAGATGATTCATTTTTTCGCAATAAGTCTTTTACGGGATTAATGATCAGGGTGAGTGGTGTTCGAAACTCATGCGATACATGGGTAAAAAAAGAAAGTTTTTTTTCGGTCAATTCCTTTTCTTTTTCCTTTTCAAAGGTTGCGATCCTGGCTTCATAATTAGCAAGCTGAACTTCATATTTTAATCGCTGCTGCCGTTTATAGTACATAAAGCCAAGATAAATGAGTGAAAAAGTCAGTACAGCGTATGAAAGACAGGCCCACCAGGTTCGGTACCAGGGAGGTAGAACAACAATGGTAATCAAGCTGCTCTCTTTATTCCAATCACCGGTGCCATTTTTTACTCTTATCTGAAAAGTATATGTCCCTTCATGGAGCCCGGAATAATTTGCCGTGCGGATGTCATTTGCATTGACCCAACTTTTGTCCCAACCTTCCAGCCTGTATGCATACCTGATCTTGTCCGCATTATTATAATCCAAAGCCAGGTAATCCAGGGAAAGCGCCGCCTGGTAAGGCAATTCAATTTTTTTGACCTGGTAAGCGCTTCTTTCTCTGACGTAAGAATCATTTTCTTCAATAGGCCTGTTATTAATTCTTATTTCTGAAAGAAGAAGTTGTGGCATTTCCTTTCTTTCGTATATGCTATCGGGATAAAACAAATTAAAGCCATTACTTCCCCCAAAAAGAAATTCACCGGATGTTAAGGCCAATGCTGCATTAAAACTGAATTGGTTGCTTTGCAGGCCATCTGACTTTGAAAAGTTACGGCATGTCTTAGTGATTGTATTGAACTTACATAGCCCATTGAATGTACTTAGCCAAAGGTTATTTTTTTCGTCTTCGAGTATACGAAGAATGCTATTGTTTGGCAAACCTTCGGCGGTAGTAAATCGTCTGTAAGTGCCTTTAGTACGATCGAATAGCAACAGCCCTCCATCATCAGTCCCCAACCATAAGTTTTTATTGTGGTCTTCAAGGATACAACGGACGGACTGCCCAATATTCCAGAATTTATGTTTCTTATTCACACGGTCAATTTGAACCAGGTAATTTTGATATCCAACCAAAATATTACCCATCCTGTCTTCGGAAATACTTTGAATACCGGTGAGGGTTTCGTCAAAAACTTCAAAAGCGTTTGTTTTTCTATTAAATACATATAATGCGCCGCCATTAACGGTAGAAACCCACAGTTGTTTCCTGGAATCTTCAAAGACCATCCAGGCATTGTTTTCCAGGGAGTTTGTATGAGAATTAAAGCAATCGAAATGCTCAAATTTCGACGAACCATTTTTGAGACGACTTACGCCGGCGAACCAGCTGAGGATCCATAGGTCGCCTTTGGAATCACAAAGCGTATTTGTGATAAAATCAGTGTTGATGCTGGAGGAGTTATTGGCCTGATGCTTGTAGCTTGTAAATGTATTTTTATGACGGTCCCAATACTTTAGCCCGGCGCCATCAGTAGCTATCCATATATTACCTTTTTTATCTTCAGCAAAAGAATAAATAAAATTATCGTTGTTGTTTTGCCCGGAAGATGTAAACCTGATGTGGTTAAATAAATTCGAGTGAGGCTGAACTATGTTAATACCACCCCGGATCGTTCCGATCCATTTATTGCCTTGGGGATCTTCGTAGACAGTATAAACGACATTGCTGGTTAAAGAACTTCCCGGACCAGGACGATACTGGTTAGGGCGGCTGCCGCCAACAGGCATGGACCACACACCGCTGTTATCTGATGAAATCCATAATAGATGCTGCCGATCTTCTGAAACACTCATTATCCTGCCCTTAAAGGGCAAAACATTGTTTGAAAACACATTACTCCGCCTGTCGTATAGAAAAAGCCCATTTTCATTTCCCAACCATAAGGAGCCCTTGCTGTCTAATTTTAAACATTCAGCCTGGTTTATTGTTCCATTGATCAGTTCAATGCTTCTACTTCCCATGTTATAGCGGCAAAGCCCTGCCTGTCGAACGAATACCCAAGCCGTTTGCCTGCTCGAATCCAAAGCAATAGCTGTAACACTATAATCTCCTTCGTGTCCTTTCCAGGAAGGAAAAGGTATTTGAACACCGGCGCTGCTATTTTTCTCAAACACTAATAATCCTTTTTGCAGCGTGCCTATCAGCATGCAACCATTTTTATCATTTTTCTGAATGGCGACAACGGCATTTTCCAATGGTTTCACGGAATCACTATTCCAGGATTTGAATTTTGTGGAATAAAAGTTTGCTTTAAGGGGATTGTAAACGTTCATTCCCTTCCAGGTCCCTATCCATAGTTGGTGATTGGCATCTTCGCCGATTGCTCTGATACCACTGGCGTTCAGTGCGGTGGTGTCGCCGGGAATATTTCGAAAAACCTTACAGCTATAACCATCATAACGGTTCAGCCCGTCATAAGTACCGAACCACATAAAACCATTATAGTCGCGAAGAATGCAGGTAACACTATTGTTGGAAAGCCCTTGTTCTATTCCCAAATAGCTCACCGACGGGTGTTCTTGTGCAAAGGCGGATCCCATGAAGAACACCATCAAAAAATATATGAAAATGTTTTTTTTCAAAATAGTGGATGGCTTTCAATTATTGATAAATCTACGAAAATGTAGGAAATACCATTAGCGGTAAATAACCTGGTCGACGGACCAATCGGGGAATGAGAGTAAATGAGGGAATTTCGTATATTACGTACAATTAAACCTTACCTACTTATGATCAGGACAGACGACGTGTTGGCTGAAGCCGACCAATTATTCAAGGACAGCAGATACCAGGAAATGATCGGTCTGCTGAACCGCTCCATCCTCGAGGATGGCACCTTCCCCGAATTTTACTTTTTCCGTGGCATTGCCTGGATGCAGCTCCAACGATTCGACGAAGCCATCGATGACCTGACCAAGGCCATAGATTTGCGTCCGGATTATTTCAGGGCATGGCAGAACCGCGGGCTGGCCTGGTCCAACCGGCGGAAGTATGACAAAGCCATCCGGGATCTCAACCATGCCATTGGGCTACGGCCCACGCACACTTCTACCTATCGTCACCTGGGCCATGCTTTGTTGCAGGCAAAGGATTATGATCAGGCTATCGAGGTCTTTAACAAAGCCATCGAGCTGGAGCCGGAGGCATATGACCATTACCATCATCGCGGATCGGCCTGGCGTAAGAAAGGGGAATATCAGAGGGCTATCGCCGATTATAACAGGGCCGTCGAGCTGCGGCCGGGTCATGCACGGACATTCTTTGGCCTGGGCCTTATATATGAGGCTATAAAAGAGCCGGCGCTGGCCTCCGTCCATTACAAGCGCGCGTACTTTTTGGGTTTTGACAAAACTCAGCTGGCGAGGATCTTTACGGAGCAGCTTCCGGCGCCCTTTATGGTGAAGGCGATATTTGCGGGTAAAGACGAGGGCGAGGGTAAGGGAATGGAGACCAATCTTTCCGCGATCCAGTGGCTGACGGCTGTCTGCAAGACCTGGGATGCGTTCCTGGACCGCTTGCGACGGGAGGGTTATCCTGTCACCTGTCCGGAAAAATATTATTCCCTGGAGGCTATCGTGCATTATTATATGGGGGATCCCATAACGGCTTATCGCATATTCGACACACGGTTTGATTCGGACGAGCATCCGTATCCGATGAGCTTGCGGGATCAATATTACCTGGTGCTGGCGGCCATGGATTTTAAGGAGCCGGATAATGGGCTGGCCTATGCCATTGAGCAGATACGGCGGGGAGGGGGGAGACCGGGCGAGGCCGGGGGAGATGCGGCCAGGGAGGCCGTGGACGGACAATCGGAGGGCAGGGAAACTATGGACGGGCCATCGGAGGATAGACAGCCGGCGGGCAGGGAGGCCATGGATAGACCTTCGGCGGACAGGGAGGCCATTGGGGGCCAATTGGAAGACAGAGAACCTGTGGGCGGACTATCGGAGGGCGGGGAAGCCATGGACGGCCAATTGGAAGACGGGGAACCTGTGAACGGCCCACCGATGGGCAACTATTATGCGGGACAGCTGTTCCTGCTGCATAACGATCCGGAGGAGGCGTTGCAGTCCTTCGAGGCGTGCGGAGGTTTTCTACCGGCGCTGTACGGGAAGATGACGGTGTATCGGTGGATGGGCGATGAAGAGAAGATGTT